>Ga0256835_1000127_pt1 | contig 60871 bp, 65 predicted proteins | sample PIR30metaG_FD_185972 | JGI IMG/M metagenome (GOLD analysis project Ga0256835, IMG submission 185972) | Hydrothermal vent microbial communities from East Pacific Rise, Pacific Ocean - PIR-30 | ecosystem: Environmental > Aquatic > Marine > Hydrothermal vents | place: Pacific Ocean: East Pacific...
AGGGACTTGGTCGGTGGCCGCTTCCTGCTGGAGGAGTATGGCGCCTACTTGGGGCCCGTTACCGTGGGTGATGACCAGCCTGTACCCCCTCCTGAGGAGCTCCACCAGCTGCCTACTCGTCCTTCTAGCATTAGCCAGCTGCTCCTCGAAGGTCCCCTTCTGCCCGTATTGGAGGAGAGCATTGCCTCCAAGGGCTACCGTGATCAGCCTGTCCATAGGCATCACTCTCGAAAAATTGGGAGTGGGGGTATTTACCTTATGATGGCCGCGAGTATCGCGGCCTCGGTCCAGAGCCTGTTCTCGGCCTGATCGAATACCACGGACCACTTGCCCTCTATCACCTCGTCGGTCATCTCGTTGCCCCTGTACGCAGGCAGGCAGTGCATGAATATCGCATGCTCCTTCGCCAAGCTCATGACCTCGGGTGTGACTGTGAAAGGAGCGAAGTCCTTCTTCCTCTTCTCCTTGGTCTCCTCCGGCTTACCCATGCTCCACCAAGTATTGGCATAGACCACATCCGCGCCTTTAACGGCCTCCTTGAGATCGTGGACTATCTCGAGCTTAGTTCCCCTCCTCGCAGCCTCCTGCTCCGCGAACTTCCATATCTCCTCCAGTGGCTCGTACCCGGGGGGGACTGCGAGGGTCAGATCCATCCCGAACACGGGCGCGGTGGCGATCAGCGAGTGCGCCACATTCCATACGTCACCAGTGTAAACGAGCTTGAGTCCCTCCCAGTAACCGAACTTCTCCTTTATGGTCATGAGGTCGGCCATGGCCTGGCAGGGATGTTCCTCGTCAGAGAGCGCATTAACAACGGGGTTCTTCATCCACCTAGCATACTCTACTATCTCGTCCTGACCGAAGGTCCTTATGACGAGGGCATCGTAGTACCTGTCGAGGACCCTCGCCGTGTCCTTTATGGGCTCACCTCTCTTGAGCTGAAGCTCATCAGGCCTCATGTAAACGGAAAAGCCACCCAACCGGTAAACAGCGGCCTGAAATGAATTTCTGGTTCTGGTAGAGGGCTTCTTAAACAGAAGAGCGATGGCCTTCCCCTCTAAGGGCTTAACTCTTATCCCAGAGTACCACATCTTCTTCAGATCCATGGACATCTGGATAAGGTACTCCAGCTCCTCCCTCGTGAAGTCCCTTGTAGTGATGAAATCCCTACCTCTCAGATCGAACAATGCCATACGAAAATCCCCCCTAACTGGTATGCATTATATCTGATAGCTTAGCTAAGAACTTTTCTACGAGAGATGACCTCTCTAGTTCATTAGCATCCACAAATCAAGTACGTAATTCGTCGATATGCGCTGCCAACTCCTACCAGATTGACCGCGCACGTATAGTATTACGGAGTTATATTCCCATTGCAAGCATCTTTTTCAGAAACAGAGAGACCTGAGAGCTCTTGAATATGAGATGACACATTTAAACCACCAATCTTTAAAAGTAACTCCTCTGGATTAGTCGGGGAGCGTATGGCTCTCAGCAAGAGTGTATTAATTATCGGTGTTGTAGCTCTCGTCGTGATCGTGGCCGCCGCGTTCTATCTGACCCAAACCGGTCCCGCTGCCGGTGGGACCGTGAAAGTCGGTTTAATAGCTCCTCTGACAGGTGGATTAGCTGAGCATGGTCTAGATATGAAGCAGGCAGCTATTCTGGCTGTTGATGAGATAAACAAGCAGGGGGGAATACTAGGGAAGAAGGTTGAGCTCGTCATAGAGGATACCGAGTGCAACCCCACTAAGGCGACCGCAGCAGTTCAGAGACTGCTTACCCAAGAAAATGTATATGCCATATTCGGGGAGTATTGCTCCACCGTCACCTTGGCCGTTCAGCCTTCGATTATGGAGGCCAAGAGGCTCCTGTTCGTCCCTGTCTCCGTCGCTACCAAGATTACAGAACAGGGATATAAGTATACGTTCAGGACCTGCGCCAACCAGTGGATGCAGACGACGCAGAACGCTGATTGGGTGGTGGAACATCTGAAACCCAAGACCGCCGCGATGCTGGGAGTGAATGACGATTATGGGAGAGAGGGGCTCAAGATATGGGGAGATCGGGTCAAGTCCAAGGGAGTCAAGATAGTTGCGGAGGAGTACTTCGATAAGGGATCGACCGATTTCACATCGCAGTTATCCAAGATAAAGGCAGCCAATCCCGATGTGATATTCGTCGTCGCTAACATAAGGGATGCGGCCAACATACTCAGACAGGCTCACGAGATAGGCCTGTACAAGCAATTCGTCATGCTCGGTGGAGTAACAAGTGATGAGTTTCTGAAGCTTGCAGATGACGACGCTCTCGGACTTGTTCACGTGAGCTACTTCGAGCCCACCTCTAAGAGACCTGTTGCAGCTGAGTTCGTCAAGAAGTTCAGGGAGAGGTGGGGAAGGAACCCCGCAATGTACGCCGCTGGAGTCTGGGATGCCTTCCTGGCGTTCAAGCTAGGCGTGGAGAAAGCTGGTACATGGGATGTCGATAAAGTCGCGGATGCCATAAGATCCCTCAAGTTCGAGGGTGCTCAGGGAACCATATACTTCGACGAGAATGGTCAGGCTCAGACCAAGGTGCTGCTCGTCCAGGTGCAGAAGGTCGGAGGGGAGCTCAAGAGGGTCATCCTCTACCCGCCAGCGGACAAGCAGGGAGAGTACATACCTCCAGAGAAGCTTTACGGTGGCTGATCAATCCTCACCCCCACTTTTTCCTCTTGGGAAGGGATGAAACGTGATAATACAGCCCATGGAGCTCCTAGAGCAGATACTCTTTGGCCTGATGATAGGCGGCATCTATGGAGTGATAGGCGTCGGGCTCACGATGATATTCGGAGTCATGAGGTTGAGCAACTTCGCGCATGGAGAGTTCTACATGCTGGGGGCTTACTTCACCTACACCTTTGTTACGTTGATAGGGGGTGATCCGTTTCTTCTAGCCCCTCTGGCAGCCATCGCCGTCGGAGCGGTTGGTATAGTAATAAACAGGCTCCTGTTCAAGTCCCTGTATGAGGAGCTGAAGGAGGCTAAGGGTGCTGCCGCCTTCTACTTCCAAGACTTGAAGTTCATCATGCTCACGATAGGTCTCAGCATATTGTTTGTTGACTTGGCACTGGTGCTGTGGGGACCCATACCGATTTCCATACCCAGCCCACTTACCAAGTACATAGTCAAGCTACCTGGTGATCTCTCCTTCAGTTTGGCTAGACTGATAGCTTTTGTGGTGGCTATAGCGACACTAGTGGGACTTTATGCGTTCCTCAAGTTCACCAAGACGGGCAGGGCGATAAGGGCAACGGCTCAGAACCCATCGGCGGCAATGCTCGTGGGTGTGAACATATACAAGATCTACGACATCACCATGTTCCTGTCGACGGGACTGGCCGCGCTTGCGGGCGGCATTCTGGGGCCCATTTACAATGTGTACCCGACCATGGGTCTGGATGTGGTCGCCAAGGCCTTCGTGGTGGTGATCACTGGTGGTATGGGGAACGTAATAGGGAGTATTTTGGCGGGCTTCCTCATCGGCTTGGCTGAGAGCTTGGGGGGCCTGTTCCTAGGCACTGAGTACAAGCAGGTCGTGGCTTTCGTGATAATGATCATAGTACTCTGGGTCAGGCCAGAAGGCATCCTAGGAGGAGGGAGGAAGTGATGCTTGGGATCACAAAGGATATAGTCTTGAGAATCGCCAAGTACTATCTGGTTGCCCTTATCCTCCTGATACCCATCCCCTTGGCTGGAGACTACATTACCCACGTCACCATACTGGTCATGCTATATGCGGTGACAGCCGCCAGCTTGGATATATTGGTAGGTTACACGGGTAGGCTCTCTCTAGGACATGCGGCATTTTTCGCCGTCGGGGCATACACATCGACCCTCCTCGCGATGAACTGGGGCGTGAGTCCTTGGGTCGGGATATTTCTTGGTGGTTTGATGGCCTCTGTCTTTGGGCTGATACTCGGAGTACCCTCCCTGAAGCTGAGAGGGCCCTATCTGGCTATATCTACCCTAGGTTTCGGAATAATAGTCTGGCTGATGCTGATAAACCTGGACTGGCTCACCAGAGGGCCGTTGGGGATACCGGGAATTCCTCCTCTACCTGGAATAGGTCCCATCGACTTCAGGAGTAAGGTGGCGTTCTACTATGTGGCACTCGCCTTTACTTTGATATCCATCTTCCTACTGCACCTGCTTACCAAATCTAGGATAGGAAAGATACTCATGTCGATCAGGGAGGACGAAGATGCTGCCCTGTCTGTAGGCGTAGATGTTCCTCTGTTCAAGGTTTACGCATTTTTGATAGCTACGTTCTTCGCTGGGATATCGGGAGGACTTTACGCCCACTATCTCAGGTACATCAGTCCCGAGATATCCACCCTAGGGGAGTCCATATACATACTCTCCATGACCATAATAGGTGGGTTCGGTACTCTAATAGGGCCCGTCATGGGGGCTGCAGTCCTATCACTGCTTCAGGAGTTGCTCAGATCTTACTTAGAGTACAGGTACCTCATCTACGGTATGCTGATCATTCTTGTAATGAAGTTCTTCCCATCGGGGATTTACGGAATCGTTCAATTCATCTTGAGGAAGGTGAGAGAGTGATCTTAGAGGTGGACAAGGTAGTTAAGAGGTTCGGCGGGCTCGTCGCGGTGGACAACGTCAGCTTCAGCGTGAGTGAGGGGGAGATATTCGGGATAATAGGGCCTAACGGTGCTGGTAAAACCACACTCTTCAATGTGATAACAGGATTCTACAAGCCAGATTCGGGCAGTATAAGGTTCTTGGGGGAAGATATAACAGGTATGAAGCCCAATAAGTTGGCTAAGCTTGGGCTGACGAGGACGTGGCAGATAGTGAAGCCTTTTCTGGGGATGAGCGTTTTAGACAACTTGCTTGTGTCAATCTATGCGACTAAAGGTGTGATATATGGAATGAGTGAGGGAGAGGCAGTAAGAAGAGCCGAGGAGATTTTGGAATTCGCTGGACTGCTGCATAGGAGGGATGTGCTAGCAGAGGCCTTGCCTCATGGTGAGAGGAAGAGGCTCGAAATTGCTAGGGCCTTAGCTACAGAACCCAAGCTCCTCATGCTCGATGAACCAGCTGGGGGACTCACACCCACGGAAATGGATGAAGTCATGGAAGTGGTGAGGAAGGTGAGGGAGTCCGGAGTCACTGTGGTGATCATAGAGCATAACATGAGGGTGATAATGAACGTATGCGAGAGGATAATGGTCCTCAACTTCGGCAGGAAGATAGCCGAGGGCAGTCCAGAGGAGATCTCTAGGAATGAGGAGGTAATAAAGGCCTACTTGGGGGAGAGGTTCCATGTTAGAAGTTAAGGACATTTCCGCCGCTTATGGGAAGGCGATCGCCCTCAAGGATATCTCGCTTTACGTGGGTGAGGGGGAGATAATCTCCCTCATAGGGGCCAACGGAGCGGGGAAGACGACCACGTTGAGGGTAATAACTGGGATGCTCAAGCCCTTGAGGGGAGATGTAGTCTTCCAAGGAAAGAGTATAGTCGGCATGGAACCCTATCAGATAGCCTCGTTGGGAATAATCCACGTGCCCGAGGGTAGGGGTCTCTTCCCCGACATGACGGTCAGGGAGAACTTGGAGATGGGGGCGTTCATGAGGACCGACAGGGATGAGATAAGGAGAGATCTAGAGTTCGTGTACTCGCTCTTTCCAGTGCTGAAGGAGAGGGAGAAGCAGCTCGCTGGAACTCTCAGCGGTGGAGAACAGCAGATGCTCGCCATAGGTAAGGGTCTCATGGGCGGTCCTAAACTGCTGCTGCTCGACGAACCCTCATTGGGCTTGGCCCCCCTGCTGGTCGACAGGATATTCGAGACGATAGGCCAGATAAACAAGGAGAAGGGAGTCACCATATTGATCGCCGAGCAAAACGCCTACATGGCATTGAGCATATCTCACAGAGCTTATGTAATCGAGAACGGCGTTACTGTGATGGAGGGAACGGGTAAAGAGCTTCTGGGGAATGAGCACGTGAGAAAGGCGTATCTGGGGATATGAGATAACTAGCGAGGCACGCTGTATCTCTCCAATATTTCTTTTAGGTCCAGAAACTCGACTTCTAGGCCCCTTAGGGTCCTCAGGTACTTAGCGGCCTTGGCGGAATTAGTGGTTACCTTCCTCACCCCCATATCCTCTAGGGGAGAGACGACCATGCAGGTGTCGGCCCATGTCTCCGCGCCGAATCTGTCGAGAACTGTCTTCAGGCCAGATCTCTCGACCATTGAGAGCACGGCTCTAGATGTATACAGCCAGAATCGGGTCGTGGCTCTCCTCCCGTTCACCATCTGAGCAATGGTTCTGAACTCTTGGAGAGAGAGGTGTGGACATCCCAGAACCACTAGATCCGTTCCTCCATCGAATGTGCTCAGCTCCTCGTATACTCCCCTTAACTCGCTCCGGGTCACCTCCACCTCTCGATCGACCGATTGAAGCGGGTTTGGCGTCACTCCCGGGACGTGGAATATCTCTATAGAGCCTGATGCCGCTCCAGCAGCCGATAGAGCCTTCATCTCTGGTACGGATCCGCTCACGAGATACACTGGGACGGCATTGGGGTATTCCCTACCCACAAGGAAAGCTAGAGCGTAGTAATCCGAGAGACCCTCCATTTCAGGGGGCTTCACTCTGAAATCGGGTCTCCTATTGATCTCTAGATGCCTGCCGTAGAGGGAGGTGTACCCGGTCGCGGCCGAAACTATGGTCTTGGTTCCCCCCTCCCTGTTAGTCTTGGCCCCGAGCACGCTATTTGCATAGGCGACCGCGCTAGATTCCCCCCAAGATATGTGCTCCCCGAAGTGGGGTAGGTTGCCCACTAAGTAGGGGGTGCACGTGAAGGACGGAATCGCCCCCATCTGCAGGAGGGATTCCACAATGCTCAGCTGACCACTTGCGAAGCTCTCTGGGACCCCCATCTCCCTCCACTTGGTCAGGTCCATTCCCAAGGGATTGGTCGTCGCTAGAACCCTGAATCTCACCCTTTCCTTCATTTCCTCCAACCACTCCTTCCCAGCATCGCCTATAGTTGCGTACGAGACCCCGGATATGTGCACCGAACTCACTCTGACGAAACCCTCAGCGCCTGAGATGGAGGCCTCCTTCTCCAAGTACCTCCTGAACTCATCGGGAACCTCTGGGTCCTCGAGCTTGAGTTTCCTTCCCCCTTTCAATTCTACAGGTATTCCAGCCAGTTCCGCGCTGATGGTTATGCTGTCAGGCTCTTCCAAGATTATCTTGAGAGGAGCCGTCCCGTACTTTCTCAAACTGAAGAAGACGTACGCGCCCACGGTGGACCCGATGGAGTGGGGTATGTACAGTACCTTCCCCGCTATACTTTCCCCTCTCTGGGGATGATCCGGCTGGATTATCTTACCGGTCCTCAGATCGATTCCGTCGAGCCAAGAAATTGGGTGGGTGAGCCTAAGCTCCTTCAAATTTCCGTGAACCTCCTCACAGCCTCCTCATCCATCCTCCTGATCAGGGCCACCAGTAGCTTTATGGCGGACTCCACATCGTCCGGAGACATTATCGAGCTGTGGGAGTGGATGTGCCTCGTGGGAACACCAAGCACGATGGATGGGACACCGTACTTATGCAGGTGCACCCTTCCAGCATCGGTACCTCCCCTAACGGCGGAGAGCTGGTAGGGTATGTTCTCCTCCTCCGCTACCTCTATCACGAACTCCTTCAAGCGGGAGTTGGGGATCATGCTCCTGTCCCAAGTCAGTATCGAGACGCCCTCACCCATCTTAGCCGGGGCCTCGCTCGGAGACACGCCGGGTGAGTCACCAGCTATGTCGACGTCGACCGCAATGAAGACGTCCGGGTCCACCACATCCGCGGCGGTCTCAGCTCCCCTCAGACCGACTTCTTCCTGAACAGTTGCTACCGCGTAATAGGTGTTGGGATGCTGGATTCCACCCTCTCTAAGCCTCTTGAGGGCCTCCATTACTATGAACGCCCCGACCCTGTCATCGAACGCCTTGCCCAACCACGCCTTGCCGCCCCTGAGCACTTCGAACGGAGCCAGAGGCGCCACGGGGTCCCCTATCCTTATCCCCATCTCCTTTATCTGGTCCTTGTTCTTGGCGCCGACGTCTATATAGAGGTCCTTTATCTCTAGGGGTTTCTTTCTCTCCTCTGGGGTCATGAGATGAGGCGGCTTACTCGTTATCACTCCCACGTAATCCCCCTTCTTCGTCCTTATGATCACCCTGTGAGCGGGTAAGGTCGTGGGGACCCAGCCCCCCAAGGGCTCGAACTTGAGGAACCCGTTGTCCTCGATGGAGACTATTATAAAGCCGACCTCGTCACTATGGCCCGCTGCCATTATCCGGGGCCTGTTGCTCGTTCCGGTCTTCTTCATTATGAGCGAGCCCAGCCTGTCGGTCAGTACCTCATCTGCAAATGATGAATATCTGTCCTTGAGCATCCTCAGGGGTTCCATCTCGAATCCAGAGGGACCAAAAGCCTCGGAAAATCTAGAAAAGAAGGAGATCGTTTCCTCGTCCATATGACCTACTCCTACTAGCAGGTAAATAACTTTATCCTTAGTCGAAGCGCTTCATCGCGATGGAGGGGAAAAAGCCGGGTCAGTACATGATATCAGAAATCTTAGAGCAACCAGAGGCAGTAAGGCGTACAATAGACGAGGCCAAAAATGAGGCGATGGAGGCGGCCCACCGCCTGAAGGAGAGATTCATCTACACGACAGGGAGCGGTTCGAGCTACCACGCATCCTTGGTTCTGGGGAGAACGCTGATGAGGATATCAGGTTCACGGGTGATCTCCATCCAAGCCTCCGAACTGCCTGATTGGCTACCCAATGACTTATCGGATTCCGCCTTGGTCGCCTTCTCTCAAAGTGGGGAGAGTAAGGATGTGTTGATGGCAGTTAGGAGATTTAGGGAGTTGAACCAAGTCGCGCCTATAATTGGAATAACCAATACTCCAGCTAGCACCCTAGCTGAGCTATCGGACCATGTGATCCTGACCCGGGCCGGTGAGGAGAGAGCTGTTGCAGCTACTAAGAGCTACACCACACAGTTAGCGGCATCCTTCCTACTCTCTGTCAGCTTGGCCTCGATTCAAGGTAGAGAGGTAAATCGCCTCATCACTGAGCTCGAACTCCTGCCGGAAAAAGTAGATCGCTCCATAGATGCATCGAGGTCCCCCGCTCACGATCTGGCACCCAAGATAGCCGAGAAGCCCGTGGGTTTCATCCTCGGCAAGGGTCCTAACTACCCTACAGCGCTGGAGGCGGCACTGAAACTCAGGGAGACTTCCAATCTGCACTACGTCGGATACGCTGCTAGGGAGTTCCTTCACGGACCCATTCAGCTGGTAGATAGGGGCACACCGGTCATATTCCTCAACTGGAAGGAGGTGAGGGAGGTCGTGCAGAAGGTGTCCTCCTTCGGTGGTGAGCCCATATTGGTTGGTGAGGATGGGGATTTCTCCTTACCTCCCACTGAGTACGAATTCTCGCCCGTGTTGATGGTCATACCGATGCAGCTCCTTTCCTATGAGGTATCCATTTTAAGGGGACTAGATCCTGATAAGCCTGAGAAGCTTTCAAAGGTGGTGAGGGAATGAAGCTCCTTCTACTTGAGATCGACAACGTCCTCTACGACTCTAATCTATTGAAGGGAATCGCTAGGGAATGGGCCATTACCGCAATGAAGGAAGCTGGCCTCCCAGTGGACTTTGACACGGCGATGGAGACCTTAATGGAAGTCGTGAGGGAGAAGGGCGAGGATTATCCTTTCCACTTTAACGAGATGATGGCTAAGCTCGGGCTGAAGGAGGATTACAGGGTAATTGCCGCCGGGGTCATAGCGTACCATGACGTTAAAAGGGCATTTTTGAAGCCCATTCCGGGGATAATAGACGCCATATTAGCTGCGAGAGAGAGCGGTTTTAGGATCGGAATTTTCTCCAGGGGAGATCCGGTAAAGGAGTGGGAGAAGATCTTGAGACTGAACATACACCATCTAATCCACGAGTCCTGGGTGGGGAGAGATTATACGCTGGAGAACGTGTTCTCCGGAGATTTCGATCCATCTAAAACGATATATGTCCTGAATTCGGAGGAGTCGCTAGGCGAGGCCATCAAGGCGCGTGTTAGATTCATAGTGCGGATGACCGAGAACGGCGCCGAGGTGCTGGAGGATGGAAGGACCGAGGAGGTACACGAAGTATGGAAAGTGGGAACTGCTGTGAGAAGCCTTTTAGGAAGGCTATAGTCGGAGGAGCATTTGATAGACTCCATAAAGGCCACAGAGCCTTGCTAGATACTGCCATCAAGCTGGCTGATAGCTTGTTAGTTGGCCTAGCGGACGGCCCTTTGCTGGCGGGGAAGGCCTTCAAGGAGAAGATAATGTCCTTCGATGAGAGAAAGGCCCTGCTTACCAGCTATCTCAGTAGGAAAAATATACCCTTTCAAATAGTTAAAATCGTTGAACCAATAGGCCCGGCGGGGACAGATGAAGAGGCCGATCTCATAGTCGTCTCCCCAGAGACATATGAAAGAGCTCTCATGATAAATGAAGAGAGAAGGAGAAACGGGTTGAGAGAACTCTTCATAGTTGTAGTGCCGACCGTTCTGGCTGAGGATGGCGCTCCTCTGAAATCTCATAGAATTAGAGCAGGAGAGATAGATCCTGAGGGCAGGCTCATCAAGGGGTAAATGCGCTATATTTTTCTTCTACTCGATAGGGGCTACGGCCGGTGTTAGGCTTGTATGTCGAGCCTGGAACCCATCTAATGCAGGGTGATGAAGCGATAGTAGAGGGCGCACTAATTGCAGGATGCCGGTTTTTTGCCGGTTACCCGATTACGCCAGCCACAGAGATCGCCGAGAGGATGTCTAGGCGCATGCCTCAGGTCGGCGGGGTATTCATGCAGATGGAAGACGAGTTGGCATCTATAATGGCGATCATCGGCGCTTCTTGGGCGGGAAGAAAGTCCATGACCGCTACCAGTGGGCCGGGGTACTCCCTGATGCAGGAGGGTCTCGGCTACGCGATAATCACCGAGACTCCCATCGTGATAGTGGATGTCCAGAGGGGTGGGCCCTCTACCGGGCTCGTGACCCTGCCCTCTCAAGGCGATGTGATGCAGGCGAGGTGGGGTAGCCACGGTGACTATGCTACCATAGCCCTAGCCCCATCCAGCGCTCAAGACATGTTCGATCTGGCCATAAAGGCCTTCAACCTAGCTGAGACCTACAGGAACCCGGTCATAATACTCGCTGATGAGGTGATAGCCCACGTCAGAGAACCTGTCAAAGTTCCCCAGTACGAGGATATAGAGATAGTTGAGAGAAGGAAACCCAATGTCCCTCCAGAGGAATACATACCTTATCTCCCCGAACCTGGTGAGTGGGTGGCTCCCATGCCAGCATTCGGGGATGGTTATAACGTACTGGTCGAGAGCGTGATGCATGACGAGTTCGGTCACAGGATAGGAACCGATCACGCGGCCGCTGAGAGGACGATAAAGAGGATCTATTACAAGATAGAAAAGAACGTGGACAAGATAGCGATGTATGAGAAGAGATACATGGAGGACGCTGAGGTTGCCGTCGTTGCCTACGGTTCTACGGCAAGAACGGCCCTTAGAGCTGTCAGAGAAGCTAGAAACCAAGGTATAAAGGCTGGTCTGGTGAGGCTGATCACACTATGGCCCTTCTATGATCGGCTCATAGAGGAGACCGCCAATCAGGTGAAGGCCATAGTCGTGCCTGAGATGAACATGGGGAAGATCGTGAGAGAAGTGGACAGAGCCTCCAAAGGACAAGCAAAGGTGATCTCCGTGCCCAAGGTGGGAGGAGTGCTCCACCATCCAGATGAGATTTTAGCTGCGATAAAGAGTGCTGTGAGGTGATGACATGCTTCCTGAGGCGGAATTCGAGCATGTTCTGGCTAAGAAGTATATGAGAACTGAGATCATGCCCCACGCCTTCTGCCCCGGTTGCGGTCTAGGAATCATCGAGAGAATGATCCTGATGGCTTTCGAGGAATTGGGGCAGGAGGAGTGGGATAGGACCGTGTTCGTATCGGGTATAGGGTGCTCCGGCTGGACTCCCCTCTACTTCAGGAGAGACGCAGCTCACACCCTGCATGGTAGGGCGCTGGCTTTCGCTACCGCTTTGAAGACGTCTAGACCGGATCTGAACGTCGTGGTAGTAATGGGGGATGGGGACAGTATGGGAATAGGTGGCAACCACTTGATCCACGCGGCAAGGAGAAATATAGGAATCACTGCAATCATAGCGACTAACATGCTGTACTCCCTCACAGGCGGTCAGATGTCCCCGACCACTCCCGAGGGAGCTAGAACAAACACCACGCCGTACGGTAATATAGAGCCTAACTTCAACCTGATGGAACTCTTGAGGGCTGCTGGAGCCACATACCTAGCTAGATGGACGACTTACCACTTCATTCAGGCTAAAAATAGTATAAAGAAGGCTGTAAAGCACAAGGGTTTCGCTGCCATAGAGATAGTGTTCCAATGCCCCACCTACGCCGGCAGGTACATACTGAACCGTCCAGATCCGAGGGACATGATGCAGTGGTTCAAGGAGAACTCCGTACCTATAGGGGTCGCGAAGAACAAGAGTCCGGACGAGTTGAAGGGTAAGATCATAGTAGGGGAGTACTTGCACAGAACCGATAGGAAGGAATACACTGAGAGGCTGAGAGAAGTGGAGGAGAGGGCTCAGGGCAAGGGGAGGTGAGCTTAATGGCATCTCAGGTGAAAGTGCAGCAGATAGCTGTGAGCGACAAGCTCTGCAAGGGATGTTACCTCTGTATTTGGGCCTGTCCTTGGGATGTCCTAGAGATAAGCGAGGAAAGGAATTGGAGAGGGGTGAAGAAACCCTATGCTGCTAGGATAGAACAGTGCAGGGCATGCAGGTTATGTGAATGGTACTGTCCCGACTTCGCACTCCAAGTTATAGTGGATGAGAAAGAGGAGAGGGAGCTTCTGGAAGTTGAGGAGAAGTACGAGAAGCCCTGGTTGGAGAGAATTAGAAAGAGGGATGAAATCGTCAAGAAGGGGGTGTGGTGGCTTGAGGATTGAAGTCATGATCTCCGGCTTTGGTGGTCAGGGGGTGGTACTATCTGGCGCTGTTTTATCCCAAGCATCCGTGCTGAGCAACTACTACGCGGCTGCCACCTATACATATGGGCCTGAGGCGAGATTGGGATCCACGAGATCTGAAGTGGTCATCTCAGATGAGGAAATTGACTATCCTAAGATAATAAGTCCGGATTACTGGATAGCAATGAATCAAATGTCTCTTAACACATTCTCCAAGAGGTACCCATTGGATAAGACAGTGATCTTAGCGGACTCCTCAATGATCAAGTACTTCGATCCGGTAGAGGGCAAAGTGAAGGCGATCTACAAGATCCCTGCTACCGATGAGGCTGAGAGGCTGGGCAACAGGCTCGTGGCCAACATGCTCATGCTTGGAGTTTTCGTAACTATTTCCGGCATCATACCATTGGAGAACTTGAAAGAAGCGATAAGAAGGATGGTGAAGCCTCAGTTCATAGATTTGAACCTGAGAGCCGTGGACAGAGGTAAGGAGATCGGTGAGTCCCTCCTCAAGGGGGTAAAAGTTTAAGCCCCTCCTCCCCAATTTTCCCGAGGGCCATGATGAGTATTCGGCAAGAGGGTGTATATGGCCCTGAAGAGGGTCAGCTGAGCCCTCTGGGAGGATGATCCCTTGTTTCCCCTCAAGGATGAGAACCCCAGTCCAATAACCCCTTGGGTTACTTATGGATTGATCCTATTCAATACTCTGGTCTTTCTCTGGCAGATAGCTGGTGGACCTGTGAGATTTGAGCTTCTGATCCAAGAGTATGGGTTTGTTCCAAAGCTCTTCTTGGAGGACCCGGCCTCTAATGCGTACAGGCTCTTCACCTCGATGTTTATGCATGGAGGTTGGCTCCATCTTCTGGGGAATATGCTCTATCTCTACATATTTGGGGACAATGTGGAGGCTGCTTTCGGTCACTTCAAGTACCTCATTTTCTATCTGATATCTGGAGTTGCTGCGAGCTTTCTCCACATGGCCGTGTTTCCCTTGTCAGGAATACCGGCCGTGGGAGCCAGCGGAGCAATAAGTGGCGTGCTAGGAGCCTACCTCGTTTTCTTCCCTCAAGCTAGGATAATGACGGTCATACTCATCTGGTACTTCATAACGGTGGAACCTATACCTGCTAAATACTACATAACGTTCTGGTTCATATGGCAGCTTATCCCCGGTCTGTTAGCTGGAGAAGCCACGGGAGTTGCATACTGGGCCCACGTGGGTGGATTCATAGCGGGAGTCCTCATGGCCTATCCGTACAGGCATAGGGTGAGATACCTGAGGAGACTTTGGATGATGGAGAGGTATCACCATGGACCGTACTGGTAAGGCCTCAGAGCTGGCTGAAGTCATGAGGTTGGCATACGAGAGGGGCTACACCACGGGAGCCGGGGGGAACGCTAGCGTACGCATAGGCGATGCCGTGCTGATAACTCCCTCAGGTAAGTTCAAGGGAAAATTGAGGGCCGGTGACATGGTACTCATAGATAATCAAGGGAACATCTTGGAGGGTGATGGGAGACCTAGCTCCGAATGGAGGCTGCATGTGGGTATATACAGGGTCAGACCTGATGTAGGTGCGGTCCTTCACTGCCACCACCCCTTAGTGACCGGACTGTCGATCTCCATGGTAGGCGAACTGGAACCCGATCGAGCATTCCTTGCCCCGTTGAAAGAGGTTGATTGGACAGAGGAAGCTAGGATTCTGTTGAGGGACATCGTACTACTTCCTTGGAGACCCTACGGTACTGAAGAATTGGCTGAGATGGTATCTGATGCAATGAAGAACGTCAACGCCGTTGTAGTTCTGAGGCATGGCGCATTCGTCGTTTCTAAGGATCCTTGGCTCGCATTATCGGCCATGGATTCGCTGGTAGAGGTCTTCACGATATATCTGGTGAGGCGACTGGCGGGCTCTCTATCCTCCCTGCCAAGGTCTACCAATCCCAACGTATAGAGCGTTGGGGGGCAGTGAATCTACCTCTATAACATGCCTGCCATCCACGATCAGCCTTAGCCTATCTGACATTCTGAATAGCTCACTGGATTTCATCCGATAGAGGGAGTGGTCAGTAGCTATCACTAAGATGTCAGCTTCTCTGAGGGCCTTGATCAGATCATCTGTCAGGGGGATCCCCATCCTCTCAAGCTCATAGTCCTTTCTTATCATAGGATCATGGACCACGATCCCACCAACTTCCATTGAAAGCAGGTGCTCTACGAGATCGTATGTTGGGGAGAGACGCGAATCTGGTACATCTCCTCTGAAAGCTAATCCCAGAATCACTATGTTGGGGTTAGATATGCCTAATCTCTCCATACCTTCTTTTACTAAGCGAGATACTTCGGCTGGCATGTTCTCGTTGATGGTCCTAGCAGTAGCTGTCAGGCGGAGATCTATTCCTACACCTTTAGCCTTCCACAAGAGAAATCTCGGGTACACTGGGATGCAAAGTCCTCCCACACCTGTGCCCGGCCTATGTAGATGCGAATAGGGCTGGCTGTTTGCTGCCCACCTTACCTCATCATAATCCACACCCAGTTTCCTACAGAGGGCAGCAATCTCGTTGGCCAATGCTATGTTAACATCCCGGTATATACCTTCAGCTAGCTTCTCGAGCTCGGCTGCTACGTCATTAGATAGTTTTATCACGCCTTTCTTTGCGATCATCGAATATAGGGTAGCGGTCACCTCGGTACTCCTCGAGTCGATCCCTCCAACCACCTTGGGGTAAGATTCCACTATATCTCTCAGTGCCCTTCCTTCAGATATCCTCTCTGGACTGTAAGCAAGTCCGAAGTCCCTCCCGGCTCTGAGTCCGCTTAATTCTTCCAGAATTGGTTTTAGGACTTCCCTAGTAGTTCCAGGAGGAACACTGCTCTCCAGTATAACCAGATCTCCTTCTTTTAGTCCGGAGGCTATGGATCTGGCTGCAGACCTAAGGGCATCGAGATTAGGCTCTCCTTTGATATCTATCAGAGTCGGAACAGCTATTATCTTGACGTGGGTTTCTTTGGATGCCCCTTCCCCGTCGCTCGTCGCTTTAAGCCTCCCTTCTTCCAAGGCCTTTCTAAAGATGTCCGTGAGACAAGGCTCATCGACGGGAGAATCCCCCCTACTGAGTTTGAGTATCTTCTCCTCATCCACATCCACACCCACACCACTAGCTCCTGCTTGGAGCCATGCCGCCAATATAGGAGAGCCGACATGGCCTAATCCGTACACCGATACTTTTATCCTACCGTCGCGGAGCGCTCTCCTTATCTCAACCTCATCCATGTGGAGCAACTTCATTTCCACATCGGGGGTTGACATTATTACTTACTTTAAAGATAGTTAGAATCAGGGTGAGCGTATGAGGAGAGTAAAGACGGGTATACCCGGCATGGATGAACTCCTCAACGGGGGTATACCTGAGAGGAACGTCGTGCTCCTTTCAGGTGGGCCAGGCACGGGGAAGACGATCTTCGGGATGCAGTACCTGTACAATGGATTGAAGAGTGGTGAGGCTGGCGTCTACGTAGCTCTGGAGGAGCACCCGGTGCAGGTCAGGATAAACATGTCCGCATTCGGGTGGGATCCCAGACCTTATGAGGAGGCGGGCAAGTTCGCTATAGTGGATGCCTACACCGGCGGAATAGGGGGAGCGGCTAAGAGGGAGAAATATGTAGTCACAGATCCGGAGGATGTCCACAGCCTCATAGACGAGATGAAAGCTGCCATCAGCGATGTAGGTGCGGTGAGGGTCGTTGTGGATTCTGTGACCGCACTCTACCTGACCAAGCCCGTGGTGGCAAGGAAGACTGTTCTACTCCTGAAGAAGGTGCTATCGGGGACAGGAACCACGTCCATCTTGATAAGCCAGGTAGGAGTCACTGAAAGAGGGTTTGGTGGCCCAGGAGTCGAGCACGCGGCCGATGGAATCATTAGACTGGACTTGGATGAGTGGGATGGTGAGCTGGTCAGGAGCCTCATAATCTGGAAGATGAGGGGTACTGCCCACTCCATGAGGAGGCATCCCTTCGAAATTACGGATAATGGAATAGTTGTGCATCCCGATAAGGTGGTCAAGAGGAGGAGCATTATTTTAGAGGAGTGAGGCCGCAGCCACTACTGAGGTGAGCGCGCATAGCGTTAAAGGACCGCATAAAATCGTCGCTGGAACACTACGTCAGCGAGGCTAGAATTGCCATCGATGAGATATTGAATAAAGAGTCGGATACTCCTTTCTTCCTTCCCTTAAAGGAATTCCTGAGCGGAGGGAAAAAGGTAAGGCCCGCTCTTCTCTTGATCGTTCATGATGCCTGTGGTGGGGGCGGGAATCCGAGTCCCGCGGCTGCCGCGATAGAGCTCATACACGCGGCCTCTTTAATACACGACGATATCATAGATAAGAGCACGCAGAGGAGGGGAGAGTTCTCCTTCCACATGAAGTACGGGTTTGAGATGTCCATTCTCGTGGCTGACTTCATACTATCGCTGGTCCTAGACATAGCCAGCATGTATGAAGATAGGAGAGTGGGTGAGATACTATCGAGGGCGTCTAAACTCATGTCCGTGGGAGAGATGAGGGAAGTACAGGTGTTGGAAGCTGGAACTCCCCTCTCCTTGAACGAGTACCTTGAGATACTCAAGTTCAAGACAGCTGTCCTTTTCGAGGCAGCTACATCATTGGGCGCTGTGATTGCTGGTAGGCCTGATATCTCTGACGACCTAGGTTTATACGGGCTCTACATGGGGATGGCCTACCAGATAAAGGACGATCTATTAGACTGGGGGTCTCCAGGAGAACTTACCTCTCTTCTTAAGGAGGAGGGGTTGAGAGAGCTCTTGGAGGAGATGGCGAACAGTCTAGCCGCTGAGGCCATAGAGAAATTGGATGTGTTGGGGAACACCCCTCAGAAGGATCTGCTTAGGGACCTAGCCCTCTATTCAATAAATAGGGAGGAATGAGGGTTAGGCTACAGGAGACTCAGGAATATCGTGAAGTTGAGGACTACCCACAGTATTACCGTGGTAAGCAGAGATCTGCCTTTGTTCATCCTGAAACCATACCTGCAAGCCATATAGACGATAACTACCATCCATAAGGAGACTAGCATATTTATGGCCTGTTGTTGAAGCTCTAAGCCTTGGGGCATCGCACCACCGAGTCCGCCGACGTTTCCCGTAGAGAGATCTATCTCCCATCTCATGGGGGGCATGATGTAGCCTATGTACGCCATCAGGAGTCCGGAAAGTATCGAGGGAATGTTTTTCAGGCCCGCCACCATTAGCGACGAGGAGAAGCCACCTTCACCTGACATAAGCTTTACTAACACGAAGAGGACCACAGCAGCTAGTAACTGGATAAAGAGCTCTGAGAGAAGGGCTTCTAAGTATATGATTACCGGGTTCTTCATGAATACGTTCATCATCTCCTTGGCCGCCTCCAAGGCCTCCTCCGGTATGTTCCCCCCACCCACTAAGTTGATCTCTATCTTCTGAAACACCATCCACATACCCAAGCCGGTGAAGGCTGAGCCTATCAGTAGGGCCACTAACCAGTACTTGAGCTTCGGCTTGATCACCATCGCCCTGAAGATGGTTGAAGCGAGTCTAATTGGCTGAAGTATGTAATCGGCGAGTGAGTAGGGGATCTCTTCTTCAAACTCTTCCGATATTTCGAAGCCCAACGCCTATCACCGAATTATACGGCTGGTCTAGGTGTTAAAAATATCTCCATAACCTTAAAAATGCGGAGGGCCCATCTTTCATGGCCCACGCGATGAGGAGAGCGAACATCAACGAATCCTCAATGGAGATGGAGTTCCCAGCTCACACCGAGCGTGGGCCTCTACAATCATGGATTACCGTGCCCGTGGATCGCTATATCGGCAAGGGTCAATTTTTATTAGTGCGGTGTTCCACCCACTCCATTGGAGCCGGGGTAGCTCAGCCTGGTTAGAGCACCGGACTCATAAGTTGGGTAGGGCCCACGGTGCTCCCGCTGGGAAATCCGGGGGTCCCGGGTTCAAATCCCGGCCCCGGCACCAATTCACTCACGGAATAAGTTGGATTCCCCTTCCTTCCGCTTTACTTCTCATCTTACTATCGAAAGTAGCGAGGGGGACACCTTCCCTCTCGGCTATGGATAATATGAGCTCGTCCTCCCAGTCCAAGGGGTCCTCGCATGACAGGGAGTCGAGGATCTCATCCAGCTCGTTATGCGCCAGCTCGGCCCGTTTATCCGCTAGATACGTTAGTATCAAATCCCTCGTCCTTTTAGCATCGAGACCAGCTCCTCTGCTGAACCAGAACAGTTCCACCACAACTACGAGAGGGATTATCCACTTGTCCAGGGAGATGAGGAGTTTCCTGGCTTCGTCGTGCCTCTCCGCATCACTGAAGTAGGCATAAATCAGCACGTTGGTATCCACCACGGCCCTCAAAGGGTTGCCCCCCTAGAGATAAGGTAATTAACCGTCTCATCGTCTAGCTTCATTCCCAGAGTTCCTTTAGTCACCGGCGAGACCCGACGAATCGAGATACTATCCTCTCTGATCTCAACCGAGTAAACAGTATCCTCTAAATGAGATGACAGGAACTTGAGCAAACCTCTCTTGGTGAAAATCCTCCCTACCATTATGATCCCCGTAAATGGGGCCGCCGGGATTTGAACCCGGGACCTCCGGCTCCCAAGGCCGGCATCCTACCAAGCTAGACCACGGCCCCTTCCAGTAGGGAACTCGTCGAATAAAACTGTTTCACGGTTGGGAGCGCCCTCTCTCCCCGCACGACAGATTCGGAATGACCCCCTTATCGAACAGTACAGACACTTTAGAACCCTTAGGAAGTTCTAGCTTGATGCTTAAGGTTTCACCCTCATCTAGAACCGTGCCTACTTGTCTAAGCTCCACCACACGATCTCCCCGTATCACGCTGATGTAGTAAACTGTGACCCTCTTGCCCTCGTTCATCACCTCTAAAATCGCCTCCCCACCACTACAAGAGAGGCTTCCAGTAACATCGGTCCTGAGAGACGAGACCGATATATAAGAGAGGGAAACGGCAATCACCGAGATTAAGCCAAGGGAAGCGAGTACTGTGGCAGAGGGCTTACTCCTGCTCATTGGAGAACCTCTTCGAGAACCACTTAGGTTCCTTCGGGAGTTTCACCAAGGGGAAAGCCATGCTACCAGCTGGGGAGATCCCATTCGAGAAATTGTACTGTTCCCCCGTCTCATCAGCCTTATACACGAGGAAACTTCCGTCATTCTCCCCCTCGTAGAGGACGTAGGAGAATACATCTGGTTTTGTAGCCCCGTAATTGTTCGCGAAGGTGCCTATCACTCTCCTTCCAAGCGACTCACTCTTGAACTCTAGAAGGACAGTAATGGAGTTGGATGCCGCTGCCAATCTCAGGAGGTCAAGTAAAGAATTTAGCTGCATCAATTCCAGCTCCCAGTCACAACCCTCCTTCTCCTCAGGGTCCATTTCATCCCCCCACAAGTTGACGGGTTGGGATTTAACCTTTATTTAAGAGCAGGTGAGGTCAGGTAAAGCGCCCTTAATAAGACCGTAAGAGCCTTTACTAGCCCTGATTCCGTTGAGATGAATCCATTTGTCATATTTTCATTAGATATGAGCCCTGATCTCTCAGTGACGAACGCAAAAAATCCCGGGTTCGCTAACCTGACGTTCCTCGTCTTGAGACCCCTGTTCTTCAGCTTCTCATAGGTGTCTGGACTCTCCACAACTATACTGATATTCCTGTACCTCAAATCAGAGGGCACGAACTCTATCGTTCTTTCATTGGCTACTAAAATGAGGAAGTCCTTGGAATCCCTCAATAGAGCGCTGGAGATCCTCTTCAGGGCATCTCTGCCTTCCACTGGTAGAGAAACCTCGCTGAGGATCCAGAGGCCCTCGCTGAACTCCAGCTGGAACATCTTCTTGAGGAGTGAAAGCTTTCGAAGGGCTTCCTCTATCACAATCTCGGAGAGAAGAGTGGGTAAAAGATCAAGAGGGGGTGCTGAGGCCTCTAACGGCCTGGTAGGAGTCACCCTTACCAGACCAAGATCCTCTAGAGCTTCCAATACCCCATATACCTTGGTCCTAGGTATCCCTGTTGCCCTACTCAGATCACTAGCCTTGATCCGTCCCCTCGAGAGGGAGAGGTAGGCCAATACCTTAGATTCGTATGAGGAGAAACCCAGCTCCCTTAGAAGTCTCTCTAGACTGGATACCGTCTTGTCTTCGCCGTTCATCTAGTGGACTTCTATCATCTCAGCTATTATCTTACCACCGGAGATCTTCCTTATCCTAGCTGTTACGGTGATTCCTGGATCTGCAGCGCCGACTATCACCACAGGTCTTCCCTTGTAGACCCCTTCTCCTTCACCTCTCCTGTTGACGGACTGTACCAGCACTTCTATCAAGTCTCCTGGCTTCAGAGAGGAGGACTTCTCCTCCGGCTTATCGAATCTGGTCACGTACAAGCTTCCCTTAGCCTTCCTGCCCAGTCTCCCCTTCCAACCTCGGGAGGAGTCGTTTCCCTTCGGGTTCCTTCTCGGCATGTTATCCCCACGGATTCGCTAGATAGGTGGGATTTCCCCACTTAAAAATCATTGTTGAGGGCTTCACTCTTGAACCACCAGCCCCATGACATCCATCACATTCGTCATAGTGGGTCCCGTGAAGATGGCATCGCCGAGCCATGAGAAGAACGTGTGGGAGTCGTTATTTTTCAGAAAGACTTCCGGTCTCAAGCCCTCCGAGAGCGCCCTCTCCAGAGTCCGGCCGTCAGCAATCGCTCCCGCCGCGTCAGATACCCCGTCTACCCCATCGGTACCCACGGACCCCAGCACGACCCCTTCGAGGCCCGATATAGTCCTGACTCCTCCTAAAACCAGTTCCTGATTCCTACCCCCAATTCCCTGTCCCGTCACCTTAACGGTGGTCTCTCCACCCAAGATGACGGCTGCAGGCGGAGTGAGGGGCAGCCCTTCCTTTGCTATGGAGACTGCAAGCCCTGCTAGGAACTTACCTATGTGTCTGGCCTCTCCCTCTGCTCTGGAGCCGAGCACCAGGACGTTGTAGCCCATCTCAACCAGCGCCCTCTCAGCTGCCTGGACAGCCTTCAGGTTGTTGGCCACTATCACATTCACGACCCTATTGAATACCTCGTCGCCCGGCTTGGGGGTCTCCGGTATTTCGCCCTTTAACCCACGTTTCAACACCTTTATCACGGATTCTGGCATTTTATCGACGAGTGAATAGTTTTCGAGAACCTGCCAAGCGTCCTCGAAAGTTGTCTCATCCGGCGCGGTTGGACCGGAGGCTATGACATCCAGAGGATCCCCTATAACGTCAGATATTATCAGTGACACGACGGTAGCTGGATAGGCGGCCTTGGCGAGCCTACCACCCTTTATCTGAGATACATGCTTCCTAACGGCGTTTATCTCTCTGATATCCGCTCCGGAAAGTACGAGCAACCTGTTCATCTCCCGGAGGTCGTCCAGAGAGATGCCTTCCATGGGATATTCCATTAGAGCCGAACCGCCGCCAGATATCAGGGAGAGAACTAGGTCCCTTTCCCCCGCCTTCCTAGCTATATCTAAGATCTCTTTCGCCCCTTTCAGGCTACCCTCATCGGGGATGGGGTGGCCAGCGGGATTCAACATGATCTTCGAGAGGGAAACGGCCTTCTCGGTCTTAGCAGGGACATTGATCCAACCTGATGATATGCGTTCCCCTATCCTGTCCTCCACAGCTTTAGCCATCATGCTGCCTGCTTTTCCCGCTCCCACCACGTATACATCCTCAAAAGATCCTATGTCGACAGATGAGGTGCCGAACACTATCTCCTGATCAGAGAATCTGGAAAATACCGCTTTATAAGCGTCGGCGGCTGTGATCGCCTTATCAAAGGCCAGCAGCAGGGCCCTTCTAGCGTCCTTGTCCCTCCTAGTCGCTCCGTTATCAACAAGCTCATCCAGATTTTTTATGTAGGAGGAGCTCATGGAAGGTTCATCCCCCTTGAGCCGAGTTCCTCGCCCTCAGCATTAAACCTGATGTATCCCAGTGCAATCCCCTCTACCTGCCCCTCATACTTTGTTAAGACGCTCATCCAGCCCTCCCTGATGTCCATCGATTGTATTATGCCGACTCCCCTGCACTCTCTTCCTTGGACGAGGCCCACGTAGAGTCCCTCGTAAACATTTACTGGGCCTATTCTCACCTCCTTGTTCAGGAGCTCTGATAGCATCGCGATTTTCCTCCTGTCGACTTCGCCTTCCGTGAGCGCTATAAGCATGTCAGGGGACTCCTCCATCCACCGGACCCCCACTCCCAAGATGCGCTCTAAGAATGGGATATACTCGTCCTTCACCCTGCCAGTCATGAGGAATGTGTTCATCAGCTCGATTTCTCGGAGGTCAAGCTTTCTCGTAGCGGCACCAGATAGGTATCTCCTGAGGAGAGCTCTCCTGACAGCGATCCTGTAGTTCCTGTTTTTGGTCCGATCTCCTACGGGTGACTTGACCTTTAGAACCTTCACATCTTTGGGGATCATCTTGGCTATGTGATTTAAGTCCCCTTCTTCCTTCTCTATCAATACCACGATGTCCGGATCCAGGAACTCGACTTTGAACCTCTTTAGAGCCCTAGCTGCTCCTCCATCCACGAAGCCCGTGGTGTTTATGAGAACAGTGTCGCTCCTAGATCTATTCAAGGCGTCTAGAAGTCCCTTCACCATTGGGAGGAAGTGACCGCTTGGTGTCTTATCGCCGATGAAATACATGAAGTCCGGTTCCAGTAACTTGGTGTGGATGACGGGCCTTCCCACATCCTTGCTGGAGATCACCCCGGGTGGTCCCAGATCGGACTGGCCAACGTCTGAATCGATTACGGAGACCGTGCTACCGCTCCTCACTATCCTGTTGATCGTAAAAACTACCGTAGAACTCTTACCGGAGTCCACTCTTCCTATGAATATGGTATTTTTGCCCGCTACGATTTCAGGAAGCTCTTCCCACCAGTCCGGGATGGGGTTCTCTAGCTTCACGTAGTGTCCATCTATAGCTACTTTCGAATCGATGGAAGATGTGACTAGTAGCTCCACACCGTCCATCTGAACCGATATCTCATCGAACTCGGCCCCCCAAACTTCGATGTTGCCGCTTAGGAGTTTAATAGAGGCCGGTGACCTCACTAACACCCCTTCACCCTTCGGTAATTCCACCTCTTCCGGCATCGGACATACTTACACCGGAATCATTTAAGGGAACCCCGGGTGACGACCGAATGTGGGTGAAAAGGTCTTGATCTTGGAACTCGAGTGTAAAAAGCCCTTGCGAGAGATATCTATACCGACAGACTTTGAAGAGGAAGTAGAGGCGAGGGTAGAGCTGGAGGAAGTAGGAAAGTACAGATACATAATTGAACTACCCGAGGAACTGTTGGGCGGAGATCTCCTCCTCCCATCCATATACTACGCGGTAGAATCGCTACTGGAGCATCTTCCACCAATCTGTGAGGTAAAGAGCGTTGAATTCCCTCTCGACAGGGTGAGGTCCCCTACCCCCGGTAAATCTGGGCTGAAGAAGTATTTAGGGCTGAGAGGACCAGGTGTGGCGGCCTCAGTGGGGAAGAATGTCGTTTTGCATCCCCTCTCACACGCGAGATTATTTAGGGAGATGTGTAAAGCCGGTCTCCACGTAGGCTTCGACCCCCTCAGTTTAATGGATAAGGAGGCTTCTCCTTACCTAGATAGGGCTCATCAAATAGTCGAAATCATCGATAGGATAAAAGAGGAAGAAGGTAAGCGGGTACTGTACTTCATGAGACTTCCCACATCCTCGGAAGACCTAGAGCGCGCCATCTCCTTGGGGATGAGGGGGTTTTATGTCCATATGTGCTGGGATCTAGGTAGGCTCGAGCTTGCGATCGAGTTCCTAGATGACATATTCTTAGCAGCGAGGAGTGTGAACTGCCTCTCTAGAGAGGCAGGACTCGGGATTAAAGCCACTTACGAGCTCCTAAGGGTTAGTGGCTTTGATCTGATTGAGAGACCTGTGGCATGGAAGCGGGAGGATCTGGAGATCGTTAGGGAGTTAGACGAGATCATAGGAGGAGGGAAGGGCGCTGCGATGCCGCTAACTGCCCCCCAAGTCCACCAAGGGATAGCTATCGCTAACGTACCTGAGGACCTGCAGGTGATCCTCAACGGGGATCTAGGAATATACGATCACCCTAGAGGGATCATAGCTGGAGTGAGATCCATGAGAGAGGTGCTAGATTCGTTCATGAGGGGTGAAAACCCCTTATCAGTAATCAGGAGGGATAAGGATGTGGAGGCGATGGTGGAGAAATGGGGATATCTGCTACCGTGAAGGTGGGTTGCTGCGGGTTTCAGGTCTCTAGGAAGAAATACTACCAGAAACTCAGTTTGGTGGAGGTCCAAAAGACATTTTATAAGCCCCCTAAGGTTGAAACCTTGAGGAAATGGCGTGAAGAAGCCCCTAGAGACTTTGAATTCACCGTAAAGGCCTGGATGGCCTTCACCCACGATCCCAAGAGCAGGATATGGAGTAAGACGGGCCTTCCCAAGGAAGATTCTTATGGGTCGCTCAAGCCCACCAAGGAGAACTTCAAACTTTGGGAGGAATTCAGGGCTCTGGTGAGGGAGCTCGGAGCTAATATCGTAGTTTTTCAAAGCCCACCCTCCTTCGAATTCAACGAAGTCAATCTCACCAACGCGCGAGAGTTCTTCTCAGCCATCTCAGGGGATTTCCTGCTGGCATGGGAGGTCAGAGAGGCCGGTTGGTTCAGAAGCCCGGAGTTCAAGGATCTGCTGGAGGATCTAGGTATCTCTCATGTCGTGGACCCCATGTACGAAGCTCCCGTTTACGGTAAGATTCGATATTACAGGTTGCATGGGAGGAGGGAGGGGAAGAGGATCGTTTACTCTCACAAGTACGGACAGGAGGAATTAGAGAAGCTTAGGGAGATTGTGGAGAAGTGGTCCTTGAGGGAGAACTACGTGCTGTTCAATAACTCCTATTTCAGCTTCGAGAACGCCATCCAATTCCAAGAGATGGTTCATTCCACGTAGAACCAGCCCTCCATTTTTCCCCAGTCCCACTTTATTCCTTCCCCGACTGCCAATCCGTAGACTATGGCTCCCCTCCACACGCTGAACTGGGGGTCTGAGACCATCTTGGGATCGGTTTCCAGACCCACGGATTTCATCATCACCTTAAGCTTGGTCGGCGAGTCCGTGGCTATCCCTTCCAATCCCTTGGGGACTTGCCAGTTGAAGGCCCCTCCCGATAGTATAATGTGCCTCACTATGGACGATTGCAGCTCCACGGGGGTCTTGGAAATGGATTCCCTTATAGCTTCGGCGAGGCTCACATCTCCCGGGATCACTTCGCCACCCACTAGAGTGTCCTTGGGTGGAGTAAAGCCCCTAGAGTAGTAACTCTCGAAGATCTCGTGTCCGGGATTGAAGAAGAACTCACCGATGAGGAACCTCTGCCACGCCTTGTCTCCCATGTCCACCTCCACCGTGGTGCCCGGAATGCGGAAGACCGACTGTAGCGCGCTGGGATGGTCCTTAGCCCAGGATATGGCTTTATCTACGTCTAAAGGAAGGAGACCCACCGATTCCTTGAATATGCGGACGAATTTCTCCTCCCTAGCTAAGTCGGAGTAACCGAGATCCTTCAGTATCTGGGCCGCGATCCTATCCGAATCACTTCCTCCCCTGTTGAGGGGTATCAAGGCAGCCTTAATTACATCTCTGCTTATAGGCGTTATCTGGGTGTTTCCATGCCCTGCTTCGACGACGACGCATGTCACCGCCTTCTCCGCTATGGCAACCGCCAGTGGCTGCGGTATTATGGTGACCGCCCTCACAAGGCCGCCTCCTTCCTCGGCGTTCACCTCCCTGTGGATCTCAAACAGCCTCTCGTACATGTATGTCGGTGCTTGGGCAGCTAGCGATGCGACTACGAAGAAACCGTGGAAAGGAACCCCGGTAGAGTCCGTTCTTCCGGGGTGATATTTTAGAAGCCCGTATCTCACGAGCTCCTTTATGACCTTCCAGCCCCTCTCATCCCCTCTCTCCACTATGCCATTTCTCATGGGATAATAGAGCCTAGATAGATCTGCTTTGGATTCCAAGTACTCTGCTACCTCGTTACCCACCACTACTTCCCTCGGCTTTATGCCCCTGACCTCGGCCGAGAGTTTCGATATCCTCGGAAAGTACCCCCTGTTCTCTACCATGTCGGGCCCGGTCTTCATGAGCCACCATGGCCCGAACTTGTAGTATGAGGTACCGAAGTCAGACGCGAAGACGGGTTTGGTGGTAACTGACAATTCCCCGCACCTCCTTAAGGGACAATAATTCCTCGGATCTGATCACCTTGGAGGGATCCACCTTACCTGTGTCGAAGTCCACTTTCACGCCCTCAGCAATTAACAGTGACGCTTTCAGTATGGGACCGTAGCTGTAGCCCCCTATCCTCATGTCGCTCCTTATCACCCTGTGGCAGGGAACTATGAGTGGAAACGGGTTTCGAGAGGCGTAGTTTCCGGCGGCCCTCGGTGAAGTACCCAAAGCCCTCGCCAGCTCTCCATACGTCGTTACCATGCCCCTCGGGATGGAGCTCATCAACAGGATGGCGTTCCAGAATTTCTCCCGGGGATGGCGGGCCAGTCTGATCCCGGAGAGGTCCACACTCTCACCGGAGAACAACTTACTTATCAAGAGGGCCAATCCGTAGGCTGAGGGTATGTGGTACTCCGGCACCAGATCCAATGAATCCCCCCAAGCAGAGTAGCAAGTAGCTCTCAGGTCGGCCTCTGCCTCCTCCTTAGAGGAGAGGGGGATCGTATTGCAGTAGAGCTCCCTTCCACCGACTCCTATTCCCACGTACCTACCGTCCACCTCCTCTATGACGAACTTGATCCTCGTCCCCGCCATCCCCTTTCACCGACCTAAAGGACTAGGGAATGCTATTTAAAGGGGAACACAGGGCCTTCCCATCTGTATGGAGCCGATAAGGATCGACGGAAGTTACGGAGAGGGCGGGGGGTCCATACTCAGATACGCCTTATCCCTGTCCGCCGTCACGCTCAAACCCGTTGAGGTGTACAATATAAGGGCTAAGAGGAAGAAGCCGGGCCTCAGGCCACAGCATCTCAATGCAGTGATGGCCCTCGCTAAGTTAACGGACGCGCATGTGGAAGGAGCTAGGGTGGGTTCCACCCGAGTGCTCTTCGTACCTAGGAGTAAGAGAGGAGGGATGTTCGAGGTAGACATAGGTACTGCTGGAAGCGTGACTCTCGTGATTCAAGCATTGCTGCCAGCCTGTCTGACGTCTGACAGTGGCGTGAGATTCCTAATCAGGGGAGGGACGGATGTTCCCATGGCCCCTCCCATCGACTACATGAGAGAGGTCTTTCTCCCGAATCTCACCATGATGGGAGCCCATGCGGAGATCAGGCTGATCAAGAGGGGGCATTACCCGAAGGGCGGCGGACTAGTGGAGCTGAAGGTCCAGCCCTCGGACCTCACAGGTCTCGATAAGGTGAAGAGGGACGACATCTCTCTAATCAGGGGAAGAGCTCACGCGGTCAAGCTACCCAGGCATGTCACGAGGAGGATGATCAGGGCAGCCGGTGAGGTATTGGAGGGCAGGGGGTTCAGAGTGCTAATAGAGGAGGATTGGTCCCAAGACGGGCACCTCGGTCCGGGTGCCGGTATAGTCCTCTGGAGCGAGAGTAGACCCGTTATCGGCGCTGACGATCTTGGAGAGAGGGGTAAGCCGAGCGAGGTGGTCGGAAAGAACGCTGCAATCAAGTTACTGGAGGAGTTAGATACCGAAATGGCTTTTGATAACCATTCGGGTGACATGATAATTCCCTACCTAGCAATAGCCTCGGGAAGGTCTAGGATAGGCATTTCGAGGCTGACCCTGCATGCTGAAAGTAATATATGGCTGGTGGAGAAATTCCTACCGGTTAAGTTTAGAGTGGAGGGTGGGTTGAATAGGCCGTCGGTTGTTGAGGTAGAGGGCTCGGGTGTTTGAGGTTGGAGACTGGACGCGATGAGGGCTTTGACGAGGAGTTCATGGAGAAAGTGAGGTTAGTGGCTTCCAAGGCTGGTCTCACGGTAGAGGAGGTGCTGGAGAGGGTAAGGAAGTATGTGGAGGAGATGAAGGGTCTCGTTAAACCCGATGGTGCCCTCTCCCTCATAGCCGTCGAGCTAGATGTGGGTCAGGTGTCTAAGGATGAGCAGGCCCATTACCCCACCATCAAAATCAATAAGCTGGTTCCCGGTATGAGGAAGGCCACCGTTCAAGGAAAGATCGTGAGGATGTACGGCATACTCAGCTACGTCAATAGAAGCGGGGAACCATCCGAGAGGGCCGAGTTCAAGCTGGCAGATGAGACCGGGCATATAGATGTCATTGTGTGGTCGAAGAGCTTGGTTGACAGGATACGCAGAGGGGAGATAGGGGAAGGCGATGTGATCAAGGTGACCAATGCGCGGGTCTCGGAGAGGTTCGGCAGGGTGGCCTTACACCTCGACTCCGGGTCGGACATAGAGGTCCTACCCAGCGGCTACGAGGATCTTCCAGTGGAGGAGAGGAGGATCCTGAAGGTAAGAGAGCTCTACGATAAGGATGGTGATGTGGTTGATTTCAAGGGGACGGTCGTTAGGGTCTATCCGGTCTCGGAATTCACCAGGAGCGATGGCAGTATTGGAAGGAGGGGCTCCTTCCTACTCAGGGATGAGGAAGGAGATGTGGTGAGGGTTGTTCTCTGGGGAGACAAGGCCTCCCTGACGGATGACCTCGTTGAAGGATCTACCGTCATCCTCTCCGATGCTAGGGTAGTCATGAGGGACGACTCCCTAGAACTGCATTCCACGCCTCGCACTAGGCTGGAAGTCCTTGAGGAAGGTGGTAGCGGTACACTCGAGGGTACGGTCCTCTTCTCATTCCCCCTGGAGGAGATAGGAACTAGGGGTAGGAAATTCCTTGACCTATTGGTCGAGATCGATGGTTCCTTGGAGATCCTGAGGGTCTGGGGGGATTGGGCTGATCTGCTGTCTGAGGAAAGTCCCCCTTTCAGGCTCAGGTTCGGGCCGGTATACACAGATAACGACGGGCTACTCGTCCTCAGTAGGTCCGGAACGGTTGAGATTCTCGAGAAAATTGAGCAGTCAATCCCCTCTAGACTGGAGAAGGCTGCTAAGAGGATAAAGTACAGGAGGATGTGGATAGGTGAATCATCCGACGGACTGAGGGAGTTCAGAGGTACCGTCATCTCGTTCTCCGATACGGCGAGAGTGACATGGCACTGTCCCAACTGCGGCGCGCGTGTGGAGTTTGAGTACGGTAGATTTCACTGCCCCAATTGCGGTGAGCTGGAGAGGGCTACTCCCCTGCTCTACCTCACGTTCACAATAGACGACGGGACTGGGATAGCGAGGGTCGTGGCCTTCAGGGACAGAGCCGAGAGGATACTGGGAATGAGCACCGAGGACGTGATAAAGGCATCTGACGAGCTGGGAGAGCCCTCCCATTCCGTCCCGACCGATAAAGTGGCGGGAGAGATGATAGGTCGCGAGGTGATAGTCAGGGGGAGGGCGACCTACTTGGAGAGCGGTGCCGTTAGGATGGTACTGGATGAGATGGAGTACGCTGATTCTGCTGAGGAGAGTAAGGAACTAATTAAGGAGATAAGGAGCGTGTGGCTCAGCGGTGAGGACATTGAGGATAATAATGGACGATAGAGAGCCTGAACTCATAGAAAAGCTACTTAGAAAGCAAGGAGTGATCGTTGAGAGGAGGAGAATAGAGGTATCGGACTATCTGGTTGGTACCAACGTCTGCGTGGAGAGAAAATCGCTGAATGACTTCATTAAGTCGATCTACGACGGTAGACTGTTTGATCAGGTCGAGCAAATGAGGAACAACTGTGAGATCATCATAATAATCATAGAGGAACCTTACTTCCATATCAGACGAAATGCCGTCCCTCATTACCTGGGAGCGCTCTCCTCTCTAGCCCTGAGGGGCGTTTCAGTAATCCACGTCACATCCCCCGAGGACACGGCTAAGTTTCTGGCCTACCTATCTAGGAAGGTCGAGGGGGACAGGCCCTCGATAATACCCGTCAAGAGGAGGAGGAAGCCCAAGTCTTGGGAGGAGGCCTATGCGGTCCTCGTGAGCTTTCCCTCCATAGGTCCTAAATCGGCCGAAAAGTTGTTAAACGAGTTTGGAACGCTAAAAGACGTTTTTAGCGCCGATTTCCACAGGTTGAGGAGGGTGGTGGGTGAGGCTAAGGCTAGGAAGCTCCAAGAGGTCCTGAACACGCCTTTCAAGCAGGTGAAAGAGGCAAAGTTGGAGGATGTGGAGGATCAGGGATAGAGCCTGGTCGGGGTCCTCGGGAAGGGTATCGCGTCCCTTATGTGTGGTAGGCCGGCTATCCACCTTATCGTCCTCTCTATTCCTAAGCCAAAGCCTGAATGGGGTACGCTACCGTACCTCCTGAGGTCTATGTACCACTTGTAGTCCGACGGATTCAATCCCTCCTCCCTTATCCTCCTGAGGAGCTCTTCCTCAGATTCTATCCTCTGACCTCCTCCCACTATTTCGCCTATTCCCTCTGGTGCCAATAGATCGGCGCAGAGGACCACTTCAGGCCTCTCAGGGTCGGGCTTGTGGTAGAAGGCCTTGGCCTGCTTCGGGTAGTGGGTCACGAATACGGGTAAATCGAATTCGAGTGAGATGGCCCTCTCCACCTCGGTCCCGAAATCCTCGCCCCACTCTATGGATGCGCCCTTCCTTTTGGCTATGTCCAATGCCTCGTCGTAGGTGATCCTCGGGAAGTCCCCTTCAAGAGGTTCAAATCTCCTGCCTAGGGCTTCTAACACGTGGCCAGCTCTCTCCACCACCTTCTGAGAGACATATTTGAGCAGGGATTCTACCACATCCATCATGCCATTGAGATCGGCCCAAGCCATCTCCGCTTCGGCGTGCCAGAACTCAGTCAGATGCCTTCTAGTTCTGGACTTCTCCGCCCTGAAGCTGGGCTGTATGGTATACACGTTCTCGAATGCGAATATGGCGGCTTCAAGATAGAATTGAGAGCTTTGAGTTAGATACGCCTTCCTGTTGAAGTACGGGACCTCGAATAGCGTGGCTCCTCCCTCAACCGCCGCTCCCACGAAGGTCGGGCCCTCGACCCTGACGAAGCCGTTGGTTATGAACCACTCCTCAACGGCCCTCATGACCTCCCTCCTGATCAGGAGGGCGTTCCTCATCTTGGTGGTCCTGAGATGAAGGTGCCTGTTATCCAGCAGGAACTCCTCACCAGAGTCAGGTTTTATCGGGAAGTCGTGGGAGGGGCCGACCATCTTGATGCTGGAGGCGAGAAGCTCGACTCCGGTGGGAGACCTCGGATCCCTCCTCACCCTGCCCTCCACCACTAGGGATGCCTCAATGCCCGCATCCCTCGCGCGCTCTAGATCGTCCTGCCCAACTTCTCCCTCTTTCACCACCACTTGGACAACGCCTGTGGAGTCTCTAAGTCGTATGAACACCACGCCTCCCAACTCGCTCTTCCTGTACACCCAGCCCGCTATCCTAACGCGTTCTCCCTCGGGAAGGTCCTGCAGCTCTCCTATGAAGTGAGTCCTTTCTCCGAATTTCCACATGGGGAAGGACACCTCGGTGGGAATCCGGAGTAGGGAATAAAAAGATGTTAGGGTCGGGTAGGGGGAGGCTTATGGAGCTCAGGCTTGCCCTGAAAAGACTGGAGGAAAGAGATCTTCTACACGTAGTTGGCAAGGAGACTTCCGTGGAGTATGAGATCGCTGCCCACCTAAAGAAATGGGACGGTAAGAAAGCGGTCCTCTTCGAGAAGCCCCTGCTACCTGATGGGAGGAGGAGCGCTTTCCGAGTGGTAGGAGGTGTGGCTACGTCGAGGGAGACCCTGCTAGCTTCCTTCGACATCTCGGATATGAAGGAGATGAGGGATAGGATAAGAGGGGCTCTCAAGAATCCCATCCCGCCAGTAGAAGGGGATCCTGAATGGGTTAGGGCGAATATCACACTATCGGATCTTCCCGTATTGAAGCACTACACCGGTGAGCCCGGCCCTTACATGACGGCCTCTGTTGTCGTGTTCAAGGACGAAGATGGTGCCTTCTCATCGTCTTATCACAGGATGATGCCCATTGGAGATAAAAAGCTCGTTTTGAGGGCTGTTGAGGGTAGGAAGCTCAGTAGAACCATAGAGAGGTTTTCGGAGAGGGACCAAGACTTACCGGCGGCTATCTCCATTGGAAGCCCTCTTGAGGTGATGGTGGCCTCGGCGGTTCCAGCAGAGAACATGGACAAGATAGCACTGGCGGGAGGGATAGCTGGGGAGCCTGTGAGTGTTTCTCCGTGTGAGGGAGTTGAAGCGTGGGCCCCCTCCAGCTCGGAGATAGTCATCTGTGGAAAGATTCTGGCTGGGGAGAGGGCCCCCGAGGGTCCCTTCTATGAGATATTGGGGAAGGACATCGTCAGGCAGCAGCCGGTCTTTGAAGTGGAGGAAATCTACGCGAGGCCCGATGGATTCTACCAGGCGATACTCCCAGCTGGGAGCGAGCATCAGCTCCTGATGGGCCTTCCTGTGGAACCACTCATCGAGGACAGGGTCTCCGAGGTGGCGGATGTAGTGGATGTGGCAATGACCCCCGGTGGGGCCGGTTGGATCGAGGCTGCGATCTCCATAAGGAAGAGTTCGCCTGATCAGCCCGCTTTAGCGGGGTTGATGGCCATAGCCGCCCACAAAAGCCTGAAGAGGGTCATCGTGGTCGACGATGATGTGGATGTATCGGACTACGTGGAGGTCATGAGGGCCGTGCTGCAGAGGGCACACATACCCGACGATTTCAAGGTGATCTCCGGGATTAAGGGGTCCTCCCTAGATCACAGTAACCTGAGGGAGATAGAATTGGATGGCGAAAAGAGACTCATCAAGCTTCCCCAAGGCAAGATGATAATAGACGCCACTGTCAAGGGTCCGAAGGAGCTTACAGAGAGACCCCGTAATCCTTACCTGTAGCCTCGAGAGCGAACAGTTTATTTACTCGATACCTAGATGCACAGAGAGGGGAGGAAAGAGTAGGTGGCCGGATACAGGGCCGTAACGGGAATGGTCAAGACGAACGTCCACGACCATCACATGTACAAGATAAGGATGGGCGAGCTGGAATCCCTACTCAGGGCTCTCGGTTACAAGATAGTGGAGAGAATAATTCAGGTGAGGCCGAAGGAGACCGTGGACTATGTATTCGGGAAGGGTAAGGTTGAGGAGATCCGTGAAAGGATCAAGAGGATAGATCCCGACGTATTCGTGGTCTATAACACCCTAACCAGCAAGCAGAAGTGGAACCTAGAGAGGAAACTGGGCGTTGAGGTCATAGACAGGTACGATGTCACCCTGATGATATTCAGAGAGGCCGCCAGCGACATACTATCGAAGCTCCAGATAGAGCTGGCCACCCTAGAGAAGGCATTCCCCTACGTAAAGCTGTCGGCATCGATAAAGTACAAGAAGATGAGGGCCGGTTTCAGGGGAGGAGGTGAGTACGCCTACCACAAGCAGATCAGGGCCATACAGAAGAGGATGAAGATCTTGAGGAGGAAGATCGACAAGCTCAGCAGGCAGAAGGAGCTCGAAATAATGAAGAGGATCGAAGGAGGGGCGAGAATCGCGGTATTGACCGGCTACTACAACGCGGGGAAGACGAGCCTGTTCAATGCTTTGACGGGGTTCGAGAAGCCCGTCAGCGACATGCCCTTCACCACCCTGTCGTCCAAGTACGGGGGAATAGAGGGAGAGAACACCTACTTGGTGGACACCATAGGGTTCGTCCTGGATCTGGATCCGCGACTGATAGCTTCCTTCCAGCTGAACCTCTTGGACATAACCCATTCCCACAGGCAGGTCTTAGTGGTAGATGTGTCCGACAAGGTGGACCTAATGAGGGTCAAACTCGCTGAGAGTCTGAAGATCCTATCCGAACTAGGTAAGGGAAGGGAGAGTTTGGTGATAGCCGCTAACAAAGTAGATAGGCTGGAGGACTACGAGTACGATGCGAGGGAGGAAGTTATAAGGGAAATGTTGGGCGACGGGGTCCCCATAATCCCGGTATCGGCTAAGAGCGGGGAGGGACTCCGAGAGCTCGTTAGAGCGATAGTCCAAGCCCCCGAGTTGGAGATAGCAGAATAATTTCATTCTAGAAATATTTTTATTTTTGAAAACACAGTCGTGCCGGTGGCTACCTTGGCGGTCCATAGCGCGAGCAAGAAGGTTGCCGCTGTAGCAATGTTCGGAGCACTAGGAAACGTGCTTGCCCTGTTTTCGACGGTTTTAGGGAATATACATCCCCAGATAGCGGTGGACCTGTCGCATATTGCCACCGTATTCTCAGCTTACATGCTAGGCCCGATTGACGCTGCTCTAGTGGGGGCAATAATCTCCCTAGTACCCTTCATCAGATTCGGACTGCTAGGCGGGTTGGGACCTCTAGCTGGATCCTTGATATTCCCGGGGAAGGCCTTAACCGGTCTGTTCACTGGACTGCTGGCCAAGAAAACGAGTCACCCATTCCTAGCCCTACTGGTGGGGTATATCCCAGAGTCCCTCTTCACGTGGGCCAGCTTCAAGCTGTGGATCCCGGTGATAGCTCCCCAAGTATCGGGATGGATCACCGACGCGGTGGTCTATGGGATACTGATCAAGGCGTGGATAGAGATCCTACTCATCGGCGCCGCATCCGAGGTCCTGCTTCCCAGAGTAAAGGATATGATACCCTATGGACTTGTAGACTAGCCTAGCCACGGTATAGGCATCGGACCTCATGCCCGGGCACGGGGAGAATTCTACGAAGTCCATCGCCACGATGCTCGCCCTCCTGAAGACCTCCCTGAGGATCACTACCACGTCTCTATAGCTCATCCCCCCGGGCTCCGGTGTTCCCAAGCACGGAAGCACGGATGAGTCGAGCACATCCACATCCACGCTCAGATACACCTTTTTCCCCTCTATCTTTCTGAGGAATGTATCTGCAGCCTCACCTTCACGAGCGAGTAGAGGGATTAGAGTGACATTGTCTGAAGAGTTTAGTTCCTCCCTCTCCTCCCATCCTAAGGTCCTTACCCCGTAAATGATTACCTCATCCACGAGTTCGCTGATCCTCTTGGAGACTGTCGCGTGAGATATTCTTCGCCCCTCGTAGTCGTCATAAAAGTCTGCGTGAGCATCGAGTGTCGCGTAAACCTCAATTTCGTCCTTAGCCCCCTGTACGGCTCCTAAGCTCAGGGTATGTTCCCCTCCCAGTAAAACGGGGACCTTCCCGTCATCGAGCACCTTGCCTACCGCCTCTCTCACCGTATTCACCATGGATTCGGGGGTCGATTCCAGCACTGAGAGCTCCGGGATGGTATGCAGACCAGCTTCAGCCGGTATGCATCCTAGCTCCATGTCATAAGGGTCCATATAGCGAGATGCCTCGATTACAGCTAGGGGTCCCGCTCTGGAGCCGGGCATCCAAGAGGAGGTTGCATCATAAGGCACACCCACTATAACGTAACTCGAATCCTCGTAGCTCTCCTGAATCCCTAGGAAGCTATACGGGACAATACTACCCTCAAGGCCGCTCAGGGAAACCACCTGTCCGACAGGATAACTCTCGCAGTTATATTTTTAAATGGACAGTAGCACGAGGGAGTAGACTGGCCCCATAACGGGCAGTGCGAGAGGTGAGCAATATGGTAACGAGAAGGGTTGGAGTTCCCATGACGGACCGGATACTTGAATTCCTTGAGGAGAAGAGGCCTGGACTCAAGGCCAACGTCTGGAAGATCTTTTACCCCATGAGAGACGAGCAGCCCATTGAGGTGAGCGTGAAGCCCGGTGCTCTTGCTGGGGAGACCCTCGAGCTCGAGTTCGAGGGCAAGAGGCTCATAGTAAAGGAGGAGGCCGTCGAGAGGAGGCCTGCTAGAGCCGGTGCGGGGGCTTACTGAGCCCCTACAAATTCCTTATTTTAGGAGGGACCTTTTCCGACCGTTTCATGCTTAACAATGTTTATAGAGGTTTTCTTGTAAGAGTCCTTGGTGCCTGTTAGATGGGCCTAGGTGTCCCGATTATTATCCCAGTGTCCAAGCCGTCTAAAGGAGCGGCTGGTAAAACTGGCCTCTGGAGGGTAGAGAGACCCGTAGTGGATGAGGATAAGTGCATAAAATGCTGGCTGTGCTGGCTTTACTGTCCCGAGGATGTGATAACCGAGGGACCCAATGGGTTCCCGCAGATAGACTATACTTTCTGCAAGGGATGCGGGGTCTGCGCCGATGTGTGCCCCACGAAGGCCATACAGATGATCAAGGAGGAGGAGTGATATGGCGGTCGAGGGAACTTGGGAGATAATAACTGGCAATCATGCTGCAGCCATAGCAGCGAAGCTGGCCCGTGTTAAGGTCGTTCCAGCGTACCCCATTACCCCTCAGACAACCATAGTGGAGTACATAGCTTCATTCATAGAGTCGGGCCACATGGATGCCGAGTATATAAGGGTGGAGAGCGAGCACAGCGCCATGGCCGCAGCCATTGGGGCGTCTGCAGCTGGAGTGAGGGCCTTCACGGCCACCGCCAGCCAGGGATTGCTGCTGATGTCGGAGGTCCTCCACTGGGCAGCTGGCTCCAGGCTGCCGATAGGTATGGCCGTCGTCAATAGGGCAGTAGGTCCCCCATGGAACATCCACGTCGATCATCAAGACACCATGTCCCAGAGGGATACTGGCTGGCTCCAAGTCTACATATCATCCAATCAGGAAGTGCTGGACACCATACTCATGATGTACAAGGTGGCTGAGCACCCTGATGTCCTCCTGCCGTTCATGGTGTGCTTGGATGGATTCGTGCTCAGTCACACCTACATGCCCGTCAACATCCCGAGGCAGGAGGAGGTCGATGAGTTCCTGCCAGAGTACAGCCCACCTCACTGGAAGCTGGATCCCGAGAATCCCATAACATTCGGCAATCTGGCGCTTCCTGACGAATATCAGGAGATGAGATGGTCCATGGATCTCTCAATGAGGAGGGCTCTCGACCTCATCGAGGATGTCGCCGAGGAGTTCTTCCAGAAGTTCGGCAGGTATCACGGAGGGGCCACTTGGAAGTACAAGGTGGAGGACGCCGATTACATCATAGTGACGGCTGGCACGATGGCCTCCGAGGCGGAGGTGGCGGTGGACGAGCTCAGGGAGGAGGGAATGAAGGTCGGTCTCCTGAAGGTGAGGGCGTTCAGGCCGTTCCCCCACAGGGATGTGGCTGAGGTACTGCAGGACAGGAAGGGGGTGGTCATCATAGACAGGAGCATTGCCTTCAGCTCTGGCGGCCCCATCGGGATAGAGGTAAGATCTTCGCTTTACAACAGATCTGGCAGTCCTCCCATAGCCAACTACGTTACGGGTTTGGGAGGCAGGGACATAACGTACGAGGACATAGCTAGGATGACCAAGGATGGGATCGGGAGAATAACCTCCGATCGACTGAGGAGGCCCTACTACTGGTACAAGCTCAAGCCGGAGTACGAGAAGATAGAGCTCTCGGAGGAGGTGAGATTATGACCCTGACCATACACGACCTGAGGAAGGAGCCCGGATCCTACCTCCCAGGATCCGCAGCCTGCCCCGGATGTGGGGCAACCCTAGCGTTCAGGATAGCTTCTAGAGTGCTGGGACCAAATACCGTGTACGTGGTTCCCGCCTCATGCTTCAGCGTCATTCAGTCACCGTTCCCCAAGAGCGCCATCTCAGCGCCTCTCTACAACATAGCCTTCCCAGCAGCCGCAGCCACGGCATCTGGAGTGTATAGGGCGTATAAGATGCTTGGAAGGGATGTGAACGTGGTAGTCTGGGCGGGAGATGGGGGAACCGTCGATATAGGTATACAGGCTCTGTCGGGAGCCGCGGAGAGGGGGGAGGACATCATTTACGTGTGCTACGACAACGAGGCATACATGAACACGGGCATCCAGAGATCAGGCGCCACGCCTCTCATGGCCTGGACGAAGACCACTCCGACTGGTAAGAGGGAGATGCCCAAGGACATGCCCATGATAGTGGCGGCGCATAGGGTTCCGTATGTAGCGACTGCCAGCGTCGGCTATCCCTTTGACCTAGCGAACAAGTTCGAGAAGGCCAAGAAGATGAAGGGATTCAGATACATCCACATATTCTCGACCTGTCCGCCTGGCTGGAATTCCCCGGTAAGCAAAACCGCCGAAGTGGCCAAGCTCGCTGTAGATACCTACTTCTGGCCTCTGTACGAGATAGAGAACGGAAAGCTGAGGATAACGGTGAAGCCGAGGAAGAGGCCCCTTAAGGAGTTCTTAGAGCTCCAGGATAGATTCAGGGGGTTAAGTGATGAGCAAATTGAGGAGTTGGAGAAGATAGTCATGGAGAAGTGGAACTTTCTGCTTCACCTTGAGAAGTCGGAGAGGGTGTTCTGAGACCCTCCCCATACCATTCCTTTTCGCTCACGGTTGATCCATGTTCTGAGGGTGCTTTCCTGCCTTTTAGGAGAGATGCAATCCCATAAATGACTACCGCGGCGATTAAGGCCTCGGAGACCAGCCCAAGCGCCACCATCGCCATCGCATGTATGGCCGCCTCCTTAGTCCTGCTCTCGCTCAGTATCTCGAGCGCCTCCTTTGAAAACGGGTTGAACCATGAGGTGGCCTCCGCATACTCCCTTGCTGTTTTCATTAGAGTCAGGGTCGTCTCATCTATCGATTCTACATCTATGCCGAATGACTTGAGGAAGTCGGAGATGTCTTGACCGGCTGCCTCGCTGAGGTACCTTACGAATTCTCCGGGCTCCTTGACGATGACTCTGTCCCTCCTGATAAGCTGGAAGAACCTCTTATAGAGGTCAGGACCCCCGTATTTCTCTGCGAGTCTCCTTATCAGGACCTCACTGGCCGTGTAATACAGGCCGGGGTTGCCCGGGAGGCCTCCACCCTTCCATCCGAGGATGAAACTGAGGTCTCCACCGGTTTGTATCATCACGGCTCTTTCAGCTTCCTTATCGTAAGGAACATGGAATCCTAGTGCCTTCTCCACTATCACAGAGCTCAGATATTGAGCCAGACCCTCATGAGCCCACCTCAGGTCCACGCTGAGTCCCGCTGCCTGCATGTACTGGTGGAGGAGTTCGTGCACGAAAGTGTTCGGCAGCTCGTAATCGGGCATCCTGACCAACATCATGTTCAGGTTTATCTCTCCCTGGGTTATCACATCAGACGTGAACCTAGGCCCCGTGTATCCCAGAGTTGTTATTTCCTCCATGGTTCCCGGAACGAACAGCTTGACCTTGACAGGTATCTCCTCTCGAACGGATGTGTACTCCTCTATTAAGGGTAGGGTGGCCTCGTAGTACCTAGTTATGTTGTCGACAACATCCTCGTATCTGGGGGGATAGCTTATGGTTAGCTTGCCGACCTCCCTCTTCTTGAACTCCTGGCCATCTTTCACTTTGAAGGATATGAGGACCCTCATCGTGTTGTTCTTGCTCCCATCCACATCGTACTTCACCACATTGTACTCTCCCTCCCTTCGAAGCTCGTATCCCTTCGGTTCGATCCCTTGAGGGACGAAGTCCGTGGGGAGCTTTACCAGTATGGTAGCATCGTCTTGCCGGGAGAAGGCTATCTGTGTGGAGAAGAACGCTCCGTTGGGTTCTACGATGAGAGCGCCGAACCTATAACTCCATGAGATCTCCACGTTAGTTCCTGGTGTGTATGAGAACGTGAGGTTAGAGTAGAAGTAGTAGGACGTGTCTCTTATCAGCTTCTTATCCTTGATGGACCCTGAGAGGACTGTGAAGTTGTAGTCCCTGAACTTCGGCACGAGGACCCAAGTACTTCCCTCTCCCGTCGAGTTGAACCGGGTCACTATGTCTATCCAGCCGCTCTCCTTGACCGTGTATATGTAGGTGTAGTGTCCGCTTCCTTCCTCCTGCTGGGCCGAGGGGATCATCGCAGGAAACGTCAGAACAATCGTCAATAGGATAAGGGCCTTCCACTTCATTTGTGATACCGAGCTGGAATCCAGTAACGTCTATTTAATTTATCCGGCTGCTGATGAGGGGGATTTCCTTGGAAGTGCTCATCAAGGGGCTGGAGTACGTGGTCACTCAGGACGATGAGAGGAGGGTTCTAAGAGGGGCGAGCATCCTGATAAAGGACGGGGCGATCGAGGATGTGGGTGATGTGAAGGGACCCGTTGATGAGGTGATCGATGGGAGCGGCATGGTTGCCATTCCTGGGTTGATTAACACGCACTCCCACATACCGATGACCCTTCTCAGGGGGGTCGCTGACGACATGGACCTCTTCCCGTGGTTGCAGGAGAAGATCTGGCCCATGGAATCTCACCTGAGGCCGGATCACATAAGGGCCGGAACCGCTCTGGGAGTGCTAGAGGCGGTGCGAACCGGCACCACAACCATCTTCGATATGTACTTCTTCGAGGACGTTGTAGCTGAGGTCCTCAGCGATCTGGGGATGAGGGGGGTGTTGAGCGAGGCGATAATAGACTTTGGAACACCAGAATGTAAGGATGTAGAGGAGTGCATGGTTTTGGCGGATCGGTTCGTTCAGAAGTGGCGGGATCACCCATTGATCGAGCCGGGATATGGGCCTCACGCCCCCTACACAGTCTCTCCAGAGAGGATGAGGGAGATTTCGGGGAAGGCGGAGGAGAATGGGTCCACCATCCAAATTCACCTAGCGGAGACCGAGAGGGAGGTTTCCGACATCAAAGAGAAGTACGGAAAGGGGGCGATAGAGCTGGCCCATGAATCCGGTATATTGGGTGACAGAACCGTCGCTGCGCACGTAGTTTGGCCTAGCCAGAGGGAGATCGCTCTCCTTAGGGAGACATCCACCTTAGTATCTCACAATCCCGTGAGCAATCTGAAGTTGGCCTCAGGGATCTCCCCGGTCCCCGACCTAGTGGAGAAGGGGGTTAGGGTTTCCCTTGGGACCGACGGACCGGCCAGTAACAACACCCTAGACATGTTCGAGACCATGAAGGTGACCGCCCTCATTCACAAGGTCTCGAGGAAGGATCCCAAGGCAATACCGGCTCAGATGGCGCTGGACATGGCCACTAGAATACCCGGAGATTTCCTCCGATGGAAGGTCGGGAGGATCTGTGAGGGATACAGGGGAGATATTGTTCTTCTGAACGTTAAAGTACCTTGGTGGGTGCCTCTCCACTCCGTGGTGTCCCATCTGGTCTACTCCGCTAGGTCTACAGACGTGAGGTACGTCCTGATAGATGGTAAGGTGATCTTGAAGGATGGCAAATTCACCAAGAGGGACGAGGAAGATATCTTTGTTGAGGCAGAGAGGGCCTCTCTGGACTTGCTGGAGAAATCGGGCGTGAACTCACTGCTTAAGGGCGTGGATTAGATCGGCGTAGCTTGGTATGACCGCCCTGCATGCTATGCCGAGGAGTCGAACTAGATCCATCGCGTCGTCCCCCTCCACCTCCACGAACTCCCCCAAATCTCTCACGTAATCTAGCGTGACTTCCACATTGAACCCATCTAAAAGTACGGGCGTCCTCCTCTTCCACACGACTATCTTCACCTCATAACCTCTACTGGAGAGTAGGTTCATCAGCTCGTTGAGTTCGGACGGGCAATTTACGTTTATTCCCGCTTTGGAGAGGGCTTTCCTGCATTTCTCATCCCCTAATTCACCTTCAATCTCCTCTCTGACCTTCTCTATACCCCCACTTTCCCTCCTCCCCTTGTAGGTGACTCTGACGAGATTGCCCATGACCCTCACTCTCAATACTCTCCCTGAGGTGAGGAGATCGCAGGAACGAGTATCCACGTAGAGATCCTCCTGCTCTATCGTTTCCAGTATCTTGAAGGAGATTTTCTTCCTCCTCAAGAGGCTCAGAAATTCACAATGGGGGATCTTCAGCTTGACCTCCCTTTCCACTCCCAAGCAGATGCTCACCTCATGAGGGGGTGAAAGGCGGCGGGGCCCTGGTGCGGGGGGTGGGATTCGAACCCACGCGGGCCTGACGCCCAGCGGATCTTAAGTCCGCCGCCTTGGTCCGAGCTCGGCCACCCCCGCTAGGTTAAGCGGGCTATATGGCTTTTTATAATTTTCCAACTTTCGGGCATGGGGTGCTTCAGTGAGCGAACGGACGAGGATTGCCAGCTCCCCTATAGCTGTAACGGACGACGAAGTGCTCGCTCTGGGATTCGAGATGATCGGGGTGCCTGCTAAGGTAATCAAGGGCCGCAGGAATCTGATAAGATTTTTCAGGGACAACGAGAGTGAGCTACCGCACGTGGTATTCATCAACGAGAGGGTCGCTGAGGAGATCAGGGACTACAGGGAGGATCTACTCAGGAGGGGTAAGGTGAGCCCTGTGTTCGCGGTGGTGCCCGACATGGAAGGCGCGAGGGGCGTGAGGTTGAAGGAGCTGGCATCCTTGCTGGCTAGGGCTTTAGGTAGCGAGGAGCTGAAGTTCTGATTGTGGGGTGAGAGAAATGCCGAGATTGGTTGAGGCCATTATGGAGGCCGAGAAGGAGGCTGCCAAGATCATTCAGGAGGCGGAGGAGGAAGCTAAGAGGATAATTGAAGAGGCGGAGGAGGAGGCAAAGAAAATAATCGAGGAGGCCAAGAACACGCCGGTAGAGGTAACTGTAATGGAAGATGTCGAGAGAGAAGTTAAGGAGATAGTTGATAGAGCTAAGGCGAAAGCCGAGGAGCTCAAGAGAGTTGCATCCGAGAGGATGAATTCCCTAGTCGATGAGGTCGTTAGGGAGGTGCTCGAGGGTGAGTGGGGAGGAAGTAGTTAGCGTGGATAGGGACTCTGAGGCCATCGTCAGGGCTATCCTCAAGATGGCCGAGGACAGGGCCAATGCCATCAGAAGGGAGGCCGAGAAGAGGGCCAAGGAGATCATCGAGTCAGCCCGGAGAGAGGCGGAGGAGATACTGAGATCTAGAAGGGAAAGGGCAGAGAGGGAGATGAGGGAGGAAATTGCGAGGAAGAGGAGCGCTGCTGAGGTAGAGGCCAATCAAATAGTTCTCATGACCAAATCTGAGCTGTTGAGGGAATTCTTCAGGAGAGTGCACGAGAAGCTGGCCGCTATAGCGGACGGTCAGGAACCGGGATGGAACTACGAGGAGATACTGACGAAGTACTCGCTGGAGGGAGCTAATATCTTGGGTGAGAAGGAGGTATTTCTCATGGGTAGGGAGAAGGATAAATCACTGCTCGAAAAAGTAGCTAAGAAGTTGGAGAAGGATGGTATAAGGGCCTCCGTGGATGAGAAAACGGTTCCGGTCATCGGAGGGGTCGTGGTTAGAGATAGCAGGGATGAGAGAAGGTACTACAATACCTTCGATGGTAGGCTGAGGGCCTACAGGGAGGCCAAGGAGGTAGAGGTAATTAGCAGGCTGTTTGAGGGGGTGTAAGTTTGTCCGAGTTAGTTTATGAGGGTAAAGGTGTTATCGTCCACATAAAGGGTCCTGTCGTAGAAGCTGAAGGAATGAGGGGTGCCAAAATCAGAGAGGTCGTTTACGTAGGAGAAGAGAAGCTCATAGGTGAGATAGTCAGGATCGAGGGGGACAAGGCGATAATACAGGTCTACGAGCCTACCGGTGGAGTGAAGGCGGGCGAACCAGTCGAGAGGACCGGAGAGCCTCTCTCAGCTGAACTAGGGCCAGGACTACTGGGCCAAGTTCTCGACGGACTGGGAAGGCCCTTGGAGGTGATAGCTGAGAAGGCCGGTGGGCCATTCATCACCAGAGGAATTAAGGCGCCCACCCTGCCTAGGGATAAGAAGTGGAAGTGGACCCCCCTAGTCAAGCCTGGAGATGATGTCATCGCTGGGGATGTCTTAGGGACAGTCCCGGAGGGCTCCGTCACCCACAAGATAATGCTTCCACCCACTATAGAGAAGGCCAAGGTCATAGAGGTCCTTCCTGAGGGAGATTACACTATAGAGGAGCCCGTGGTCGTGGTGGAACATATAGGTGGTAAGGAAGAGGTCAAGATGTATCATAAGTGGCCTGTCAGGACGCCCAGACCCTTCAGGGAGAAGCTCGCTCCTGTAGAACTGTTAGTGACTGGGCAGAGGGTGATAGATACCTTCTTCCCCATAGTCAAGGGAGGCACCTCGGCCGTGCCTGGTGGCTTCGGCACAGGTAAGACGGTGACCCTCCACCAGATATCGAAGTGGGCGGACGCAGACGTCGTGGTATACGTGGGTTGCGGGGAGAGAGGTAACGAGATGACCGATCTGCTCCACACCTTCCCGAAGCTGGTCGACCCCAAGAGCGGAAGACCTCTGCTCGATAGGAGCGTCCTCATAGCCAACACCAGCAACATGCCCGTCCCCGCTAGGGAGGCTAGCATCTTCATGGGAATCACTTACGCCGAGTACTACAGGGACATGGGGCTTCACGTGGTCCTCACGGCAGATTCGACCTCCAGATGGGCTGAGGCGCTAAGGGAACTCAGCTCCAGGCTTGAGGAGATACCATCTGAGAGAGGGTATCCGGCCTATCTGCCCGACTACATAGCCTCGTTCTACGAGAGGGCAGGCAGGATTAAGGTGCAGGGTAGGAGAGACGAATTGGGATCCGTTGCCGTTATAGGAGCCGTAAGTCCTTCCGGAGGAGACCTCAACGAGCCAGTCACCCAGCACACCATGAGGTACGTAGGCGCCTTCTGGGCTCTAGACAAGGACTTGGCGTTCAAGAGGCACTTCCCGTCCATAAACTGGCTGAGGAGTTTCTCGAAGTACACTGGCGGATTGAGGGAGTGGTGGATCAAGAACACAGGACATGACATGATGGCCTACAGGGATAAGGCCATGGCCCTCCTGCAGAGGGCCTCCAGCCTGGAGGAAGTAGCTAGGGTGGTGGGAGAGGCGGCTCTCTCCGATGAGAACAGGCTCGTCCTCCTATCTGCAGAGCTCATCAAGGAAGGATTCTTGGTGCAAAACGCCTTCCACGAGGTGGACACCTACTGCTCCCCGAAGAAGCAGGCTCTCCTCCTGAAGACGCTGCTGGAGTTCTACGATAGGGCTAGGCCTATGATAGATGCTGGGGTTCCCATATCGAGGATATCGGAGATGAAGTCTTTGGGTCTTCTCAGGAGGCTCAAGTTCGTGCCTGAGGAGGACTTCGAGAACGCTGTCAAGGAGGCTATAGCGCAGCTGGAGGCCGAAATATCCTCCCTGCTCGCGGAGGTGAGATGAGATGTCCGTGTATGGTCTGACCTACAAGGGAATTGATCAGGTCAAGGGACCCCTCGTTATAATGAGGGGAGTTCCCGGGGCCGCTTACGAGGAAGTGGTCAGGATATACTCCGAGGACGGCAGGGAATGGTTCGGTCAGGTGCTTGAGGCCGGTAGGGACAAGGTCGTGATACAGGTGCTGGGCGATACCGAGGGGTTAGATTCCAACGCTATGGTCAAGTTCACCGGCTCGACCCTAAAGATCCCGGTGTCAGACGAGATGCTCGGCAGGGTGTTCAACGGTGCAGGGGAGCCGATAGACGGCGGCCCCAAAATAAGGGCGGATGACTACAGGGACATAAACGGCGCCCCCATAAATCCGGCCAAGAGGGACTACCCGGACGAGTTCATAGAGACCGGTATATCAGCCATCGACGGGATGTTGAGTCTAATCAGGGGACAGAAGCTTCCGATATTCTCCGAGTCCGGACTGCCCCACAACGAGGTGGCCGCTCAGGTGGCAAGGCAGGCGGTCGTTCCTGGAAAGGCCGAGAGGTTCTCCATAGTCTTCGCGGCTGTTGGTCTGAAGTACGACGATGTCCTCTTCTTCAGGAGGCAGTTCGAGGAGTTCGGAGCGCTGAGCAGGTCAGTGCTCTTCCTAAACCTAGCCAACGACCCGGTCATAGAGAGGATAACCACCCCGAGGGTAGCCCTGACCGCCGCCGAGTACCTGGCGTTCGACTTGGGCATGGACGTTCTAGTCATAATCACGGACATGACCAACTACTGTGAGGCGCTGAGGGAGCTCAGCTCCGCTAGGGAGGAGGTACCCAGCAGGAAGGGATATCCTGGGTACATGTATAGCGACCTAGCGAGCATCTATGAGAGGGCAGGTAGGATAATCGGCAGACCCGGCTCCATAACCTTCATGCCCATACTGACGATGCCGGGAGGGGACCTCACCCACCCCATACCTGACCTCACCGGCTACATTACTGAGGGCCAGATATTCTTGGACTTGGATCTCCACAACAGGGGTATCTATCCGCCGATCAACGTCTTGCCGAGCCTTAGCAGGCTCATGAAGGACGGTATAGGTCCAGGAAAGACGAGGGAAGATCACAAGGAGGTTTCAGACCAGCTCTACGCTGCATACAGCCAGGGTACCAAGGCCAGGGAGCTCGTCCAGATCGTCGGTGAGGCAGGGCTGAGCCCGAGGGAGAAGCTGTACTTGGAGTTCGCTAGGAGGTTCGAGAGGGAGTTCGTGGCCCAGGGCTTCAGGGAGAGGAGGAGCATAGAGGAGACTCTGGACATAGCTTGGGACATACTGTCCATACTGCCTGAGGCTGAGCTGACGAGGATAAGCGAGAAGACCCTCAACAAGTTCCACCCGAAGAGGAGGATCGCAGCCCAGGCAGAGGGTGAGTGAAAGTGAGCTTCCGCTCCGTGGGGAGAGTCCTCCCCACCAAAGGGTTTTTGATCCGCCTAAGAGAGAGAACGCGCCTCCTCCGCTCGGGAGTCGACGCTCTCAAGATGAAGAGAGATCAGCTGGTCAAGGAAAGCCAGAACCTGCTCCCGGATCTCAGGAAAAGGAATGATATAGAGAAGAAGTTAGAAGAGGCCTACAAGCTCCTGAGGTTGGCCTACGCTGCTGCTGGACCTGACGAAATGCGGAAGGCAGCTCTGCTGACTATGCCTCTCCTCACTGAAATGAAGGTTCGAAGTGTCATAGGTGTGGAGATACCTGAGATAGAAATGAAAGAGTTCGCTCTGGCCACATCTCCCTCCTTGAATGCCGTTGTGATAGCCGCTGCCAGGAAGTTCTCAGAGGCGATAAGGGAGCTGATGCCGCTAGTAAACTCCGAGGCCAAGTTCGAGAGGTTAGCTGCGGCCCTGGCCGACACCATGAGAAAGGTCAACGCGCTGGAGAAGATAATAATACCGGATCACGAGGCTGCCATCAAGTACATAGAGGAGGCATTGGAGGAGGACGCTTTGGAGGAGTTCCTCCGTGTGAAGAAGTATAGGCAGTTGAAGAGAGGTGCTTGAGATGTTGAAGAGGGCTAAGGAGAAATACTTGGTAGTCAGGACGCATGGCCTGAAGTCTCACTTGCTGGATCCCGAGGACATAAGGTCTTGGGTCTTCGTTGAGAGCGACGAAAGCTTGTTCGAGAAACTATCTCCGACTCTTTACGGTAGCTTCTTCGAGGGACCCGAGGACTTGAGCAATGTAGCTAAGGTGGAAGATGTCTGCATTAAGGTCAACTCATTCAGGGCTAGAAGGGTGATATCTCTCTCCAGAGGCACTAGGATCGAGGGCCTGATCACGACCTTCATGAGCAAGTACGACATTGAAAACCTGAGGAGGATAGTGTTCTCCCTACTATTCGGGAGGAGGATGGAGGAGCTCAGGCTACTCCCGGTCAGATTTGGCGTGATCGACGTGGATAAGCTCTCTAAGGCAAGGAGATTTGAGGACCTACTTGAAATGCTGGATGATAAGAAGCTGAAGCGCCTCCTCTCAACGTGGCTCAGCGGTAGCAGAGAGGTTACGGAGATTGATCTTGCTCTCGACAGGTACTACATAGACAAGCTCTTCTCGCACCTCAAGGAGATAAAGGCTGGGAAGCAGTCACCAATCTACCAGATAGTCTATTCATACGCGGAGAATGTGTTCCTCAGGACGCTGCTGAAAGCGAAGTATCTGGAGGTTGACAGGGAGCTTTTATCAAGGGCGTTTCATAGGGTTCCCTTCAAGAGGCTGCTTAGAATATCAGATAAGACGGATACGTTGCCCGAATTCCTAGATGAGCTCATCAATCTGTCTCCATACAAGGCCCTATCTGTGGAGATCAGAGATGCCTTGAAAGAAGTCGGCGAGCCATGGGTAATCGAGCATGTGATCGGAAAGAGGGCCTATACTGATGCCTTGAGGATCTCTTTGAAAGGATCCATGACTCTCGCTTACATAATCATGTATCTAGTAGCCTCGGAGTGGGAATCACAGAGCATAAAAACCGTCCTGTTGGGCCGGGCAAGTAAAGTCGATCCAGAAGTGCTGTACAATCTGCTTGCTCCTCCCTCTGGATGAGGGGTTATCCCCTACCCTAGCTCTCTTTTATGGGTGGCTGGTAACCGTAGTTCCCCCCTCCTCCTTACTTGTAGTAAGTTGTAGTTCTGTTCAAAAGGGGTAGCTCCTCTAAAGGGAGAATGGGAAAGGGGTGTGAGATTTTAGAAAATGGGGAGGATTTCCCCCTCATATGAGGAGGAAGGCTACCAACAGCCCGTAAACGGCAACTCCCTCAGCGAGACCTCCTAATATCAGTACCTGAGTAAACGCGTTAGGATTCTCGGCCAATAAGGCGCTGCCTCCTATAGCAACTCCATAGAGACCTATCCCGGCACCTATGGTGCTACCGAGCACAGCTAGCGCGGCTCCAATGTACTTGAGCCCAGAGCCCTCCTGAGGAGCTTCCTGAGGTGCAGCCGCTACTCCGATCACGGTCATTGGGATCAGGATCAAAGGAAGTCCCAAGATCAGATAGGAAAGCATCTTCTTGGTCTTCATGCTCACCATACGATCACCCTTGGATCATCTGGGTCTCCTAAGGCCACCGGATGTGAGGATACAGGGTAATTAAAAAATTTGTTATCAGGAGAGGACCGGTCCTAGGAGCTCAGAGACCCTCTTGAACTGCCTCCCAGCGGCTTTATAGAATTTGGTGAAGAACTCGTAGAAGGTTAGCCTAGTAGCTTGTATAAAGGATAGCATTCCCTCTAAGCCCATCACGGCTACATTCACGAAGATGAAGGATATCAAGGCTACAGGAGACAGGAGGACGCCTATGTTGCTTATGGAGATTATCTCCTGACCAGCGATGAGCTGAGCTGCCAAGACACCGAAGACTTCATGGATGACAGCGAATGCGGCCAGCCTAACGTAAGATAGAGAGTTACTCAGTAGGGCCAAGACGCTTTCCAAGAAGGTCTCTACTGCTTCTGTAGCTCCCAGTCCGATGCCATGACCCTCCTTGATCGACCTGTATATCGGAGAAAGGACGGTGACTAGCAGAGGGATGACCATAGCTTGGAATAGGGGGTCTTTAAGCACGAGCATTATTTGAGCATTGTTCCTGAGTATAGCATAAACGGCACCGGCGTACATTATCAGGGTCGCGAGTCCCTTATACTCGAAGAGGGCTGCAAATACATCTCCCTCCAGTATCTTGTTCACCGTGTTGAGGACGAATCCAACCATCAGTTCAAAGGCGCCGAAAAGCAGTGCAACAGCTATGAGCTGGAAGGTGTCATGGAGTGGGCTCATTATAGGATGCTCTGTGAACGCGACGAAGAACACCATACCGTACAGGTAGCCGAAGAATGCAGCAGCTATTCCTGAATAGACCAGTATACCTCCCAGATCCTTCATTCCACCCCTAGTCTTAGCATAGAGGAATGCACCGAATACTGCCAGTGTCAGACCGTGCCCTACATCCCCGAACATCATGCCGAACATTATCGGGAAGAATATCGCGGTGAGGGCAGTGGGATCCACCTCGAATATCGATGGGAACCCATACAGTTTGTGCGTAAGCAGGCTTATAGGCTTGAGGAAGTTAGGTAGTCTCACTTTAGAAGGTGCCTCGTGGGCTTCCTTCGGCTCCTCGTACTCAAGCGCCAGATAATTCTCCAACTTAACCTTCATGCGGTTCTCGAAGTCTTCCTTCTTAGAGGCAGGTACCCATCCGGATGTGACGGCTATCTCTTCTCCCACGTATGTCATAGTTTTCAACTTCTGAACGAGCGCCTTTGGCCTTACGCTGAGAGCCAGAGTGGCTATTTCCACTGCCTGCTCTCTGATAGTTCTCAAAAGCTTTTCAGCCTCCTGCTTCAGCCTTTCAATTTCTTCTTTTCTTAGGAGGGACTTCAGTTTCTCTATCTCTTCCTCCAGCTTTCCTTTCTCTGTTATCACAGGTCTAGCTTCCTCTATAAGCTCCGATACCCTTCTCTCAGCCTCACCAGCGGCTACCTCCTTTATGGTGAGGAGTTTGTCCCTGAGTTTTACGTAGAGGCTTCTTAACTCAGATGCTAACTTCTTTGCTTCCATGACTCTGTTTCTAATCTCGATCTCCCTGCGCTTCACTTCATCCTCCAGCTCGGAGATCGTCTGAGTTACCTTAGCGATTGCAGGTTCCTTCTCCGCTAGAAGAGGACTTAGTTCAGGTAGGCTCTTTATGGTGTCCTTGATACTACTCCACATGCTTTCTACGGCTTTCAGTTCAGATAATCTGTCCTGAACGGAGGAGTAATCTACTATATCCTTTCTAATGTCCTTTATGAGATCCTTGAGTTCTTCTAATTTGGATCTGATGTTTTTGAGGAGTTCCTCTTCCTTAACCTCTTCGCTCAGGTCCTCTAATGTTATTTCCGCATCTTCCAGAGTGTCCAAGGCGTTCCTCAGTATTTCATCAATATCGCTTACTGTCATTGACGGATCGGCAGCCATGTTGATAAGAGAGGAAACTCTTATCAGGTTCCTGTCCACCTGTAACACCATTCTTCCGAGCCGCAGCTTGGATGGATCTTCTTCGGTAACCTCTAAGGCTGTAGAGTAATATTCTCTTATCTTCATCTCTATCTCCGCGATCTTACTCTCTAATTCCTCTAATCTCTTAGATCTCTCCTTAAGGAGTGATTTAGCCTTCTTAGACAGTTCTAACTCCTTTTTTATCGCTAGATATTTACCAACCGTGTCATCTAGCTTAGAAATCATCTCTTTGTAGCCGTTAATCCCTAGACCCTCGGGTGACTTGCCTTTCTTAGCCTCCTCAAGTATTTCTTCAAGAGGTATGCCCGTTAGAGCGCTAACCCTCTCTATAGCTCTGACCATCTCTTCGTATGCGTCTAGATCGGGAGTTTCCAGGCCTTCTGGAGGTTTGACGCCGGGGAGTCCCTCAGGGGGTTCGATATGAACGTCATCGAATTCCACGAGGGCCTCTGCCATGTCGTCCACATGCAGTTTGGTCGTGTAAGCATAGAATCGGACCACCTTTTCCGGCTTGAGCATGTAGATCACCTTTCAGGTGTCTGGTAGGTCCACCTCCGTTTATTAAAAATGATTATAGGTCATGAAGAAGCGAAGGAACATGAGGTTGCTTCTGTCGGTAGGCACTAGACCCGAGATCATCAAGATGGCACCCGTATACGAGGCTCTATCGCGGATAAAGGGAGTAGAGTTGTTTCTAGTGCACACCGGGCAGCATTACGATTGGGAAATGAGCGATGTGTTCTTCTCTGAGCTTGGATTGGATGAGCCAGACCTCAACCTGGGCATAGGATCGGGGGATCAGGTGGAGCAGACAACCAGGGTCATGCACGAGATGGGTAAGGTGGTGGAGAACTATGAGCCAGATGCTGTCCTATCGGTGGGCGATACGAACTCCGTACTTGGAACCGCTCTGGCTGCTTCTAAACTAGAGGTTCCCTTCATACACATAGAATCGGGACTCAGGAGCTACGATTTCACGATGCCAGAGGAGATAAACAGGAGGGTCGCGGATCACCTCGCATCGCTGAACTTCGCCCCTACTCCAAGAGCTTTCTCCAATCTCAATGAGGAGGGCTATCCCCCTGAGAGGGTTGTGCTGAGCGGCAATACTATAGTCGATGTCGTCGAGAAGATGTGGGGAACCATCAGGCGATCCAGCATCCTGAAGGACTTGGGCGTGGTAGAGGGCGAGCCCCTCATGACCATCACCGTTCACAGGAAGGAAAATGCCGACAAGGAGTACAGGATGCTGGGGATAGTGAAGGCCCTGAGAGAATTAGATGAGCTGACCATAGTGTGGCCCCTGCATCCGAGGACTTACAAGAGATTGAAGGCCTTCGGTCTGCTGAGCGAATTGAAGTCGTTGGAGCACGTGATGCTGGTCGAACCTCTAGGCTACATAGATTTTTTGAGGCTCCTATCTGCCTCGGATGTGGTGGCCACCGATTCCGGTGGGGTTCAGGAGGAGTCGGCCACTCTGAAGAAGCCCTGCATCATATTGAGGGACAACACGGAGAGGCCTGAGATAGTCGAGCTGGGATTCGGTGAGATAGCGGGTGCCAATCCCTCCTCCATAGTCTCGGCAGTTCGAAGATTCCTCTACGAGGAGGAGGTTAGGAGAAGGCTAGAGAGCCTCCCCAATCCGTTTGGAGATGGTACGGCATCCAAGATGATAGCCGAGGTCCTCTGGAGGATCTGGGACCTCAGGTCCTTGAGACACGAATCACCCCATTTCAAGGGAGGTTCACCGCACTACGTGGCTTTCAAGGTCGAGGGGAGGTCCAAGTTCAGAGGGATGACTGTTTCCCAGTTTATAGAGGCTACTGGATATGAGGTCATCTCTATATATGATCCGTCCGGTTCCCCACTTCCCTTCGGCCCGAGCACGCCTTTAATGGATGGGGAGATAGTGAGGGTCAGAGGAGATCCGTCGAATTATCCCAAGCTCTCTAAGTTGATTGGGAGGTGAGATCTTGAGCCCTCTCGACCTCATGGGTATTCTCCTAATAGTGATGGGGCTGGTGCTAATCGTACTAGCGCTGCTACTGCCCTCTCGAAAGTTCGGAGACTACAGCGTCGGCGGGATAATTCTCATCGGGCCCATCCCCATAGTGTTCGGTAAGAACATTAAGACGTCGCTTCTCATTGTACTAGTAGCGATATCCCTCCTGCTGATGTTGACCATGATCGTCCTCATGGGGGCTTGGTCATGAGCGAGATAGATGAGAAGATATTCGTCAGGGTGTTCTTAGTCTTCATGGGAGTATCCCTCATCATGATGGGCTTCATGGCCCTGATGGTCTCTCACTCCACCGAAGCTGGTTCCGGTGGCGGTTTCGTGGTGATCATAGGCCCCTTCATCTTCGCCGCTGGGGAGAACATTCCCCTACACATCACCGTGGCGCTGATCCTGATCTCGCTAGTTTTAATTCTGGCATTCATCTACGTGGTCAGGAGATGGATGGGGGGCTTGGAATGGTAGAGGTGTTCCTGTCGCTCGATCTGACTTCCTTGGATGACGCTATCAGGATAGCCGAGCTGGCGGTGGGGGCTGGTTTCAGGGAGATCGAAGTTGGGACTCCCCTGATAAAAGCTGAAGGAATGAGATCGGTAAGAAGGCTCAGGGAGAAATTTCCGGAGGTTAAGCTGTTCGCTGACACTAAGACCATGGACACGGGGTACTTAGAGGCGGATCTGGCCTTCTCCTCCGGTGCCGATTTGATGAGCGTGATGGCCGTGTCACCGGATGAGACGATAAAGGAGGCTGTCAGAAGGGCCGAAGAGTCCGGAGGAGAGGTGCTGGTGGACACTTTAGGACTCAGAGATGTGGTGCCTCGTTTGAAGGAGATCATAGAATTCGGTATACACAGGATTTGCCTGCATAGGGGAGTCGATGAGGGAGTATTCTCCGAGTATGAGTTGCTGGATTCCGCCAAAGAGCTGGGAGTCAAGATAGGTGTAGCCGGGGGTATAAACGAGTCCACCATAGGGGAGGTGGCTAAAAGAGCCGATTTCGTCATGGTGGGGAGGGCGATAACGAAATCAGAAGATCCAAGGAGCGCCGCCATTAGGATCCTGAGAGGAGCGGGCCTCCTGACCTGACCTATCCCGACTTCTTCCTCCTTCTTCTCTTCTTCCCGGTCAACCTCCTCTTTACGGCCTCGGTTTCAACTTTAGCGAGTTCAGCCATGAAATCCTCGTCCAAGTCGCTTTGCCTCGACAGCAGCCACTCGATGTCCATGGGATCCACTCCTCTAGCGGCCATCGCGACTACAGCTGGTAGCCCGTACCTCTCGGTGAGTGATCCGAGCTCATAGACCCTGTTAGCAAGCTCCCAATTAGGTACTGAGGGCCTCCCCCTCCTCTTAGATTCCTCCACGTATTCCTTAGCTTCCGATGCCCAATACCCAGAGAGAGCGGCTACCCTACCACTTCCACACACCGGACATTTGGGCACCTTCCCCAGATCTAGGAGACTCGATATCGTGGTGTCCATGCTCCATCTCCAACAGTTGGAGCAGACCAGTGTGACCTGCTGTGAAAGTATCCTGTACTTGAAACTCTCCAACAGCCTCTTGCTCAATTCCGAGGGAGGGATTATCTCTAGGGGGAGACCTGACCTCTCCAATCCCAGCAGGGACAGTGGGCTCGGACCCGGCTTTTCTGACATGACCACCTCTATCTCCCCGGAAGATATCGACTTGAGCAGGTCCAGCGTTCCATCCACATCGAAGTCCTTCGTGAGGGACTCTCTCAGAGCTTCCTCGTAGATGGGAGTACCCTCATACGCCTTGGCCAGCTTGACCAAGCTCACGATCCTAGAGCTCGCTGTATCCCTTATCAGGCCCATCCTCTTTGCTACGTGAAGTAATCTGATCCTGAAGAATGAGCTGTTGGCTACCGCCTTCACTAGGGTGTCCCTACCCTCTCTAGAGAGGCGATGCAAGGTCTCGGCCACCGCCTCCTTACCCACACCCATTATCACTATCCTGTAGGGATCCTCAGTTACCCTCACAGCGACCTTGAAGTCCCTAGAGATGACGAAGGACAGTCCCCTCCCCAGCGTCCTGTTCACCAAGCTACCCTGAGTAGAGTGTATCACAACGCCTGATCCCGTTATTCCCTCTATCACTATCCTCCGATCCGTAGGAAGCGGATAGCCCTGTTTCACGTGGTCCACCACTGTGGCTAGAGCTCTCCTGAGGTCCTCCGATCTGGTGGATGGGTACTCCCTAACCAGCCTATCTATGAGCTCGTCTAACGTGCCCTCGGATAGGGCCTCCTCCACGAGCCCCCTGATGGCCCCCACCTCGATTGCGGTCTCCCTTGCCACGGGTAACTGCTCCCCTATCCAGCTAGGTATTGCGCCGACCGGATCGAAGACCTGTTCCACGAAAATACGACCGCCTTCTATCCTCTTGACCTTCCAGACCGATCCCCTGAAGACGAACTTAACGCCGGGAAGCAGGTACTCTAGGACGAAGGTCTCATCCAGCTGGCCGATGTAGAATCCCGTGGTGTCATCTATGACTGGATAAGATGTGGTGTCGGGTATCGTAGAGATGTTCGAGAAGAAGTACTCGTGGGCCATCCCGCCCCCGTACCTCTTGATGCTATCCTCCACTTTATCGTACCAGATGATTCTGGGCCAGGCCTTGGACATGAAGGAGAATATCTCCCTAACCTCATCGATGGTTATCTCCCTGTACGGCCATGACCGCTTGGCCATACTCACCAGATCCGGCAGAAGAATGGATCTCTCGCCTAGGAGGAGTCCAATGGTGCTGTGGTAGAGCACATCGTAGGACCTCTCCAAAGGTCTTAGTTCCTCTAGATCACCTGAGAGGGCCCTCTTAGCTAGTACTATCGACTCCAAATAGTCGTCGGAGTCTTGGGCCACTACCACCCCTCTGGCCACCCTGCCTGGGCCGTGCCCAGATCTACCGACCCTTTGAAGCAGTTTCATCGCCTGCCTAGGGGAGCCGTACTGGACTACCAGATCCACATACCCCACATCTATTCCTAACTCCAACGAGCTCGTGCTGATCACCGCAGAGAGCTCCCCCCTCTTGAGGAGCGATTCGCTCTCCACCCTAGCGTCCTTCGATAGTGAGCTGTGATGGACGTGTATCTTCAGCTCCTCGAACGCCTTCTTCATCCTGTAGCCAAGGGCCTCCGCCATTGATCTGGTGTTAGTGAACACTATGGCCGATCTAGCCTCCCTTATCAGGTCAGCCAGCAGCCTAATCCTAGCTATCACCCCGGGTTCCAAGAGCATGGTCTTAGATAGCTCGATGTCCCTTTGAGATGGCTCCGGATAGACTACTGAGATCTCCATTACCCGGCTCTCTCGCGAGTATGCGATCTTCCCGTCCCTCCTATAAGAGAAGTATTCTAGGGCCATCGCGGGGTTACCTAGGGAGGCAGAGAGCATTATCCTCTGGAACTCCCTCCCTCGTAGCCTCTCAAGCCTCTCTAGGGATAGGGAGAGTTGAGTGCCCCTCTTGTCGTCCAGTAGCTCATGGACCTCGTCTATAATGACATATCTCACGTTTTTAAGCCATTTAGAGATCTTAGGTCCGGACATTATGATTAGGAGGGTTTCTGGGGTAGTTATGAGGATATGGGGAGGGGATCTAGACTGTCTAGCCCTCTCAGCCTTGGAGGTATCGCCATGCCTCACTCCAACATCGAAGCCGCATCTAGATGACCAGTAGGTTACCCTTTCCTCTAGGTCCCTGTTCAGGGCCCTTAAAGGGGTCACGTATAGCGTGGTAAATCCCTCTTCAACCCCTTCCCCCTTCATCATTGTGAGGACGGGCCAGAGGGCTGCTTCAGTCTTTCCCGATCCAGTGGGAGCTATCAGAAGTGCATTTTTACCTGAGAGGATCAGTGGAATTGCCATCTCCTGTATCTCCGTTAGCCTCTCAATTCCCCTATCTTTCATAGCCGATTTAAGACAATCGGGCAATAAATTGGTGGGATTTTCACCCGTCATTCAAATATTTCACCATTTTAATCTCTTTCGGGCCTCCTCAAGTTAACGGGAGGGCCGGATAGATTGATAAGCTTTTTTAACTCGGTTATCGACCCTAACATGGGTAATCCCAGCGACAAGTTCTGAGAGACCCAGTAAAAGAGGTGATATGTATGGCCGTCGCAGGTGGCGAGGGAGCTGGAGCAATCCCCGTTCTCATATTAAAGGAAGGAACCTCCAGAACTAAGGGTAGAGAGGCTCTGAGACTGAATATAACCGTCGCAAAGGCTATAGCGGATACCATAAGGACTTCTCTCAGTCCTAAGGGCATGCAGAAGATGCTCGTCGACCCCTTCGGGGATGTGATAATCACGCACGACGGTGCCACCATAATGAAGGAGATAGAGGTTGAGCATCCCACGGCCAAGATGATGGTGGACCTAGCGAAATCCCAGGAGCAGGAGGCTGGAGATGGTACCACTACTGTAGTTCTCCTAGCTGGCGAACTACTGGCCAAGGCAGAGGACCTACTGGATTTAGGTATACATCCCACGGTGATAATCTCCGGGTACAGGAAGGCCGCAGAAAAGGCGGTGGAGTACCTGAATGAGATAGCGATCAAGGTCCCGTGGAACGACAAGGAGTTGCTAAAGAAGATAGCCAAGATAGCCATGAGCAGCAAGTCCGCTCGAGTAGCGCTGGACTATCTAGCCGATATTGTCGTTGACGCTGCCCTACAGGTCGTTGAGGAGAGGGACGGTAAGAGGATCGTTGATCTCGATAACATAAAGCTGGAGAAGAAGGAGGGTGGTTCCCTGTTCGACACCAAGCTCATCAGGGGCATAGTGATCGACAAGGAGGTCGTGCATCCCAGAATGCCTAGGAGGGTAGAGAACGCCAAGATAGCCCTTATAGAGAGCGCTCTCGAGATAAAGAAGCCTGAGCTCTCCTCCAAGATCAGAGTAACCTCACCGGCCCAGGTGAAGGAGTTCCTAGATCAGGAGAAGCAGATGCTGGCTGAATTAGTGGAGAAGATAGCCGCCACTGGAGCGAATGTGGTGTTCTGCCAGAAGGGCATCGACGATGTCGCTCAGCACTTCCTAGCGAAGCACGGTATACTGGCCGTCAGGAGGGTGAGGAAGTCCGACATGGAGAAGCTCGCCAAGGCCACTGGCGCTAAGATAGTCGTTAACGTTAAGGAGATATCCGAGAAGGACCTCGGTTACGCGGAGCTCGTCGAGGAGAGGAGGGTCGGAGAGGATAAGATGGTCTTCGTCGAGGGATGCAAGGATCCCAGGGCCGTTAGCATCCTGATAAGGGGTGGAGAGAAGCAGGTTATAGACGAGGCTGAGAGGAACCTGCACGATGCTCTAAGTGTGGTCAGGAACGTCATAGAGGATGAGAAGATAGTCGTCGGCGCCGGCGCTGCTTGGATGGATTTGGTGCTCAAGCTCAAGGACTACGCCGTCCAGCTCGGTGGGAAGGAGCAGAATGTGGTGGAGAAGTTCGCTGAGGCCCTCGAGTCCATACCCAAGACTCTCATAGAGAACGCTGGTCATGATCCGATAGTCAAGCTGGCCGAGCTGAGGAAGGCTCACGCTGAGGGTAAGAAGGAATACGGCTTCAACATATACACCGGAGAAGTAGAGAACATGTACGAGAAGGACATAATAGAGCCTGAGAGGGTGGTCAGGAGGGCCGTAGAGTCCGCATCCGAGTTCGCGACTACCGTGCTCAAGATCGATGACATAATAGCTGCCGCCGGTAAGAAATTCGAAGGTGGTAAGGGCAAGGGAGTGGAGTGAGGTGACAGCTAATAGCGATCTGCTGGGTCCAAAGAGGCTCACTAAGTTCGAGCGTATCAGGATAATATCCATTAGGGCCCAGCAGATCGCAGCTGGCTCTCCCCTCTTTTTAGATGAGAACGAGATACCTGAAGGTCTGACCGATCCCGTCGAGCTAGCGAAATTGGAGCTGGAGAAGGGAAAGCTGCCTCTCATCTTGGAGAGGAGGGAAGGAGAGAAGATCTCCCTCCTAGATGTTAGGAAGCTCCTGAAGCGAGAGTAACTTTTTTAATTGCTGAGTGGTGAGTCAGACACAGCTCGCCCTCCAGGCTCCCCAGTGAAAGAGGCGGGCCTACAGAGGATAGAGAGGTGATACGCATGGTGGCTGAAGAGGGAATCGTCTATGTTGGTAAGAAGCCTGCTATCAACTACGTTATGGCTACCACCCTCCAGATAAACAGGGGCGTGAAGAAGATTGTGCTGAAGGCCAGGGGTAGGTCCATATCCAGGGCCGTTGACGTGGCCGAGATAACTAGGCTCAAGTACTTCCCTGGCAAGATCAAGATAACCGACCTCAGGACTGGCACTGAGGAGATCATCGACGAGAACGGTAGCAGGAGGGACATAAGCGTAATAGAGATCGAGCTCACCCAGGTGTGAGCCCGGGGGGAGAAAACCCCCTCTAATTTTTGGGTAAATTTCTTATTGCTCCCCAACCGGTAGGACCGATCGACATGGGTTCGGAGAAGAGGCCTCACTTCTGGCTGGACAAAATAGCTAGGGACATAATAGAGAGGGAAGAGAGACTCGGGAGGAAGATAGACGTTTTGAGGGTGGAATCAGGGATAGGGGCCAGCGGCTTCCCTCACATAGGTTCTGTGGGAGATTCGCTCAGGGCTTACGGGGTCAAGCTGGCCTTGGAGGAGCTGGGATACAAGAGCGAATTGATAGCGTACAGCGATGATAGGGACGGGCTGAGAAAGGTACCTGCAGGAGTGCCCGAGGAATACTCCAAGTACTTGGGAATGCCGGTGAGCGAGATTCCCGATCCCTGGGGGTGTCATTCCAGCTACGGAGAA
>Ga0256835_1000128_pt1 | contig 60709 bp, 70 predicted proteins | sample PIR30metaG_FD_185972 | JGI IMG/M metagenome (GOLD analysis project Ga0256835, IMG submission 185972) | Hydrothermal vent microbial communities from East Pacific Rise, Pacific Ocean - PIR-30 | ecosystem: Environmental > Aquatic > Marine > Hydrothermal vents | place: Pacific Ocean: East Pacific...
CCGCTTGAAGCTTTGAAATGCGGAACTGTTTCAGTATTATCGAATAGAGGCTCTCTAAAAGAGGTTATGGGAGATTCTGGGGTATATGTGGAAAATCCTTTAAATATAGAGGAGATAGTTGAAAAAGTAAAATTTGTTCTTGATAATCGGGATTTAAAAATGAAAATTTTGAAGAATAAGGAGAAAACCTTAAATAAATACAGCCCCAGAAATTTTAAAGAAAATCTATTGAAAATTTATAATGAATAATGATAGGGGCGGAATATAAATATCCCGCCCCTTGTCTGTCAGGAAACTTTAATCCTGCTTTTGATTTTTTGGAAAACTTTTTCGCCGATTCCCTTAACCTTCATAATTTCTTCGATTCTTTTAAATTTACCGTGTTTCTTCCTAAAATTAATGATTCTGTTACCTATTTTTACCCCGATTCTCGGTAGAGTTGATAATTGTGCAACATTGGCAGTGTTAATATTGATTTTTACATGATTAGCGGTAGCCTTAACAGATTTTGCTTTTCGGGCGGCGAAAGACAATGAGGAGAGAAGAAATAATAGTGCGATTAGAATTGTTAAGCATTTGGTTGTTTTATTCATTTAAAGCCTCCTTAAAAAAGATAAAACTATAATGCAAAAGATGTGCCAAAGAATAAATTCCATTATTGTCCTGACTTATTAAAAGATTTCATTATTATTATATATATAAACAGTTTGAAGATGATGCTGTTTTTAATTTATGTAAAAAAAACTTTACTTAACGAATTATGATAAAACCGTATTTGATAAATTAGTATAAAAAATTTTACTTAAAATTATAAAATAGTAAAAAAAATTTTACACTGTGAATTCTCTCTTATATCGAATAAAGTTATTATTTTTTAAAAAGATAATAAAATCAATGGATTACAAATCTTTAGCGGAAGATCGAAGATTAAAAAATTATGGCATGGATTTTGATTGATTTGTTTATTCGGTTACGGGAGGAAACATGAAAAAAGGGTTTTCTTATATTGAGGTTCTAATTTCAATAGTTTTGGTAGGTATTCTGATAATGGGCTCCTCATATACAATGGTATCCATACTAAGATTAAAAAGGAGAATCCTGTATTATGAACAATTTTATAAGATATTAAACAAAGTTTGGAATAAAAGAGATACAAACTGTTTGGATGACAAAGTGCAAAACAGGAAAATCGAATATAAAATTCATAGTGGAGAGGACGGGAAGATAATTGAGATTATTGATACAATAAGCGGGCGAAAATATTATATATATTTTTCAAAAACAATAAATTTATAGGAGGGGAATATGAAAAGAGGGATGAGTTTGATTGAATCAATGATTTCTCTGTTTTTATCTGGAATTTTAATCTTATCTTCAACTTATTATATTAAAGATGTGAATAGGATAGGAAAGATATCCGAAAAAATATCGAATAGCACGGGTGAAAAAGCTGTTTCATTAACACATCTTATCAGTATTATAAGAGATGCGGGAGAAGGGATAGACTGTAATATAGGGTTTGAGTTTGGTGAAGATAGTATAATTATTAGAAAGAACAAGCAAACACTGGTTTTAAAAGAAGATGCTCATAAAGGGGATAATCATATTAAAATAATTTCCGGAAAAGTAAAGATAGGGAATAAGCTTGCGATAGATAAAACAATATATAAAATTGTTTCAATTGAAGGGGGTAATTTGATGCTTGACAAAGGGTTGAAAAGAGATATTTCCGTAACAAGTGAAGATATAAAGATAATTAAAGAATATAAGATTTCCTATTTCAAGCATAGGGGAATATTTTTAAAGATAGACAGAGGCCATAATCAACTTGTAACCGATAAATTCAAAAATATAAGTTTTTCCATGTTTAACGGCTCGACTTTGATGATGAAGGGGCTTGAAAAACAATCGGGGGATTGGAAAGAATTTGAGTTGTATATAGTGATTCCGACACTATCAATTAATGGTGAAAGATATGAAAGGTTTTAGTTATCTTTATTCTCTATTTTTTATAGGATTTTTATCAATGATAGTTGCATCCTATTTTACAAGTGTGTCTGTTTCATATCTGTCTCAAAAAGGGGTATTGAACAATGAATATTATGATTCGATTTCAAGGGAGTTTTTATCCATGGTATTAAATCAATTGATTAAAAAGATAAATTATTCTCCCGAAAGAATCGAAAGAATCGAAGAACTCGGGGTTTATAATGATTCGGTTTATCTGTTAAATATAAAAGAGATAAGTTCTCAAATAAAAATAGAGATAAAGAAAGAAGTTATTAAGAAAAACAGTGATTATAATGAGATTGAACTTTTTTTAAGAATAAAAGTTCAAACAAATCTTTTAAACATAAAAAAACCATATTATGCGGATATAAAACTATCGATTGTTTCGGGAAAACTTCCCTATTATTTTTTTCCTCCGTTCGGTGAGTTGATAGAAAATATCTATTTTTACCCCTTTCATAATAAAAAGTTATACAATGGTTATAAACCTGAAATATATTCAGATATTAATTCCCTGTTAAAAAACATCTTTAAGAAAGAGCGAAACTCGGATTATTTGACTTTACGGGAAAGTTTGAATCTTAAAAAGGTTAATATCCCTGTGGTTGACGGGCTCTATGTAGGAGATATTGAGGGGGAAAAATATCTTTATCTAAAAGGTGATATTGATAGTATTATTTTGGGAAAAAATCAGAATTATCAATTTATATATGCCACACAAGGGGAAAACTCCTTAATGATGAAATATGATAATAATACCCGGGATATGATTATGGAAAAAAACGGTTTATCGGAAAGAATACATGGCAGGTTTAATGGTGCTGTTTTAATCGAGGGAAATGTCAAAGAACTTTCATCGGGAGAAATAATAGGCTCTTCGGTTGTGCAAAACGGTGATGCTCCGGCTATTCGTGATGGTGAAGAGATAAATTTCATTGTGGCCGGTAACCTGAAAATAGAATCTTCTTTGAAATATGAGGGGATCTCCATTGAAAAGGGAAAATTCAGAAGGGAAAAAACAAAATTAAATCTTGTCCAATCCGATAGAAAGCTGTTTGAGACTGAGAAGATAAAGAGTGAAGCATATGTTTACGGTAAGGAATTACATGGAAATTATTATTTCTCCGATTCCGTCTATACGGATAAAAAACTTAATATATTCGGCTCCATATATTTAAAAGATGAGAGATATAAAGAACTTAAAATATTTGAAGATCCTCTGAATTATATGAATAAGTTGATGATTGCACCTATAACAAAGGGGAATTGGACAATCATAAAAAATATAAAACTCTTAGAAATAGGAGAGAAATGATGAGAAAAAAACAAGGTTTTTCACTGATTGAGATGATGATTTCTTTTTTGATATTAACAATTATTTCATACATGATTACCATGAAAACAAGTGATTATTTTAAGGAAATGAAATTTCATTCTGATACATATTCAATCAGAAATATTATACAGAAAGTCAGGGTTAGGGCTATTTTAAAATATGAAACTCTTAAAATATCATTTAAAGATAATCATCTAAAAATCTTAAAATATGATGGAAAGAAGTGGAGAAAAATTAAAATATATAATTTTAGCGGGATTACTCTGAAGAGTAATAATACCCCTGTTTTTTATCCTTATGGAACAGTATCAAAACTATTTTCATTATATATAATTTCAAAAAACGGGATAAAAAAAATCACTATGAATATAACCGGAAGAATTAATATTTATTAAAGGAGGGTAAAATGAGAGATGTAAAAAATTATGAGGTATTTTTAAAATCGCATGAAATGGTGTTGGAAATTTATAATCTGACAAATAAATTTCCCGCCCTTGAAAGGGAAACTCTCGGGAATCAATTGAGAGATTCAGCTTCATCCATTCCCATAGCACTAATCAATAGTAATTACAGAAAATCTTCGGTATTTTTCGATTATATCCGAAAAGCTCTCGAAGGTAAGGAAAGATTGGAGTATTTTTTATTATTATCAAAAGAACTGAAAATATTGGATCAGAATAAATGGGAAAAACTGTATGAGCAACTGACTGTTATAAGTAAAATGCTTGTGGGAATCTATAAGAGAAAAAACGGAGCAAAAAGCGGAAGTGATAATTAATAATCAAAAAGTGAGAAGTGGGAAGTATTAGTCAAGGCTTTCAAGCATCAAAGCCAACAGCGGCGGATCTCCTCTTGTTTCACTCGCTTCGACCTCCCGATATTAAAATCAAGCATTCGCCACGGCTGACAGGTCTGTTCCAGCTTTTTCAAAACCGTGCCATACAGAGCCTCAAAGCCAAAAGCCTCGAAGCTTTCTCAAAACCGTGCTATATTCAGTCACAAACCGAAAAGCTTTTTATTGCAGGGCTTTTGGGTTTGCGGTTGAATGCAAATTTAATTTTAAAAAAAAATATAACAAAAAGGAGCTCGGAGTGAACGAAGTGAATGTAGGAGCAAGAGCTGAGAGCTTTGATAGCGTTAAGCCCAAAAGGTTGCATTGGAGATTCGGAAGCTATCGAAGCCATAAAAAACTTGCTGTTTTGAGCTAAATAGCTACTGTGCGGGATCTTCACTTTGTTTTGACTTTCCGGGTTTCCGGCAATTTCAGCCATCCGATTTTGCTGATATATATTAAAAAAAGTTTGAAGATACTTCGATGTTTTGAAAACAGCGTGAGACAATATTCTTCGAAACCATTCCATTCTTTTACCTTTTTTATTCGATTTTCGGGGTTAGGCTATTCATATTTTATTATGATAAAAAATAGTGGAATTTTATTATTTTTTGCTTCAATTTTATATATTTCCCCTTTTTTATTGAGGGAATATCTTTTCTTTAACTCTTTATATATTATTATTTCTCCGCGATCATCCCCTCTGTTTATCTTTTTCTTGGATGCGTATCCTTTAAAATCAATGGCGAGATTGTAATTTTTATAAACAGCTTTTATTAATCGGATATTATGTTTCTTTTTTAATTTAAAAGTTTCCCCCGCGTAAACTTTTTTTTCGAGTTTATCAATTTTAACCATTATATATGGTTTTATTTTTACAGGGATAATATTAACTTCACCGATTTTTTTAAAATCATGTTTTACTATTATTTTTACCGGAGATTTAATTAAATATCTTTTATCTTTGTCATTATTTCCTCCCCATCCTATTATATCGGCCGCCCATCCGAATTTTCTATTGCCTATTATACTGGTTATAGAAAATGATGTTGAAGGTTTTTCATAGAGAGTTTCATCATTGGGGAGTATTTTGATTTTATTATTCACATTAAGTGTCAGATATCTGAAATCCGGTTTTTCTATCTTTGAGTTTATCTCATTTTTCATTTTAATGCCGAATTCTTTAAAAAGCTCTTTTAATATCATCAGATGATAGTGAACTTTTAATTCGTCGGATTTAATATTTTTTGATGTTTCAATACCGAAAGCGGGAATATCATATTTCTTATAGGCGAAGTATGTTGCCGTATATCGCATCTCCTTTAAACGGATCTCTTTATGTTTTAAATAGGTTTTTTGATTCCAAAATGCAAAAAGATGAGCTTTATTATTAATTTCGCTGTTTACCTTTGATACTATTTTCTTCCCTATTTTCTCCATGTTTATCATTTTATTCATTCTTTTTGAAAAAACTTTTTCTCCGTCAACAATAACACATTGTCCGAAATTTTTATGATATCTTCTATGAAAACCCCAAGCATCATGAAGATTTATAAAAACATCAGCATGCGCCATCAGTTTTTTTAAGATGTTGACTATTCTTGAGTCCGGATCACCCTTTTTCTTTTCCTCGGCCTTTGTGAATTTTCTATTCATATCTCCGAAAAATCCTCTGACATTTTTCATAATCGAATAAAAATTGACTCTCGGGACAACTATTATCGAGCCCTTTTCGAGTTTTATATCGGTTAATTTTTCCGCTGTAAGATATGCTCCGGGCTCATTTCCGTGTATTCCACCGAAAATCAATATTACAGGGGATTTATCTTTTTCAGCCTCAATTCTGACAACAGGAAATTGAAAATCTGTGCTTTTAAGAAACATTGTTTCATAATATAGAGTCGATAGAGAAAATCGTGTTACAAAAATGATTAAACACAAAACAACCGCTTTTTTTATTTTCATTTACATATTTATTTTTTCGGAATACATTAAAATTCCTTGCAAATCATAAATCTCTATTTTAATAAGTTTGGGGTAAAAATCCTGTCCGTATTTTAATGATAAATTTATCTTTTTCGTAGTTTTTATTTTGAAAAATTTACCTTTTGTTTTAGGAGATATATTTTTAATCTCTTCCATGTATGAAACTTTATTTCGGGTGAAAATATATCCTGAATTATCTTGGTTTAAAACCTTAACAAGAATATATCCTGCAATAGGGGTTGATATACTGTTTATTATATTAAAGTATAAATTAAACTTTGAATTAATAGGGTCATTTTCCCATTTGAAATTTTCAACTTTTATAAGTTTTTGCCCCCTGATTATCGCTTTTTTGTTTATCCATTTTTTATTGGCGAGAGCATTTTCTCTTATTATTTTCCATTCTCCGTTTTCCTCTATCCAATATAATCTTTTTATCCCTTGAAATTTAGTTCTGTCTGATCTGTATTTCTGGAAAAAGCTCATTAAAACATATTTATCGGTTCTGAAAATCTGAACATCGGAAAGAGTTATTTTTATATATTTATAAAGTTTATTTAGTCTTGCCTTAAAATTTTTATAATTTGTGTAATCCATATCTCCGCTTTTAAAATTTTTTGAATAATATTTTATATATTGATTAATATCTCTGCTTTCCCACCCTTTTTTCCAACTATTAAGAAGGTTTGTGAAAAAATCTCTGTCTATCAATGTTTTTTCATATTTTATAAATTTTATCTCTTCAGTATTTATAAGCGGTGTTTTTTCAAGAGTGATTAACGGGGAAACTTTTATAAGATCGCTGTTTCTCATCGCGACACAACCTTTGGTGGAAAACGGGGTTAAAGGTTTAAACGGATCCTCTGTTCCGTGGAGCCATATCCCCGAGCCATCTTTATTTTCATATCTATCGAAAGGGTTAGGGTAATTTGTAACAAAAGCTTTTATTCCATACATTGGCAAAAGCTTTTTTCTTTCCAAAATTTTATTAAAGAAATATATTCCGAGCGGTGTTTTTTCATCCCCCTCATATATTTTATCCCCATTATTTTTTCCTGTTGTTATTGTGAAAACCATAAGCGGCTCTTTCATTCCCCCTTTGTATATATACATTTTTTGACTTTTCTTTTCGACAAGTATAGCATAATCGTTTTTTGATAAAAGAATTATATTGTAAGGGTATAAATTTTCTTTGTAAGAGTATCCGTATAATTCTATTGCTATTAGTAATACTATAAGAAGCAGTATTTTAACTTTTTTTGATAAATTTTTCATATCCATTCTCGATAGCCTCATTCTGCAAAGTTCTTATTTCGGATATCCCTTTTCGGGATAGTAAAACCAATTCATTCAGATCTTTCAAACTAAAAAAATCTCTTTCTCCTGTCCCCTGAATCTCAATAATCTTATCTTCACCGGATTCCACTATATTCATATCTATATCAGCGATAGAATCCTCTTCAAAATTAAGATCAATGATTTTTTCCCCCTTAACAATTCCCACGGATATGGCTGATACTGTTTGAATTAGAGGGTTTTTAATAAAAAAACTTTTAAACATCAGTTTTTTAACGGCAAGAGCGAGAGCAACAGCTCCCGCATTAATAGAGGCTGTTCTTGTTCCTCCGTCAGCCTGTATAACATCACAATCAATATAAAATGTAAGTTCTCCCACCTTTTTTAGATCTATCATTGCTCTTAAAGCCCTTCCTATTAATCTTTGAATTTCCTGATTCCTACCGTAAATTTTACCATAAGTTCTTTCCCGAACAGTTCTTTTTGTTGTTGAGCCTGGAAGCATACCATACTCTGCGGTAATCCACCCCATTCCATTACCTTTCAGGAAAGCCGGAACTTTGTTTTCATGAAAAACCGAGCATAGAACCTTTGTGCCTCCGGTTTCCATCAGGCATGAACTTAAAGGATGTTCAAGATAGTCAACGATAAATTTCACCTCTCTGATTTCATCATTTTGTCTATTTTCTTTTCGTTTCAATAGAGCCTCCTATTTATTATTATATCAGAGAATTAAGGTTGATTGAAGAAAGAGTATGTTTATATGTTGGAATTTCAAAATATTTGATTAAAGAACACAGTAAGATCCGGGTATTCTCCGAGACAGAATTTCGGATTATCGGCAATTTCGGTCGTCAGTTTCTGTTAAACCATAAGAGGAGGTTCCGGATTTGATAACTCTAAATCTTCTTATCCCCGTTTTTGCAAAAACAGGTGATTTTCAGTAATATTATCTATCATATGGATGAAAAGCCAAAGAATTTGCCGGTAGGGATAAGCGATTTAACAAAAAACTATTGAAGAGGATTACTTATATGTTGTTAAAACCGAGAAATCACCGTGAGAAATTCAAATCATAGAATATAAATATCAAGTTTATTTATAGGAGAGGATAATAAGAAAATGAGTAAATCAGACAATAAAAAAGCGAAAAAGCTTAATAAACCGAGATTTTATTGGTATAAAGGGAAGCTTATAGAAAGAATATACGACAATTATGAAAACGACCCTAAAAAATGAGAAAGAGATGGAAAAACAGGATAAACCGAGAGTATTAATAAGACTCAATCTCAATTTTACTCCTTCCCCTTCCGCACCTCTTTTTCACGAATTATTATAGGGACATTCGTATTAAAAAGGGAGTTTCCGATTTTTACAAGAAACCAGAATGATAGCAAAGGTAAAAAAATAACTTGAATAAAAAAGACAGCAACATATAAAAAGGTTAGTTTTAAAAGATTTTCTATAATATTACCTGTCCTTGATATTGTAGCTATAAGAGCATTCTTAAACTCAATCGTTTTCTTTTTAAGAAAAGCCGCACTATTTTTAATTGTTCCCATAACCCCGTCTATCTCTGGAAGAGAGAAATTTTTTAATTTGTCAAGTTCCGATGAACCGAAAGCAAGTTCTGTTTTAGCACTTTCAATCCTATTTGCAAAAAAATTATTATAAACAAATTCATTTGCAACAGAGGAAACCGGCAAACAAAATCGTCCGATGATAATCAACAAAGAGAACTGGATGATAATTTTCTCTAATCTTTTTATTTTCTCATTTTCAAACCATAATAATAAAGACAGAGCGAGAAGAAGGAATGCAAGGATAGGTGGTGCTAAGGAAATGCTTATTTCATACAAGAGTTTCTGAACTCCGAGAGAAGTTATTGCTGTTACTAAAACATCCGATAATCTTTCCGTCATATCATCTATAGGATCAAGAATCTCCCCGATGGCCAGAGTTACACCTACACCCGCAGGTTCTATCTGTATTTCAGAATCCTTTATAATGGAAACGCTCGCATTGATAACTCTACATGTGGCATACGCAATACTTGCCTTTGTTATTGCGTTTTTAAAGTATATATCGGTTTTTTTATCCAAAATCGGTATCTTAACTCCCGCCGAATAAAAAAGAGTAACAGCTACCAATATTCCGATTAATGATTTTATTATTTTTCTAAACAATGAATTGTCTTTTTTTATCCGTTTCAAAAAAAAATTTAACATGGCTAATACCTTCCTCCTACACAGATAAGTTTTAATTATTTTACTTTTGTAAAAATTAAATCTCCGTATAAATATTAAATGAATAATAAATTAAAGTCAAACATCCTTATCAGTTCCAAAACCTCAAATAAGTCCGAGTTGACTTTTTCTGATTTGAATGATATTTTTAAATTATAAATATATAAGGAGGATATCATGAAAACGAGAACTTTCATATTTGTTGTTTTATCATTATTTATCCTGTCAATAGGAGGATATTCTGATGATATTAATTTTTCAGGTTTTTTCCAAGGTTGGTTTTCATCAGGACAACAGAATTCTGATGATGGTAATTTATACGGATTCGCATTAAAAAGGATAGGTTTAAAAGCGAAAGGTAATCTCAGTAAAAATATTAAATGGTTTATTCACGGAGGGTGGAAAGGGCAAACTGCGGTTATCAGAGATGCTTATATGTATATAAGTCTTAAAGAAGAATTTAATATTAAATTCGGTAAATTCGCAGTTCCCGGAGCAAAATCTGGTGCATTAACATCCACTACTAAACTTGATTTTATTGAAAGAGCTATGATTACCCAAAATTGGGGATACTATATGACTTTATCAGGATATAGAACAATAGGTGTTCAATTCGATGGAAAACTTTCAAATAAAACAATTTATTATGCTTTTATGGTGGGCAATAATAGCACAAGAAGGATGTTTACCCCTTCGGTAAAATCGGGAGAGTATAGTCGATTAAAAACAGATATTTTTATTTCGGGAAGAGTTGAAGTGTTTCCGGTTGATGGACTCAGCACCGGAGCCTTTTATAGTCAGACAAAGAATGTAGGATCTATTACCAAAAGTGATTCTTACGGTTTTCATCTTTATTATATTAAAAACGATTTTAACTTTAAGACGGAATATTTAAACGGAACAGCTTATTTTGAGTTTCGAGAAAATGCTAAAAGAGAAATGAACTATTCGGGAATGCTTTTTAAATTAGGGTATAAAATAGATAAGATGGAGCCTATAATAAGATATGATTTTTATACGCCTAATAAGGATTCCCGTGATTTCAGATATGTTAAAAAGTATAATAATTTTACGATAGGTCTCAATTATCTTTACTCAAAAAATGTAAAAGTTCAGGTTAATTATGTAATCAGAAAAGAGTCCATGGAAGGAGAGCATAGTGAACTGAAAAATAACCTGTTTTATGTTCATTTGCAATATAGTTTTTAAAAACTTTTAAAATATATAGAGATTAGATTGTAATTTACTTATCTGATATTAAATATTCTTTTTAATTTCATTTAATTTTTTATTGAAAAAACAAAAAAGGTGTGATAATCTTTAATAATAATTAAATGTTTAGGAGGGAAGAATGGTAAACTATAAAGATCTCGGATTGGTTAATTCAAGAGAGTTGTTCAAAAAAGCGATGGATGGCGGTTATGCTGTTCCCGCTTATAATTTTAATAATATGGAACAACTTCAGGCAATTATTTCGGCTTGTGTTGAAACAAAATCACCGGTTATACTTCAGGTATCAAAGGGAGCAAGGAAATATGCAAACAAAACGATATTGAGGTATATGGCCGAAGGTGCTGTCAAATACTCCGAAGAACTCGGCTATAAGATTCCGATAGTGCTTCACCTTGACCACGGAGATAGTTTTGAGCTTTGCAAAGAGTGTATTGACATGGGTTTTTCCTCGGTAATGATTGATGGCTCGTCTCTTCCTTATGAGGAAAATATAGCTATCACAAAAAAGGTTGTGGAATACGCTCATAAGTTTGATGTAACGGTTGAAGGAGAACTTGGTGTTCTTGCGGGGATAGAGGATGAAGTGCAATCCGATGTTTCCCATTATACAAAACCGGAAGAGGTGGAAGATTTTGTTAAAAGAACGGGTGTGGATTCTCTTGCGATCTCAATAGGAACATCTCACGGTGCTAATAAATTCAAACCCGAGCAATGCACAAGAAATGAAGAAGGGGTTCTCGTGCCTCCTCCGTTAAGATTTGATATTCTCAAGGAGATTGAAAGAAGACTTCCGGGTTTCCCCATTGTTTTACACGGCTCTTCCTCGGTGCCTCAAGAGCTTGTTAAAACAATTAATAAATACGGTGGAGCTTTAAAAGATGCGATAGGGATTCCCGAAGAACAACTAAGAAAAGCTGCAAAATCGGCTGTGTGTAAAATTAATATTGACTCTGACGGAAGACTTGCAATGACAGCAGCCATAAGAAAAGTTTTTGCGGAAAAACCTTACATATTTGATCCGAGAAAATATTTAGGTCCTGCGAGAGATTCACTCAAAGAGTTATACAAACACAAAAATGTAAATGTGCTTGGGAGTGCCGGAAAAGCGTAACGGTTTATTAATAAAATAAAAAATTGTAGTTAATTTCCAAATTTAATATCAACCCATTTTTTTAATAATTTATTTTGTTTTATCAGTTCGAGAACTTTTTCCGCCTCCTCTTTTCTCTTTAATTTTAATAAGGTCTTATATTTATAAAATAAAAGAGTATCATTTAATGAATATTCAGAGGCTGTTTCATTTAAAAATTTTAAGACTTTTTTGTATTTTCCGTTCTTAAATAATATTTTTGTTTTTATGATATGGTATTCATAATATTTTTTGTCTGCATACAGATTCTCAAGAAATTTTATTCTGTTTTTAATCGAACTTATTTTCTCAAGATTCATTTTAAAAAGGATTAATTTCTTTTCCCGAGAATTTAATTTTTCCTCTTTATAAATTTTACCTCTTATCTCTCCGGTGAATAGATCTTGAGGTGAAAAAACAATTTTTTGTCTGTGAGGAGCAAACCCTGTCCCGGCAGAAAACAAAATTCTGTTTTTTTCCATAATAAAGGATTGAATAGTGTCTTGATTATTTATACTATCATCCATTATTAATTTCTTCCCATTAAAAATATCAATCTGATCCAGGAGTATATATTCGGGATATACCCCTTTTAAAATTAATTGTTTTATTCTCAATCCTCTTTTATAAGACATTCTATCAATAGTCTCCATTCTCTGTCCAACTTTATAAAAGAGTTCGGGAAAAACGGAACTTATTGTTTTTAGTTCTTCTTCTTTTATTTTTTTCCCTTTTATCACATATGAGTATCTTTTATGTTCATTGAAAGAGACAACAATGATATTAATATTATTCATATTTTTGTTATATTTGTTTATTAATTCGGCGACATCTTCAATAGAAGATGAAAACTGTAAAATAGTATTAACAATAAATTCCGAAATCTGTGAATAATTATCTTTAGATTTAAGAGATAAAACAGCTATCCCATTCTCATTTAAACCCGCATATACGGAAGTTAATCCGGATAGAGTGAATCCGAAATATTTATAACCCGCATCAGGTAGGAACAGAAGAATTATAGGTTTCAGGATAGGGACAATCTTATCATCGCATAGATATATGTTTCCACCTATAATACTCCTACCTCTATCATTAGTAATAAAATATGATTTAGAAACCTCGGGTTTTATAAAGTCAATAAAACTATTGTAAAAGATTATATCTTTAAGATTTATCTCTGAAGCGATAGATATCCCTTTTAGAACTTTGATATATTCATCAGGAATGTTTTTTCCGAGTTTCTTAATCCTGCCGTTAAATTTTGCTTTTATGAATGGTTTTGTTAAAAAAAAACCTTTTCTCAGGTATGTTTTCTCAATTTTATACAGATTCCCAATATTTTGTTTTAATTGTTTATTAAAATAACTACCATAACTAAGCCCCATTTCATAAGGGGAACCTTTCAAAACAATGACAGGATAATTACCTATTTTGTAATAATCGGATCTCCCGAAAACTGAAAGAGGAAATAAAATAATAGTTAATATTAAAATCAGTCGTCTTTTACTCATTATTACCCCCGATTAAATTCAATGATATTTTTTGTTTTAAAATATCAGATTTTCTATTTTCAGGTGCAATCTCTCGTAAAAAAGTTCTAATCATTGCAAGAGAACCTTTTTTAAACATTGTCCTCTCTTTATCACAAGAAAGAACTATCCTCCCTCCAACCTCAAAACTTGCCATAGCACCGATTTTACCTCCGCTTAACAGTTTTTGTTGATCTCTTAAAAAAATAAATATCAAATATTTGTCTTTATTTTTTGTGAAAATCAAATTAATAGTATTATTTTCATCAATCTTTTCCCATTCGGAAATTATTTTATCGGAGATATCGGCTAACTCATTCATATTATCCCCTTCAACTAACCAAAGGGGAAGATAATAATAGGGGTTGTAAATATCAGTATTTTTCGTATTAAGAATTTTTCTTCCTTTTATTATATTTTCTATGGGGAAAGCTTCTGTTGTTGCTTGAAGATGTTCATGCTCTGTAATAGATGCTCCCGCTCTTCCATTGTATATAACCCGAAAATTTCCGTTAGTTTTATCTATGAATGATGTGGCTATATCTATTATGTTTTTTCTATAAATCTGAGGTATATGCTTTGAGTTCATTATTGTAAAATGGTTATTGGTTATATAGGCAAAATTAGCCCCGATATAAAAATATTCATTATTTAGCTTTATCTTAACAATTATTTCCAAGGGATTCTGGATAAGAATATTTTTCCAGCAAAGATAGCAGGCCACCCCGTTCTTCTTATTTATAAGTTTTTCGGGATCAATATTTTTTTCTATTATCCCCATCTTAATCAATAATTTATGATTTTTTCTTAATTCCCTGTCAGGATTAAAAGATAAAATAAAATTCACCCCTGTTTTTTTATCAAAAAACGATTTTTTTCGCTTTTCTTTTAAAGGATCCGAAAGAACAAACCCGCAATTCACCTGCTGTCTGTAAATAGCAAGTAAAGCGATATTCAGGTTGGCTTTTTTCTTTAACCTAATAAAATCTTTTAATACTTGATCTTTTTTACCCCTATCCGTTTTAACTATTTTATTGAATATTAATTTGGCTTTATCAGATAATCGGTAATTTTCAAACAGGTTATTGATATATGCTTTTTCATTCATAACTAATTTTAATTTATAATATTTATCACTTTATTTCAAGTGTTTCCGTTTTTCATGCATAAAATAACAAAAAGGAAATCACCTAAGATGATGTTTAAGTCTTGTTACTATGATTTATTGTAAATCCGAATGTTTAGTTTCTGAAGTATGGAGTATGATGAAGGAAGGAAAGAGGGTTTATTTTTTTTCGGGACACTAATGAGTGGGGCATTATTTGTTTTCGTTTTTTGATAAAATAAAAAAAATATGTTAAAATAAAAAATCTTAGTAAGCAGGAGCTATAAAATGAATGAGATTGCTCTTGAAATTAAAGGTCTCAAGAAAAAATATCCGACAGGTTTTTTGCTATTAAAAAAAAGCGAGGTATTAAGAGATATACATATTAATGCTTATAGGGGAGAGATATATTCATTAATAGGTCATAATGGTGCGGGGAAAACAACAACTTTTAAAACTGTTCTCGGTTTTGTAAAACCTGATAGTGGTGAAATCACCCTTTTCGGAGAAAAAATAGGTCTTAAACAAAAGAGAAAAATCGGATTTTTGCCTGAAAGACCATATTTTTACGATTATTTGACAGCGAGAGAATATCTTATTTTTACCGCGGGACTTTTTAATTTGAAACAGGCTGAACAAAAAGTTGATGAACTTTTGGAGCTTGTTGATCTTAAAGTTAATAAAAATTTGAGATTAAGAAAATTCTCAAAAGGGATGCTTCAAAAGCTTGGTATAGCTCAAGCAATTATCAATGACCCTGATTTTTTGATCCTCGATGAACCTCTCGGCGGACTTGATCCTATCGGAAGAAAAAACCTGAAGGATATAATAATAAGGTTAAAAGAGCAGGGAAAAACTATTATTTTTTCCTCCCATATTTTACAGGATGCGGAGGCGATAAGCGATAGAGTGGGAATTATTGTAAAAGGAAAAACCATTAAGGAGGGGAAATTAAAGGATATTATTGAAGAGAGTTTTAAAGGGATTAAAGTTTCGGTCTCAGGTCTAAAGGATATCCCGGAAGGTATCAAGTATGATAAAAAGAGTTTTGAAGAGAATATTCTTAATGTGTATTTTAATAATAAAGATGATGCTTATAAATTTATTGATTATGTTGTAAAAAATAGAGGGGAGATAAGATTGGTGGAACCGATTAAAAAAACACTCGAAGAAATTTTTGTGGAGTTAAAAAATGAAAATTCTGACAATAAGTAGAAATACATATAAAGAAGCGGTTAGAAGTAAGCTCTTTCTGTTATTAACAATTTTCTCTCTCGTGATTATCATTGCATCAAAAGTCATCTCCATGCTTGTTGTTTCAGCCGGAGTCAGAGTTATAATGGATATGGGGCTTGCAACTATTGAACTGTTTTCAATTTTAACAGCTGTTTTGATAGCTGTTAATCTGTTTTATAAAGAGAAAGAGAGAAGAACACTGTTTAACATATTATCAAAGCCTGTTTCAAGAGAGGAGTTTATTATCGGTAAATTTCTCGGGATATCAGCTGTTCTTTTCGTATCAATATTTATTCTCGGTTCTGTTTTTCTGTTGTATCTGTGGGTTGTCAGCGGGCAATTCTCTTTTTATCTTATTTATCAGATGTTTTTCTCTTATTTAATCGGAAATATATTGATAGCTTTTTCTCTATTATTCAGCACTCTTTCAACTCCGATATTAAGCTCAATATTTAGTTTTGGTATATACCTTATAGGTTATTTTACCCCCACTCTGATAACATATTATCAAGCTAAATTTCACGGAGCGACAATGGTTCTGTTAAAAATCATTTATTATATATTACCGAATTTAACCATTTTGAATTGGAAGAACAAGATAATTCATAGTCAAACCATCCCTTTTAATAATTTTATTACCGGCACAATATATGGAATTGATTATGCGCTAATAATTTTGGTTTTAACGATTATCATTTTTAAAACTAAAGAGATTAATTGATGGAGATAAAAAAACGGTATTGGATTGTATTATTAATTTTGTTTTTTGTTATTAGTGTTTACATAAATAATATATACAAGTCAAAAGAGTTTATATCCGATGAAGCAACCTATATTTTCCCGAGAAAAACACTTAAAATAATCGCTTTCGGCTATGATAATCTTATAGCGGATTTTTATTATATATGGGCGATTCAATTTTACAGCTCTTATTCCATTGATAGAAGATTGGAGTATCTTATCCCTATTATGGAGACTATCGCAGAACTTGATTCCGAATTCCTCGAACCTTTTCCTGTCGCTGGAATGATTGCGGCTTTACAAGGGAAAAGGGTTGACATTGCCATTGATATACTTAATGTGGGAATGAAAAAAAATCCTTCCGAATGGACCTATCCTATGGAAGCGGGTTATTATTTAAGAAAAACCAAACAATATAAAAAAGCGGCATTATATTATGATATAGCCGCACATAAAGAGAATTCTCCCGCTTATCTTAAACGGGTTGTTGCCGATATGATTTATAAATCGGGAAATATCTATGAATCATATAAATTCTGGTCATTACTTTTAAAAAAAGCAAAAACAAAGTATGAAAAAGAGGTCGCTTATCATCATGTTTATGATTTAAAAGTTAAGATAGATAAGAAAAAAATATATCCTTTAATAGAGAGATTCAAAAAGATATACGGAAGATATCCATTAGATTTAAAAGAGTTATACTATAAGAGATTTATATCATACATACCTGTTGATTATGATGGGAATGATTATATCTATGATAGTCAGACAGGTAAATTTAAATCAAGGAAAAAATATTTGTGGAAATAATCCATTCATTTGAAGTAATCACTGTTATTTTGGTAGGGTTGATTATGGGAAGTTTTTATAATGTTATAATCTTCAGGCTTCCGAGGGAGATTAGTATTGTGTTTCCCCGTTCAAAATGTCCCTATTGTAAGCATATTATCCCGTGGTATTATAATATACCGGTTTTAAGTTTTATTATTCTCGGAGGTAAATGTCATTATTGCGGAAAACCTATATCCGTAAGATACCCTATTGTAGAGAGTTTAACCGCTCTTCTTTTTTATTTCAGTTTTATCAAGTTCGGATTAACGATGGCATTCGCTGCTGCTATAGTATTCGGCTCCATATTTTTCATTCTGTTTTGGACGGATATTGACACGAGAATTCTCCCCGACGAGTTAACCATAGGAGGTTCAGTTCTTGCCATAATATACTCTTTTTTCAGACCTGACCTCTCATGTAAACTCGCTTTAATCGGGGCTTTAATAGGTTTTTTGATTTTCATAGGTTCATATCTGTTTTTTTTAAAAGTTAAGAAAAAAGAGGGATTGGGTTGGGGAGATATTAAACTGATAATCCTCATAGGTGCTCTGTTCGGGCCATATAAGATGTTGTTAATAATAATATTATCCTCACTTTTGGGAATACTCATATGGGGGATTATTGCCATGATTTTTAAAAAAGGAAGGGAGTATGAGCTTCCCTTCGGGAGTTTTCTCGGACTTGTTTCCCTTATATTTCTTTTTTACGGGGATAAAATTATTGTTGCGTATAACAATCTTTTATTATAATGAAAACAGACAAAATATTACTTATCTTCTTACTCATCCTTATAATAATTTTTTTTTCTTATCTTGAAGCTAATATCCTTAAAATAACAAAGGGTGGAATGAGTTATAATAAAACTATTATTCTTTTAAAATCAATGGAAAAGAATGTGAGAATCTATTCTTTTATACTTATAGCTGCTCTTTTAAGTCTGTTTGTAGTGTTTATTGTTCAAATCAGAAAGGAGATTAAAAGAGGGAAAACACAAGAGATGGAGCCTTTTATCGGTATTTTTGAAAAATATCAAAAGGATAAAAAGATATTAAAAGAGGAAAAAGAGAAAGCTTTATCAGAGATAGAAGAGGCAAAATCCATGTATGACACCCTTTTTAACAACTCTTATCTCGGAATTTTATTGATTGATGAATACTCGAGAATCGTAAAATCCAACAAGGTTGCAAATAAAATATTTAATTCGGGGGAAAATTTTCCCTCATTAGTATCATTAAAAGATTTAAACAGGATGAATTTAATAATAGAAAATTATGGGAATTTCAAGAAAAAACAGACAAACTTTTATGAAGTTGAGATTGAGTTTGAAAATAAAATACTGAATCTGACTTTTTTTAGGAATGAGAAAAACAAGACATTTATATTTATAAGAGATATCACAAAACTTAAAACAGCCGAGAGAATGGTGTCGGTTAAAAAACAGGAGGAGATTCTCGGGGAGATGGCTTCATATCTTTCGCATGAGATAAAAAACAGCCTCGGGATAATTATCGGTTATATAGGGATGGTTAAAAAAACCGGAAAGATTGATAATTTGGATAAAGCCATGAATGAGAGCAGAAAACTCTTACAAATGCTTGAGGATTATCTTGGTTTATCCAAATCAATAGATAAGAAGATCGAGAACCTGAACCTTTATAATATTCTGAAAGAGTGTTCAAAAGAGTTCAAACTTACAATTAATATCGATGATTTATTAAAGGATAAATTCATAAAAGGGGATAAAAAATTATTTGAAAGAATTTTTATTAATCTGTTTAAAAATTCTCGGGAGGCCGCTTCCAAAAGAGTAAAAATAGAAAAAGTTTCGGAAACCGAAGATATGGTTAAAATAAGATATACGGATGATGGAATCGGTATAAAAAAAGAGTTTGCGAAAAAAATTTTCCTACCCTTTTTTTCCACAAAAGATAGTGGTTCCGGGATGGGTTTGGCGATAGTTAAAAAATTTTTAAATGATTGCGGGGGAGATATAGTGTTGGAATCAAGTGAAAAAGGGATGGTTTTTCTGATTGATTTTAAAAAACAGATAAGTTAAAATAACAGATGGAAATCAAAGATAAAGATAAGGTAATAAATGAATCAAAAGAAAAAATCGAGCGATTGAAAGGTTATGTGGAACTTGATAAAAAAGAAAAAAGGTTGAAAGAGATAGGGAAAGAGCTTGAAAATCCCGATTTATGGAATGATAGAAAAAAGTCGATTTCTCTTTCAAAAGAGAAGAAAATAATAGAAGATGATATAGCTCTATTTAATAAAGTTTATGAACTTTTTTCAGAACTTGAAGTTTTAAAGGAGCTTGAATCCGAGGGTGAAACAATCCATGAAGAGTTTGAAAAGATTTACGGAGAATTTGAAAAAGAATACAAGAAAGCGGAATTAATATCTGTTTTTAAGAGTCCGGAGGATCAGAATCCCGCTTATCTGACAATTCATCCGGGAGCGGGAGGAACTGAATCACAGGATTGGGCTGAGATGCTTTTAAGAATGTATCTAAGGTGGGCTGAAAGAAGGAAATTCAGTTCCGAAATAGTTGAAATTCAACCCGGAGATGAGGCGGGAATCAAGAGTGCAACCCTCAGAATAGCGGGGGATTATGTTTACGGGTTTTTAAAAACAGAGATAGGGATTCACAGGCTTATCAGGATTTCCCCTTTTGATTCCAATAAAAGAAGGCATACATCCTTTGTAGCGATATTTGTTTATCCTGAAGTTGATGAATCCATAGATATAGATATAAATGAGAAAGATCTGAGAATAGATACATTCAGAGCTTCGGGACACGGGGGGCAACATGTGAATAAAACCGACTCCGCCGTCAGAATCACCCATCTTCCCACTGGTGTGGTTGCCACATGTCAAAGTGAAAGATCGCAACACAAAAACAAGGCAATGGCAATGAAACTTCTTAAAGCGAGACTTTTTGAGATTGAATTAAAGAAAAAAGAGGAAGAAAAAGATAAGATGGAGAAAAACAAGAGTGATATAGCATGGGGAAATCAGATAAGAACTTATACTCTTCACCCTTTTAAACTTATTAAAGATCATAGAACCGGTGTTGAGATAGGTGATACTCAAAAAGTGCTTGACGGAGACCTTGATGAATTTATGTATGCGGCTCTGTTAAAAGGGGTTGGTAAAAAAGATTAGTGTGGGAGATTTTTCTATTTAAAAAATTTTATAATCCTATAATTCTATCAAATTGTTTTAATTTTGCTTTTTATTTGATTTTTTTTTCTGTTTTAGTATAATAATAAGGATGATGGGGATAAAAAGAATATTATTAGTTGATGATGAAGAGATGTTTTTAAAAAGTCTGAAAGAGGGGTTGGATTCTTTCTCTGATATTTTTATGACCGATATATGTTTTACAGTTGACGAAGCTATTATGAAAATAAAGAAAAACATATATGATTTGGTTATAACTGATATCAGAATGCCATATAAAAGCGGGATAGATTTGATATTATACCTTAAAAAACATTCTTACAAAGGGAAAACAGTTGTTATGTCAGCTTATAATAATGAGATTGATGTTGAGAAGATACAATCTTTCGGTATTGTCGAAGTTATATCAAAACCATTCAAACTTGATTGGTTTATAGAAAAACTGAAGAAAATATTATTCGAGGAAAAGGAAAGTTTAGTGAATTTTGATTCCATTGATCTGTTAACCGTTTTGCAGATTATAAATATAGAAAAAAAGAGTTTGATAATAAGAATTAATTGCAATGGGGAGGAAGGTTTTGTTTATACAAAGGATGGTGAAATAATACAAGCCGAATTTTCAGGTTATATCGGAAAGAAGGCTTTATTGGAGTTGATTTATAAAAAAAACGCTGATATATCTTTATTGGGATATAAAAACCAAAAAGTAAAAAAAACAATAGACACCCCCTTTAATGAGTTGATTTTCAATATAGTAAAAGATTTGGATGAAAAAAGAGATTCTCAGGAGAATGAAAAAGGGAAAGATGAAGATAAAGGGGGAAATAATAAACAGGAGGATGGGAATATGTTTGAGGATATCTTTAAGGAGATGGAAGCAATCGGTGGTTTCGTAGCTGCAGGTATTTATGATGGGACAGGTAAAATATTGGGTTCTACGACAACTACAAAAAATATTACTTTTGAAGAGGTTGGAGATAATGCTATTAAATTATATAAAGCTGCAAGAGAGGTGTGTTCAAAGATGGGGATAGGAACAACCAATTTTATAGAAACTCATACAGAGGATTATACCTTTATACATACTTGTATTGTTCCGGGGAAAGCGGCGATGGGTGTGTTATTAAAAAGAAACGCTAATATCGGGATGGTTAGATTCCATATGAAAAAATCCGCTGAAGTTCTTCAACCTAAATTTCAATAACTTAATCATAAAAAAAAATAAAAGACTCTGAACAATAAAATGTCTGATAATCCGGGATTCCCTTTTTTATTGTTTGAGAAAGCCGATTATGGTTTTTTAATTATTGATTTTAATAAGAAAAAGATAATTTACTCAAATTATTATTTTAATAATATCAATAATAACACAAGAAAAAATCTATTCAATGATATCCTTAAAAATATTTCAGATTTTGATGATAAAGATAATAATATACATCATGAACTAATCTTAGATGTTAAGGAAAGCTATATCTATAGCATATATCCTTTGTTTGCGAATTACTCTTTTGTATTAATAAGAAAAGAGATAGTGGATGAGAGGGTAAAACAAGAGCAGATGGGTTTTAAAATAATTTCCAATATTGTGTCCGAGATATCTCATGAGATTGGTAACCCGTTAACTTCCATAAGAACAGCGCTTGAGGTGATGCTGAGAAATATTGATGTTTGGGATAAAGATAAAACAAAAGAATATATAAATATGGCCATAAAAGGGGTGGATAGGATTACAGATTATTTAACCGATATTAGAGATTTTTCTATTCATAAATCATTAAATATGAAACAATTAAATCTTAAAGAGATTATTGATTCGATAATTAGTGATAATATTGCTATTTTTGAAAGTAAAAATATCAAGATTACCATTGATATAGGAGGTGATATTCTTGTCTATGCGGATAAAACGGTTATTTATCAGGTTATACTTAATCTTTTGTTAAATTCAAATCAAGTATTAGCGGTCGGGGGGAAAATCGAGATAAAAGGGGAAAAATTTAAAGATTCTTTTGTTAAATTGATTTATAGAAATAATGGGCCTCCTATTCCGGAAGATATTAAGGAGAAAATATTCATTCCCTATTTTTCAACAAAAAACATAAGAAATGATGTCGGAAGAGGGATAGGTCTTGCGATTTCCTTAAAACTTATTAATGAGATGGGGGGAACTATCATATTAGAGGAACCTGAAAAGGGGTGGGGGGTGCAGTTTGTAATTTATATCCCTGTTTAATTATAATAATTAAACAGAATTGTTAAAAAATATTAAATGCTTGCAATATTTGAATTTCTTTATTATATTATTTATTATATTATTAGTTTTGTATAATTAAAAAAAATATTATATTTTGAACTTATTTTTTTTAGATGAGAAATGGGAGGAATAAAATGACAAAAAGTGAAGAATTTCAGAAGTTGCAAGAACAATTGGCGAACGAGATGCCGGCTTTTGTTTCATGCGGGGTAATATCAGCTGAGGATGGTCTCCCTTTGGCAGGGGTTGTCGGGGATCCCAATCTTGATTTGTCTATTCCTGCTGGAGCTTTCACCGAAGCTTTTAAAAGTGTTGTAAAAGCTTATGAATATTCAAATTGGGGAAATGTAACAGAGATGTTATTTAGCGGTCCTGATATTATAACCGTTATGTTTTCTTTTAAGAATGGGAAATATTATCAAGGGATATCGGTTAAAACAACGACAACTCTCGGTATGGTTAAAGTTGTGTTTAACAAATATAAAAAAAGGATAGAAGCTCTTTTATAAAAAATTTTTATTTAAATAGGAATAACTAAATAATAGTTATAAGTTTCGGGTGATGGATACCGAATTATTAAAAGCGGTTTTTAAAATCATACTAACACTTGTGTATTTGTTAGAAAAACGGAAAGGGGACTTTTCCATGTATAATTGACATAATATATTAAAAAAGATAGGCTTAAATAGTAGCATTATAGTAGGAGGTTGGTATGAAAAAAGCAGTAATGATAATTATCATTATTTTAACGGTAAGTTTTTTATCGGCTCAAAAATTTAAAAATCTGGCAAAAACACCCCCTATGGGATGGAATAGTTGGAATTGTTTCGGGCCCGACATAAATGAAAAACTTGTTAAAGAGATTGCGGATGCAATGGTTTCAACGGGTATGAGAGATGCGGGATACAAATATATTGTAATAGATGACGGATGGCAGATCGGGAGAGATAAAAAGGGAAATATTATAGTGAATAAGAAAAAATTTCCCTCCGGTATTAAAGCTCTTGCAGATTATATTCATTCAAAAGGTTTGAAATTCGGTATATATTCTGATGCGGGAAGGAAAACATGTCAAGGACTTCCCGGAAGCAGAGGATATGAGTATCAGGATGCTCGACAGTATGCTTCATGGGGTGTTGATTATCTTAAATATGATTGGTGTTATCATGGTAAGCAAAATTCCGAAGCATCATATAAACTTATGAGAGACGCTCTTTATAAAGCGGGAAGACCCATAGTTTTCAGTATTTGCGAATGGGGAACAACAAAACCGTGGAAATGGGCGAAAGATATAGGTCATCTTTGGAGGACTACGGAAGATATACTTGATTGCTGGGATTGTATTAATGATTGGGGAGGAATGGGCTGGACTCTGATTTTGGATAAACAGGTTGGTCTTGAGGATTATTCCGGTCCCGGGCATTGGAATGATCCTGATATGCTTGAGGTTGGCAACAATGGCCTTACAACCAAGGAATACAGAGCGCATTTTAGTATGTGGTGTATGCTTTCAGCACCTCTTATGGCCGGTAATGATATAAGAAAGATGTTGGAAGGGACAAGGGATATTCTAATGAATAAAGAGGTTATAGCCCTTGATCAGGATTCTCTCGGTAAACAAGCGATTAAATTTAAGGATTTCGGAGATTATGAGATATGGGTGAAAAGGTTAAAAGGGGATGAGCTTGCGGTTGCATTTTTGAATAAAGGGGATAATGATTTTCATATAATTGTAAAATGGAAAAATATTTTGAGAAAATTCGGTCTTTCCGAAAATATCTACAAAGTCAGAGATTTATGGAAACACAAGTCTCTGGGAACAACAAAAACAGTATTTGATTCAAATCTCGGAAAACACGATATTATTTTAGTCCGGCTTATTAAATAGGGGAAACTAATTATGAATGCTGAATGATGAATTGTGAGTTATGAATGCTGAATACTGAATTATGAATTATGAATGTCGAAGCGTTAGCGAAGATCCGCCGTGGCGGGATGAGTTAAAAATGAATCAAGCCAAGAGCATCAAAGCATCGAAGCCTCGAAGCTTTTAATGGATGAGGTGAAAAATGAAAAGAAGAAATAAAAAAAGAGCAGCAATTATAATAATTATCATAATTGCTTTTATAATATCCCTTATGATACTAATTAAGAAGAACAAGGTTATAAAGAAGATTGAAAAATTTGATATGATAATCTACCCTAATGCAAGAAACATTAAACCCATCTTGTATAAAACTCTTTTATTTTGTAATAATGAGGTTCAATATAATATTAGTATGAAATTTCCTCCGAAGAAAATAATTGAATATTATGATAAAGAATTGGAGAAAAGAGGTTATAAAATATATGTGGAAGAGGCATACAGAACAGGTATTAGAAAATGGTTTTTTTTCGATAGCTTTGTTAATGATAAAGGGGAGTTACAGAAGGGAAAAGTAACTGTATTCTTTTCTTATTGGACTGATCCGAAGAAAAAAATCAGAGCTTTCTTAAGATTAATGTATAAAGGAGAGTTTGTAGGATTAAGCGAAAAAAAACCTGTTTCAGATCTTCTTAATATATACTTTTCTGTTTATCCTTTTAAGAAATTTTCATCTCCTACAAAAACAAAACTAAAAGAAAAATCAAAATATCATATTCCCGAAGGATATTATAGAATTATTGATGGTAATTTAGAAATAAGAAATGTCCATGAACTCTTTGAAAGAGTTGAAAATCCTGAAAAATGGATTAAAATGGAAGATTTAAATGGAGTTGAGAATTTTGTTTCTAAAGAAAAAATCATTGAAAAGAATGATATTGATTATATAAAAGTAGAAAAAAGCTATTTTTTAAATGATAATTGCTATGATATTAGATTAATTTTAACAAAAACATCAAAGAAGAAAATATTAACAAAAATTAGAAATAGTAAATTTAAAAAGATGGCTTTTATTAGATTTGATAGAATATATTTTTATATAAGAAATATGTCTAAAAAAAAGAGTAAAGATAATTTTTTAATTGTATGTGTAAGCGAAAAGGAGCTTTCTGTAATATTGTTGGGAACGAAAAGAATTTTAAATGATGAACATAAATTATTTATCCTTTCAACTAAATAAACAACAGTAAAATAAATTAAATATAAGAAATAATAATGAAAACTTATTTGATTGAACAAAGATTAAAAATCACTAAACTACTAATTTTAATTCGCTATATTTACGAGCTTCAAAAAACTCTGGTAGCTGAACAACCCGAACCTGCAAAAAACACTAATACCCGGCACGACTTTAAAAAAGCATTTAAAAAGCCTCCAAGCCAAGAGCTTCCAAGCCTCAGGGGCAGCTTCCTGGGCTTAAAGCTATCAAAGCCCTCAGCTTTTGCTGATTCATGTTTTAAAAAGAGCTTTTGGCTGCCCGAAGGGACGGCTTTGGGCTTCGAGGCTGGTGAGGATGAAATCCGAACCCGAACCTGCAAAAAACAGCAATCAAAAGCACGGTTCTAAAAAAAACTCAATGCTCGGAGCTTCCAAAACGGGCTGCTCTTCTTTTGAAAACATAGGTGTGTTTACTTAAATTAAAAAATGGGTTAAAATTTTTTATTAGGAGGTTTAAGATGGCTGAGATTAAAGAGTTAAATAAAGTTAATTTGGATAAGTTGCCGAAAATAAAAAAATTCAAAATGGAAACTCTGTATAAGGGGATTCATAAAAATCTCCATTTTGAAATGGGGTATAAAAAAATACTTTATCTTTTCTCCCCTCATTATAGTGTCCTATCGCCGGACAAAATTCCTTCTGAAGTAGAGGATTTTCTTAATAAAAACGGTGATCTTTTGGATTATCTCAAACTATTTCTGATAAAAAATTTGATATCTTACTCTTTTCTTGTGGAAGCACACAGTTATTATATAGAACAGAATGATTACAATGTTATAGCAAGGTTCAGGGAAAAAAACGGAGAAAGTTTAAAGTTTGAAATAAAATACTATACAAATAGTCAGGATCATATAGTGGATTTTTATGAGGATAAAATATATATAGGAAGAGATTTTATTAACCTGAATTCCATAAAAAAGAAAAGGTGCGGTCTTACGGAACATATAGAATCCATCCCTTTTGAAATTAACAGGCTTTTTGAAAAAGCTAATGATAAACTTCATGATAAAAGTAAAAATATTTTTAATTATCTTGATGATATAAAAAACATAGGAAAAGAATTTCATAATAGAGGAATTTCGTTTATGGAAAATATCCCCGAGGATTTTAATATATATGCTGATAATGATTCGGAAGTATTGTGTGAAGTTTCAAGAAATATGAGAATATTAAAGCACAGGCTGCTTGAGATAAAAGAGGATTTGAATGAATTGATTAATCTGTTGAGAAAAAAAGAGGAGTTGGATTTTGTCAGATATATAGTTAAATTCAGAACAGATATAGTAAATCTTATAAATTTCCTTAATTTTAAAATTATAGGAAGGATTGTTGATTCTATCGAATAATTTAAGTGGACAAATAGTGATTATTTGCCTATAATATAAATAATGAGGATAGTATTTTTTAGCCGAGAGGAAGAGGTTGTAAGTGAAATAGTAAAAAAGCTCTCTAATGATATAAATATTAAACATTTGAAAAAAATAGATGATGAGATTGATATAAACAGAGATAGTATTCTTGCCATTGATTCGGAGTTCTTCGTTAATATTAATTCAAAAACGAAAGATATAATGAATTCACTGCTCTCCCGCGCTCTTTTTATAATCCTGATGGTAAACGGAGAAAAAGACAAGGTTTTTTCGGATGATAAAAGTTTAAATTATCTGCAAAAAGTTAATGAATTAATTATAAAAACAGATTCAACCGCAGCCGCAAAAAAGATGAATAAAATCATTAAAGAGGTTTTTGAAGCTGATAGTCCTGCCTATAACATCGTCCTCGCAAAAAGGTTTAAAGAGTTTGGAATTATAGGAAGATCCCGAAAGATATTTGAGCTATATAAACTTGTTGATAAAATTATCCCTCTTTCTGTTACTGTTCTGCTGGTAGGTGAAAGTGGCACGGGAAAAGAACTTTTTGCAAAAGCTATTCATTATCTTTCTCCGAGAAAAGAAAGACCTTTTATACCCATTCATTGCGGAGCAATACCCGAAAATTTGCTCGAAGATGAGCTTTTCGGGCATGTTAAAGGTTCTTTTACGGGGGCTATAAATGATAAACAGGGAAAATTTGAAGTTGCAGACGGAGGAACCATATTTCTTGATGAGATAAGCACAATGAGCCCGAATCTTCAAGTTAAATTATTAAGGGTTTTGCAAGAGAGGGAAGTAACAAGGATAGGGAGCAATAAAATTGTTAAAGTTGATGTGAGAATAATATCAGCCTCAAATCGGAACCTTAAAGAGATGGTTGAAAAGGGTGAGTTCAGAGAAGATTTATACTACAGGCTTAATGTTTATCCTATTAGAATTCCTGCTCTCAGAGAACGAAAGGAGGATATCCCTATTTTGGCAAACCATATTTTAAAATCATTCTGTGAAAAAGAGGGAATAAGTGCCAAACAATTTTCTCTTTCAGCTCTTAATATGTTAAAAAATTATGATTTTCCCGGAAATGTCAGAGAACTTGAGAATATTGTCCAGAGGATTGCCATTATATCGGGAGCAAGGAAAATAATTTTACCTTCGGATATCCCTTATGAACTGAGGGAGATTGCCAAGGAGAGAAAAGAGGGGTTATTGAAAACTCCGGAGGTTGACGGAAGCTTCTCTCTTCAAAATATTGTTAGGAATATCGAAAAAAAATTAATACTTGAAAGTCTTGAAAAAACGGGGTGGAATAAAAGAAAAGCGGCGGAACTATTAAAATTAAAGAGGACAACACTGATTGAAAAGATTAAGAAGATGAATATTGAAAAAACACTTGACAAATAAAAAGCAAAATGATAAAAAAATATATAAGATAGGAGGCGACAATGTCTGATAGTCAGAATAAAAGACAGTATAAAAGAATGCCGAAAAAATCCAAATTATTATATAAAGTGATAGAATTTTCTAATAAGGAAAAAGCTTTGAAAAAAGCTATTTATAAAGATGTTGGTGGTGGTGGAATCCTTTTTGAAACAGAGGAACCTCTTGATATAGGAGCTCTGTTAAAAGTTGAATTTGATCTTCAAGGTTGGCAGAAATATTATCCCGGATTTTTTAAGTTCGATCAAACTTCGGTCTCGGAACCGATAACGGTTGTTGCTCAGGTTGTCAGAGTTGAAGAGATTGAAAGAGGAAAAAAGTATGAGATTGGTGTTAAATTTGTTAATATTGACGAATTATACAGAGAAGGGATTATAGAATTTATAGAGGCAAATTTCGGCAAATAAAAAAGGAGGAAAAAATGGAAAATAATGAACAAAAAGTAAAACCCGATGATATTATTTTCCAAGTTGTGGGTTTTAAACTTGGTGAAGAAGAATTTGTATTAGATATATTAAAAGTTCAGGAGATTATCAAGCTTGTGGATATTACCCCTGTTCCCAATTCTCCCGACTTTGTCGAGGGGGTGATAAATCTTCGAGGAAAAGTTATCCCTATCGTATCATTAAGGAAAAGATTCGGTTTTCAAGATAAAGAAAAGGATTCTCAAACAAGGATAATTGTGGTTGAAATAGAGAAAAAGCTTGTCGGTTTTATTGTTGATTATGTAACCGAAGTTTTAAGGATTCCATCATCTACGATTGAACCACCTCCCCCTTTGGTTAGTAAAATCGGCTCGGAATATCTAAAAGGGGTGGGAAAATTAGATGAAAGATTATTAATAGTTCTGGATGTTGATAAAATACTCTCTACTGAAGAGAAAAATGCAATTCAAAAATCATTTTAGGAGGAAAAGATGAAATTTTTGGTGGTTGATGATTCTTTAACAATGAGAAGAATAATAAAAAATACTTTGTCAAAGATAGGATATACTGATGTGGTGGAAGGAGGAAATGGTGTGGAAGGGCTCGAAGAATTTGACAAGGGAGGCATTAATATAGTTTTAACCGATTGGAATATGCCTGAAATGGATGGGATGACCTTTGTAACAAAGTTAAGAGAAAAAGATGCGAATGTGCCGATTCTTATGATTACCACAAATGCGGCGAAAGAGGATGTTCTTGAAGCTTTTAAAGCGGGAGTGTCCGATTATGTTGTAAAACCGTTCACCCCCGAAACTTTAAAAGAAAAGATAGATAGTGTTTTGAAAGGTTGATTAAAAAAAAAATAGTATCTTTTTTTTTTATATTTGTAATTAGTGTTTTACCCACTTTTTCATCTTATAAAGATATATTAAACAGATTTGAAAAAGCAAAAACAATATCATTTAATTTTACTCAAACATATATATCGGGGGATAAAACAGAATCATTAACAGAAAACGGAAGTGTCTTTTACAAAAATGGTTGTTGGCGGTGGGATTATCTTGGTGTTGATAAAAGATCATATATAATATTGGAAGATGAGATTTATGAACAATCCGAGGATGGAGTTGAAAAGTTGAATTTAACCAAAGATCAGTTTAATCAAAGTATTGTTAATATTTTAAAAAGACCTAATGACTTTATTAATTCGCATAGAAAACAAAATACCGGTGCATCAATATTAATCTTTGGAAATAAAGAGGATGCATTTAGTAATATTAAAATCTGTTTTAAAAAGGGGGATATTGATAAAATAATTATTATATCCCGTAACTCAGATATTTTGACTATCGGTTTATCGAATATAAAATTTAATATAAAAATTGATGATTCCCTTTTTCATATTAAAAAATAAAACAAAATAAAAGGAAATTCGTATATAATATGTTAAAAGATGAAAAAAAGCTTATAAAAAGATGTTTGAAAGGAGAGAAAAAAGCGATGGAGATGCTTGTAGTTAATTATCAAAAAGGTATTTATAATTATTTTTACAGAAATATCAGAAATAGTGAAACGGCAGCGGATCTTACGCAAGATATCTTTTTAAAGGTTTTTTCAAAGCTCGGCTCTTATGATTTTAAATATAAATTCAGCACTTGGATTTATACAATGTCTCATAATCTTCTGATTGATTATTATAGAAAAAAGAAAAACCTTAGTTTTACAACTTTTGCCTCCGCAAATGACGGATACATTGAATTTGAGGACAAGACAGTTGACACGGGTGAAGAAGTATTGAGTAATATGGAAAAAAAGGAAAGAATTTGGAGTGCCGTTGACAAACTTCCCGATGAATACAGAGAGCTTATAGTTATGAGGTATATAAATGATTTAAAATATTATGAAATATCGCAAATTTTGGAAATTCCTATGGGAACACTGAAAAACAAGATATTCAGAGCTAAGAAAAAGCTCTTTAAGATAATGAGAGGAGAAAATGAGAAATAAACATATGACGGATGAAGAGATAGTTTTATATATTGATAATGGGATTTCCATAGAGAACAGAATCCGGATTGACGAACATCTTAAAAAATGTTCTGTTTGTAAAGCGAAAATGAAAGAATATCAAGAGATTGAAAAGCATTTAAAAGAGCCTATATTATATGCTCCGCCGGTCGATTTATTAAATAATATAAAACAAAAGATTTGGGAGAAAAAGCTTAGTTTTGAAGAGGTTTTCATAGGTTTTATGGTTACTTTTAGCGGTATTGCGGCCATACTTGCCTTTATCATATATAGATACGGTTTTGAGTTTTTTTATAATATCCCTTTTATGAAATTAAGTTTACCTTCATTGATTAAAACAGGGATTAATAATCTTTATGAGTTGTTTTATGTTTTAAAGAAGATATATTTTATGATTGATGCCGGGTTCTTACGAAAAATAATAATTCCGAGATATGGGTTATCCATGCTATTATTATTTATTTTAATAGTTATTTCATATCTAAAAAGAGATATTATTATAAAAGGGAGAAAATGATAAAACATAGAAAATCATTAATTATTGTTTTTTTGATTTTGTTAATAGGTTCTTTTGCTTATGCAACAAAAACAGTTGAGAACGGGAAAGATATTATTAAAATAGGAGGAGATTATAAAGTATCGGGTATAATAGAGAAAGATATACTTATAATAAGCGGTAATCTTGATATTGAGGGTGAAGTCAGAGGGGATGTTATTGTTATATGGGGGAGTGTTTATCTTCGTGATAATAGCCGGATAGATAAGGACTTGATTTTGATAGGTTCAAAGATTGAAAAAGGGGAAAACTCTGTTATAAAAGGGAAGATAACAGAGTTTAACTCAATAAAGGAGCTGAAAAAGATATATAGAGAATATTCGGGCGAGAGGGAAAAACAATTTGTCTCTTATAATGATCTGCTATATTACCTATTCTGGTTATTGTTTTTGATATTGGGATATTCTTTTGTCCCCGCTAAAATAGAGGCTATATCTGAAATTATAAAAGATAAAACAATAAAAAATCTCATTACGGGATTTTTTATATACATAATATTTATTTTAATTATTGTTGTATTATCGGTTATGAGTCTTTTTCTTATCGGGATTCCATTCCTTCTTGTTTTCGCCCTTCTTGTTTTTATTTTAAAGGTTTTATCAAGAACAGCGATGAGTTTTATCTTTGGTAGCTGGGTTAAAGAAAAATTGAAATTAGGGAATATCTCTCCGATAATAATTCTATCAATAGGTCTTTTTTTCATCTTATTATTTAAAAAACTCCCCTATTTCGGTTCATTGATAATAATTGTCCTTGATTCCATAGGCTTGGGAGCAATCTATTATTTTAATAAAAACAGGAAATAAAAAAAATATATTCAATAAGAAAATTGGTTTAGATCTCAGATTTACAATTTTGATAAACATATCACTAAAAGAGTTTATCTTTTTGCCGTTGATAAAAACACAAGTTCTAAATAATCTTTTGTTTTTTTATTTAATGTAGTATTATTCTATTATGCTGGGGAATAAGAATATTTTTAAAATTATTAAATATGGACTCTATCTCTTGTTTATAGCGGGACTTATTTTTTATTCAATCTCATTTTTCTTGTTTAATATCTCGGGTTTTTGGCAAGAGCTGATTTTCTCAGTTTCTCTTGCGGGACTTATTGGAATCGGAACAAATACGATTGCCATTGAGATGCTTTTTCATCCGGTGGAAAAGACATTTTTCGGAAGACAGGGAATTTTGCCCGCAAACAAAAGTAAAATCGCCGAAAGTCTTGCAAAAACCGTAAGAGAGAGAATAATAAATGAAAATACGATCTCGGAATATATTAATGATGAAGATAATATAAAAAATCTCTCGGATAAAATAATTTGTTATCTTAAAGAGTGGCTTGGTAAAAACGAAAATCAAGAAAAGATAAGAGAATTTTTTGAGTCAATATTACAAAGCAGTGTGAAAGAGAGGTTTTTTATGGAAACCGAAAAATTTTTCGAGGAATCTCTTGTAAAGTATCTTTCTTCGGAAAATTTTAGATTTTCTTTTATTTTTAAGAAAGTCAGAACTTTTTTTAAGAATCAGCGGAATAACAATGATCCTCTCTTTGAAAAAAGTGTGGATTTATTAAAAGAGATTATTAATGAACTTATCTCCGATAACTCGGATAAGATCGCTGATTTTATCAATCAAACGATAAATGATTTTATTAGTTCTAAAGGTATTATCTCAAACTTTTTTTTAAAAATAGGAAGAGATCTATTTGTTTCGGATGAAAGTGTGAGGAAATTTATTAGTGAGAGTTTACATAGTAAAGAGAGGATGGGGAAATTCGGAGATTTTGCCGAGGAAGTCTTGCCGGATATTGATAGAATCCTTGGTAAAGAGAAACACAGGGAAAAACTTATTGAGATTTTTGAACTTTTTAAAACGAGAGTTTTTATTTATCTTAAAGATACGGAACTGAAAAAAATTATTTTAATGGCAAAAGATAAACTTGATAAAATATTGGGAAATAATGATGAGTTTGAAAAATTTTTCGGGAAACTTGATTCTTTAAATATCGCTTTGCTTGAAAAAATGGTTAGGTATTTAAAGAATTATTCGGATAAAGGAAAGATAAAGGGGTTTTTGGTAAAATCAGATATAGGCGGAACAGTTTATAAAATAGTGAAAACGAATATTTTAAAACAAGATATGAATGAGTTTGAGAAGATGATGAAAAAAATTATGGGAGAAAATCTTGCATATATTGAGGTGATAGGGGGAATTTTGGGAAGTATAATAGGACTTGGTATTTTTTATAAACCCGCACTTTTGATTTTCCCGATTTTACTTATAATAATCGTGGGAACGGATTTTATTTTAACAAAGATAATTAAAAAAGATTCTGATATATGAAAATGAAACTACGCCGAATCATTCTATTATTGATTGTTGAGGTGATTCTTATATTATGTTGAAAAGTTATGAGGTGGGGTTTTTTGTAGCCTATTCAGACTCGAAATTATAAAATCTCTTATTCGAGGATTTATCTCCATTCTTTTATCTTGTAAATATTTCCCCATTTTAATATAATCTTAAATGATTAATTTAAAAGAAAAATTAAAAAAGATTTCATCAGGTTTTAATAAAAGTATTAATTCTGTTTTCGGAAGCGGAAATATTGATGAGGAACTTGAAGCACTTGAAGAGCAGCTTATTCTGTCTGATATAAGTATGAGTGTTACCGAGGATATAATAAAAAAAGTTAGGAAAAGGATTAGAAAAGGGGAGGAACCGAAAGAGGTTCTTAAAGAGGAGATTATCTCAATTCTCAACATTGAAAAGGAGAATTATTTTCTAAGCGATGAAAATTTCATATCTTTGATAGTCGGGGTTAACGGAGGGGGAAAAACAACAACTGTTGCAAAACTCGGATACTTTCTAAAACAAAGAGGCAAAAAAGTTTTATTGGCTGCAGCGGATACTTTCAGAGCGGCGGGAAGTTCTCAACTTGAGCTTTGGGGAGAAAAACTCGGGATAGATACCATAGGTGGTGAAAAAGGGGCTGATCCGTCATCCGTTGTTTTTAATTCCCTTAATGCTTTTAAAACCGGAGGATACGATAATCTTATAATTGATACAGCGGGAAGAGTTCATACAAAAGAGAATCTTATGAAGGAACTTGAAAAAACAGTAAAAGTTATTAAAGGATTTTATCCTGAATCTCCCGAAGAGGTTTTGATGGTTCTTGATGCTACAATAGGACAAAATGCAATTGTTCAGGCAAGGGAATTTTTGAAATTTTCAGGATTGACCGGAATAATATTAACTAAAATGGATGGCACCGCTAAGGGGGGAACAATTATAACGATAGCGAAAGAATTCAATCTTCCGGTAAAATTTATAGGTGTGGGTGAGACTGTTGATGATCTTTACCCTTTTTCCCCGAAAAAATACGGAGAACTTATTTTCGAGGATCAATGAAAAGATTTTATATGAATTTGGCGATAGAGCTTGCAAGAAAAGGGGCTTATCAAACAAGTCCCAATCCAATGGTGGGAGCTGTCTGTGTTAAGGATGGTAAAATAATTTCAACAGGTTATCATGAAAAATACGGAGAGTTTCATGCGGAAAGAAGATGTTTGATGAAAGAGGTTGATTTCAGAGATGCCGAACTTTATGTCAATCTTGAGCCATGTTCTCATCCCGGAAAAACTCCCCCCTGCACTGATATAATTATTGAAAAAGGGATAAAAAAAGTTTATATCTCACACAGGGATCCAAACCCCGAAGTTGATGGAGTCAGTGTACTTAAAAATCATGGTATTGATGTTGAAACAGGTATATTAAAAGATAAAGCTGTCGAATTAAATCAACCTTTTTTATGTAATATGAAAAAGAACAGACCCTATATAACTCTTAAGATAGCAACCGCTTTGGATGGAAAGATAGCAGCGGAAAACGGAAGTTCAAAAAACATAAGCTCTCAATCAGCGTTAAAATTTGTTCACATTTTAAGAGCTGAGAGTGATGCTATTTTAATCGGGATAGATACAGCTGTTTTTGATAACCCTATGCTAACCGTCAGATATCAAAATTTGAATAAAAATATTAAAAGAGTTGTTCTTGATTCCAAACTTAAAATTCAGATTAAAAGTAATCTTGTTAAAACGGTAGGGACAGATCCTTTGATAATTTTCACAACAGAATCCGCAAACAAAGAAAAAATTGATATCTTAAGAGATAAAGGGGTTGATGTCAGAATAATCGGGGAAAAAGATAATAAACCGGATTTAAACCTGATTGTTAAAGAACTTTATAGCATGGGGGTGGGTAAACTTATGGTTGAAGGGGGAGCAAAGATAGCTTCCGGTTTTTTAAGAAATAATCTTATTGATAGAATTATTCAGGATATAGCAATTAATAAGATATTGGGTGGTAGCATGAGTTATTCAAAAGATGTTTTTTATGATTCTCCGGAAAAAGGGACAATAATAAAAAGCTGGAAAACTTTTGATTTAGATGATAATATAATAATAGAGGGAATAATAAATGTTTACAGGGATAATTGATAATATCGGTATTGTTAAAGAAAAAAATGGAAATACTCTTTATATTGAACTTTCAAAGACGGAAGGATATGAAGATATAATGGAAGGGGAAAGTATAGCTGTTAATGGTGTATGTTTAACCGTGGAAAATTTTGACGGAAAGAAGATCAAGTTTTTCGTATCAAAAGAAACCTATGAAAAATCAAATATTAGGGATATTAAATCAAACTCATTTGTTAATCTTGAAAGAGCAATGAAAGTGGGAGATAGATTATCAGGGCATATAGTGCAAGGGCATGTTGAGGGGGAAGGTCTGTTTGTCAGAAAACTTAAACGGGGAGAGAATTTCAGATTCATATTTAAAATACCGGAAAATCTGAAAAAATTTATTATTAAAAAAGGGTCAATAGCAATTAATGGTATAAGCTTGACTATTGCCGATATTAAAGGGTTGAATGTTGAGGCAGAGGTTATCCCTTTTACTGTTGAAAATACGAATCTTAAGTATTTAAAACCGATGAATAAAGTTAATATTGAGACGGATATTATTGGAAAATATATTTATAATTGGTATAATACTATTAGGAGATAATAATATGAAAATATGTGAAGTTGAAGAGGTATTGGAAGATATAAGAGAAGGTAAACCTGTCATTCTGATAGATGATGAAGATAGAGAGAATGAGGGGGATTTTTATGTTGCGGCTGAGAAAATAACCCCTGAAACAGTTAATTTTATGGCTAAGGAGGGAAGAGGTTTGATATGCTTAACCCTGACTAATAAAAGAGCTGAAGAGCTTGATCTTCCTTTTATGGTTCAGAGTAATTCATCAAGATATGGAACAGGTTTTACCGTATCGATAGATTATAGATTCGGAACAACAACAGGGATATCCGCTCATGATAGAGCGGCTACAATAAAAGCTGCTGTTGATGAGAAAGTCAAACCCACGGATTTTGCCAAACCCGGACATATTTTCCCTTTACGAGCTAAAGACGGAGGGGTTCTCGTCAGGACGGGACAAACGGAAGGTTCCGTGGACCTTTCAAAAATAGCCGGACTTTATCCCGCCGGAGTGATCTGTGAAATTATGAATGATGACGGGACGATGGCAAGACTTCCCGAACTAAAAAAAATTGCGGAAAAATATGATTTAAAAATAATAAGTATTGCAAATATTATTAAATACAGATTAAAAAAAGAGATTCTTGTCGAGGAAGCTGCAAGAGCGAATCTTCCCACGAGATACGGTGATTTTAAGATAGCAGCTTTTGTTGATAAGGTTAAGGGAGAAACAAATGTTGCTTTGATTTCCGGTAAAATTGACCCTGAAAAACCCACCCTTGTCAGAGTCCATTCCGTTTGTTTAACGGGTGATACTTTCGGTTCGTTAAAATGTGATTGCGGTTCTCAGCTTCATACTGCGATGAGAAAGATATCAAAGGAAGGGGGAGTTCTTCTTTACATGTTGACACACGAAGGTAGAGGAATAGGGATAGTTAATAAAATCAAAGCCTATGCTCTTCAGGATCAAGGGCTTGACACTATTGAAGCTAATGTCAAGCTCGGATTAAAAGCTGATTTGAGGGATTATGGGATAGGCGCTATGATTTTAAGACACCTCGGAGTAAGAAAAATCAGATTGATTACTAATAATCCTAAAAAACTCGTATCCTTGAGCGGATACGGGCTTGAAATTGTAGAGCAGGTTCCAATAGAGGTTGAGCCGAATAAATTGAATTATGATTATCTGAAAACAAAAAAAGTTAAGATGGGACATAGCTTAAAAAAAGTTTAATCCGGAGAGGAGTATATGAAAAAAGAAGAGATTGAAAATCTTAAGGAGGAATGTTTAAAGAGTCCCCCTTACAAAAAAGCTCATTTTTTAAAATTATTATGGGAAAATAATGTTAGGGATGAAGAATTTTACAAGCTTATAAAAAACATAAGTAATAATAATTCTGCTGTTGAAGCTATTCTAAATAAGATTTTTAATGAGTTGGAAATTATGAAAAAAGAGGAAGAACTTATAAGTAATTATAAAAAAGAACTAAGTAAAAAGAATCTTAAAAAAGAGGACAGATTTGTTATTTATAAAAAAATCAGTAATCTGAAATCTGATAAAAGGAAAGAGTTATTATTATCGGGTTTATCAGAAAGTTCGTGGGAGATAAGAGATTTTATCTCAAATATAATTTGCAATGATAATGTTTTTGAAGTAAAGGATATTATTAATATTGCGGAAAATCCCCTTTGGCTTGTCAGAAGAGAAGGTCTAAAGATTCTTGGTAAAAGAAAAGAGGATATCCTTTTTGATTATACTGATAAAATTTTGGAAGATACAAATGCCGATATTAAGATAACTTTTATTGAAGCCGCTGAAAATATCGGTGGAAAAACAGCTTATACCACTATTTACAAATTTAAAAAAGATTCAAATCAGTGGGTTAAAAAGAGAGCTGATAAAGCATTAAAAAATTTGTCAAAATCTCTTGAACAAGAGATGCTGATAAAAAAAACTTTATAAGAGATATTCTCCCCGTATTTAGGAATATAATATTAATTTCCGATATTATAATACAGTGTCACGAAACTTCCGTTTCTTTTTACGAGTATTGCAAATTGTTTGATTGAGTTAATGTTATTGTAAAAAGAGAAAAGGGAACTCATATCTGTTGTCGGTATTCCGTTAACCTGTATAATTATGTCCCCGTTTCTGATACCGAATCTTTCTATCATACTTCCCTTTTTAATATTCTTTATTTTATACCCTATCATTGATTTTCCGTTATAGGCGGGTATGGCTGAAGCCGAATACAGGATCTCCGTGGGATTTTCAAGGTATTTTTTAAATGTTTTCTCTTTTACAAAGAATCTTTTTTCTGTTTTTCCGGTTTTTTCCGTGTATTGGTTATTATTCCTTTGTTCATACTGTTTCTTATTAATCTCAATATTAAAATCGGAGCCCATATAAATATTATAATTATCTTTTTGCCTGAAATCGTATAAAACTATGTAATCTCTTCTTATTTTGACTATTTTCAAACTATTTTTCAATAATTTGCCTGTTTTTAACAGGTTGAAATTTCCCGAATCATTATCTTTTAATAAACAATAGGAATCATTGTTTGAGATTATTGTTCCGGTTAATCTGATATTGATTTTATTTTCACCGAATATAATGCTAACTGTTAATATAAGGAAAATGATGAATATGGTTTTATTTTTTTTCATTTTCTGAAATCAATATAACCGAAATGGGCTGTAAATATTATTTTGTCTTTTGACAGATTCAGAATGATTTCAAGGGATTCCTTAAGTTTTTCATTATCCATATTGAGAATTTTATAAAAGGGGGATATATTATTTTTTTTTATTTTCAGGAGATCACCGGTGAAAATATATTGATTATCAATTATATATGCCGTATGCCCGGGTGTATGTCCCGGAGTGGGGATGGATTCTATTTTTATGTCTCCTATTATTACCTCCTCTTTTTTTAAACGGTTATATTCTCTATTAAGTTTTTTATTGTATTTAATACCTAAGAATCTCGGGATCTCTCTTTCAACAAGTTTTTCTTCCCCCTTTCCCATATATACGGGGATATCCGGAAAGTATTTTAATCCCCCTGTATGATCAATATCAGAGTGTGTTAAAAAAACAGCTTTTACCGAATGTTTATCCGAATCATATCTTCTTAAAAATTTCTCGGGGTTTCCCATGCCATATCCCGTATCTATCAATATGCTTGAATCCCCTTTTTTATAGAGAAAATAATTCGCTATCATATCTTTAATAATAAAAAGATTCTCATTAAATCTTTTTGTTTTTTCGGGGCTGAAAATCATTGATATTCAATAGTGAAATTATCAAAAAACACATAACTGTCGGCTTTTGACCATAATCCTATTTTCCCGTTTATCTTTTTTCTCCAATTATAATTAAGAGATAATTTCCCGTTAAGATAAGCCTTTATGTTTTTACCCTTAATTATGATTTTGAGAGTATGCCATTTTCGGGAAGGGGTTTTTATTCCGCGAATCCATCTGACAGCCCTTCTTCTTCCGTTTCTCATACTGAAAAGAACTATATTGTTTTCCAATGGATTAGCTCGGACAACAAGATAATCACCATTTTGCTTTATATTAAAAGCGATTCCAGCGGCTTGATCAATTCTCCCGCTGATACCTTTGAATCTGACGGATAAAATTCCGCCCGTAAAATTTTTGATATCTTTGCATATTGTAAGGGGAAAATATTTATAAGCTTCAAGATTATCGAGAAATTCGGCATATCTTTTTCCGTAAAGTCCCTTTGCCTTACTTACTATTCCCTCCGAGACCAAACCTTTCTCCCATTTTCTGCCGTCAACAGCATAAACGATGTTTTTCCCGTCAATATCCGTATGCCATTTTCCTACGAATGATGAAAATCCTTTTGCATCTCCTCCCACTGTTTCTTTGTCAAAATCATAGGTGAGTTTTTTTGATTCGGCTGAAACAATGGACACCGTCCAAATAATAATAAAGATTGAAATTAGTTTAAGATATTTTCTCATGTTTTTTTCTCCTGTCCAAAAAATTAAGTTTATAATAAATGGAAAAAATCATCAAGGGAAATAATATAAGATAGATTATTATAAAAGGGGTGGATTGTCTGTTTTTAATCACAAGAGGATAACCTTTAAAATTATTTTTCATATCCTCTTTCTTCATTTTCAAACCGCTTAAATCTTTGAATATCATAAATATCTCTTCTTCACTGTTTGAATATGTTTTCATCGTTTTCCCATTGATAGTGTATTTGAAAATCCCATAGCTATTTTTTAATTCTTTCCCTTTTGCAAATATTATCTTGATATCGGATTTTACAAGTTTAAGTTTTTTCAAGAAATCATTTTCATAATCTTTATATCTGCTGTCCGTAGGTTCAAGATACACCTTTATTTTTATCTCCGGCAATTTTTTTAAAAAAGAGTTTTGTACGGGGGAAAAAGAGTTCCTTTTGCTTTCGGTTATATCATATTTTGTTTTAATTGTTGATATGAAAAGTAAAAGAAATAAGTGGATTATTATGATTATCAACACTTTCTTGGTCTTGTTTTTTATACTGAAATTAAAAAACAGATACGATAGAAAAGCAAAAAATGAAAAAAGAATCATGAAATAGAGAATTGATTGAACCGATAAAATACCGTCTTCAAAAAATTTAAGTTGTCTTGTTATTGTCCAAGATGAAAGTTTTTTAATGAAGGGGGAGATGTTCATCTCTTTTCCGAAATCTATAAACCATGAAAGCATTATAAAAGCAATCGTAAAAATCGAAGCTTGAGCACTTGTTTGGAAGATTGAAGCTGAAAAGAATGAAACAGCAAGGATAAACAGGGCATAAAGAAAATAACCGAACAATAAAAGTATGAACTCTTGCCAAGGGATATGACCGCCGTAGGAGCGCCAAAAAAACAGGAGGGGAAGGATAAATAGAATCGATACCAATATTATAATTATAGCCGAGAGTATTTTAATTGTAAAAATAGAGCTGAGAGAGTGTGGAAATTGAGCTATAAGAGGGAGAGTATTATATCTTTTTTCATTATTAATCGATTGTATTAATAGGAAAGGTAAAATTAAAGACAGGACAATAAAAAAGCCTCCGAGAGTCGGAACAAAAACACCGACACCGGGTTCAAAACCCGCTGCATATAAAGGGTTATCGATAGCTGCGACACTTGCTTTTGAATAAAGATCAATCGCGGAGTAAAAGCTGTATGCCATTATTCCGAACAATAGAAGGAAATAGATTAATATTGTTTTGCTTTTGAAAAAATCTTTTATCTCTTTTAATAATAAATTTATCATTTTCCGAGAGCCTCTAAAAATATGTTTTCCAATGATTTTGATTTGCAGGAGAATTTTTCCGATAATGAATCGATGGAACCTTCCGCAATTTTTACCCCTGTGTCGAGCAGAATAAAATAATCGCATATCTTTTGAGCATCAGAAAGTTGGTGAATCGATAGGATAAAAGATTTGCCTTCGGAATTTTGAGATTTGAAAATTTTAATAATATCTCTCATCTGTAAAGGGTCGAATCCGTCAAAAGGTTCATCAAGAATAATAACGGGTTTTTCATTCGCCAGAGCGGTATATAGTTTTAACCTTTGATGCCACCCTTTGGAAAGATGTTTTATTTTTTTATAAAAAATTTTTTTAAGTGAGAGAGAGTCCATAAGTTTTTCATCCATATAATTTATTGCCGAATGAAAAAAATCAAGGAATTCATCAACAAAATAATCGGGATAAAGGCTCATATTCTCAGGCATATAAGAAAGATGTTTTTTTATCATACTATGCTTATTTACCTTATTATTATTTATATATATTGTTCCGCTGTCGGGAAATTCAAATCCCGAGATTATTTTAAGAAGAGTTGATTTCCCCGCTCCATTGGGACCTATAATCCCGGTGATTGTTTTATCGGGTATTGATATTGAGATATCATCGAGGACTTTATTTTTAAGGTATCTTTTTGTTATATTTTCCGTTTTTATCATAGCTTTATTATTATGATTAACTTAAGTCATATTATCTCTATGATAAAAAAAAGTTTATAAAATGTCAATGGAATGAGATACGGTAAAAAAAATAAGAGATTTTTATTGTTTACTTACAAAGAGTTGTTTCTGCGGGCGGACAGCCGTTTAACAGTTTTGCTTAGGTTAAAGAACCATGCGTGATTTTTTCGCCTTAGTGATAAATTGACATTCTTTTTACCCTCTTCGATAATTCACAATCCATGATTTACAATATTTTTCTCAAATTTCTATTGTTGGATACTTGACAAAAGCATCTTTTTTTGTTAAATTTCATTATGAAAACTATTATAAGATTAGGTCAATACCTTGAAATTTTAGGAAAAGTTTCGGAATCCAAAAAGTATATCTCTTCCAAAGAACTCGGGGAATTGAATTATGTTACACCTTCAACGGTCAGACAAGATTTTTTCTATTTCGATACTTTAAAGGGGAAAACAAAAAGAGGTTATGAGATTGAAAGTTTGAAAAGGGAAATCGTTAAGATTCTCGGATTGGAAAAGGGGAAAAAAATAATAATCATAGGTGCAGGTAAAATAGGAACAGCTCTTTCTCAATACAAAGATTTTAAAAAACTCAATATTGAATTCACGGCTTTCTTTGATATCAAAGAATCACTTGTTGGAAAGGAGATTGAAGGGATAAGAGTTTATCACCTTAATGATTTAAAGGATTATCTTAAATTTCACCCTGAAGTTGAAATAGCGACTATCTGTGTTCCCCCTGAGGTAGCTCAGGATGTAGCTAATGAAACTATTAAAGCGGGAATAAAAGCTCTATGGAATTTTTCCCCCGTAATTATCAAAGTCCCCGATAATATTCTCATCGAATATGAATTTGTCGGAACATCACTTTATTCTCTCATCTATGCGATGAAAAAGAGGAATATGGACAAATAGTTCTTTATTTAATTTACTTAAATAGTAGGAGGATTTCGGAAAGTTTATGAACAGGAAAATTTTGGTTATTAATCCGGGTTCAACTTCAACAAAAATAGCGGTATTTTCAGGTGAAAAGCAGGTATTTCAAAAAAATATATCACATAGCCTGAAAGATATAGCTCGATATGAGAGGATCATAGATCAGTATGATTTCAGAAAAAACATTATTATTAAAGAGTTGGAACAAGCCAATATAAACCTAAATGAGTTTGATGCGATAGTCGGAAGAGGGGGACTGCTAAAACCCATAGAAAGCGGAACATACGGAATCAACGAAACAATGATAAAAACATTTAAAAACGGGGAATACGGAGAGCATGCTTCAAATCTCGGAGGAATGATAGCCTATAATATCGGCAAACAATCGGGAATCCCCTCTTATATTGTTGACCCTGTTGTTGTTGATGAGATGGAACCTCTCGCGAGATTAAGCGGTATGCCCGAACTTAAAAGAATCAGTATTTTCCATGCTTTAAACCAAAAAGCCGTAGGGAGAAAAGCTGCGGAAGATCTCGGAAAAAAATATGAAGAGATTAATCTTATAATTGTTCATCTCGGCGGGGGGATATCCGTAGGAGCTCACAAAAAAGGGAGAGTTATAGATGTTAATAATGCTTTAAATGGCGACGGACCATACACTCCTGAACGAACCGGTGGTTTACCCTCTTGGCCATTAATTGAATTTGCTCTTTCGGGAAAATACAATACTAATGAGTTAAAAAAGAAAATCAAAGGCAAAGGTGGGGTTGTTGCATATCTCGGAACAAATGATATGAGAAAGGTTGAAGAAAAAGTTTTAAACGGAGATAGCGGATACAGACTTATTTTTGAAGGGATGGCTTATCAGGTTGCCAAAGAGATAGGGGGACTTTCCGCTGTTTTGAAAGGTGAGGTTGATGCTATCGTTTTAACGGGCGGCTTGGCATATTCCGAAATATTTGTGGAATGGATAAAAGATAGGGTCGGATTTATTTCAAAAATTCTCATATATCCGGGAGAGGATGAGATGAGAGCCCTTGCTTTGGGTTGTTTAAGGGTTTTGACAGGTAAAGAAAAAGCAAAAAAATATGATTAAATTTATAGGAGGAAAAATGGTTGAGATAAAAAGACTTAATGATCTTGAAAAAGCCTTAAAAGGGAAAAGAAAAAAAAGGGTGGCTGTAGCTTATGCTCAGGATCCCAACACAATCATGGCCGTTCATAAAGCGGTCGATGAAAAACTCGTTGATGCGATTTTGATAGGAGATAAAGCGAAGATAGAATCTCTTTGTAAAGAGAAGGGAATCAATGCCTCCTCTTTTACCATAATCCATGAACCTGACGAACAAAAATCAGGACTTAAGGCTGTTGAGATGGTTCACAACGGGGAAGCTGATATTGTTATGAAAGGTTTAATCAGCACTATATATTATATGAAAGCGATTTTACATAAAGAGAAAGGTCTGCTTCCCAAAGGAAGCACCCTAACTCATATAGCTGTTCTTGATATCCCCACTTATGACAAACTTTTAATAGTATCCGATGTTGCAATAATTCCGGAACCTACCCTAAAACAAAAAATAGATATGATAAACTATTGTATAAAAGCGGCTCATAAACTCGGAGTTAAAAATCCTAAAGTGGCAATAATAGCAGCCAATGAAAAAGTTTCGGAGAGAATGCAACCAACTATTGATGCGGCTGTTCTTTCAAAAATGGCTGATCGTCATCAGATCAAAGGAGCGATAGTTGACGGACCGCTTGCTCTTGATGTGGCTCTTTCAAAAGAAGCATGCGATATCAAAGGGCTTAAAACCCCTGTCGAAGGCTTTGCCGATATTTTGATTTTCCCGAATATTGAAACAGGAAATGTTTTTTATAAATCCACAACAATACTTGCGAAAGGCTCTCTTGCGGGAATAGTTGTCGGAGCTAAAGCTCCGGTTATATTAACATCGAGAGCTGACTCCGATGATTCCAAATATTATTCGATTCTTCTCGGAGCTATTCTTGCGGAAGAATAAAAATTCGTAATGTAATCGGTAGCCAATATATACAGACATTCATTATTCAGGTATATCAACTTAATAAATCATCACTGTCCTGTAAAAAAAATAAAATTAAAGCGCCGTAAAAATAAAGCTGTCTTGTCCTGAAATAGTGTGCCGAACAGATGTTCCGGCGTTTGTAAAACCGTGTCAATTTTCAAAGCATAGTTAGAGTTAGGTTAGCGAAGGTTGATGATTATGGATGTTTATTGTTTAAAACTTCTCTGAAAATGGTTTTATAATTGATTTTATTCTCTTTGAGGTTATTATTCCGTTTTTTTGAAAAATCTTTTTTTCCTTGACAGTAAATCAATTTTCAGATATTTTTTATTATTAAAAAGCGGAGCGGAAATGAATCTTTTTAAAAGGATAAATGAGAGTAAAATAATATTCAGAATCGGCGAAATCTTTATTTTCGGGTTTGAGGCTTTGTTAAATATATTTAAAAAACCTTTTGAAAAAAAAGAGATTTTAAAACAGATGTATGAGATAGGGGTTAGCTCTCTTCCTGTTGTGAGTCTGACTTCTCTTTTTACGGGAATGGTTTTCTCTCTTCAAACATATCTCGGATTTAAAAAACTCGGAGCGGAAGTTTATTCCGCATCTGTTATGGGAGTTTCTCTTGCAAAAGAGCTTGTTCCCGTGCTTGTGGGGCTTATGGTAGCCGGAAGGGTAGGTGCCGCAATAGCGGCTGAGCTCGGGACAATGAAAGTAACGGAGCAGATAGATGCTCTTTTTACAATGGGAACCGACCCCGTAAAATTTCTTGCTTCTCCGCGGCTTACCGCAGCTGCAATCATGCTTCCGGTTCTTGTTATCTACGGGGATATTATAGGTTTGTCGGGTGCTTATATAGTTGATGTTTTAATCATGGGGATGAATTATAATAATTTCTATGACACATTGATGGTGCATTTTGAAGTATGGGATATTATTACTGGTCTTATTAAAGCGTTCTCTTTCGGAATAATCATAGCTTCGGTAAGTTCATACTATGGGATGAAAACAGAGGGTGGAGCCGAGGGGGTGGGAAAAGCCACGACTTTTGCGGTTGTTACTTCGAGTGTTGTTATATTGATTGCTGATTTTGTTTGGGGAAAAATATTACCTTTCACATTAAAAGGATAAACAGATGAATGAGCCTAAAATAAAAATCATAAATCTTCATAAATCTTTTGATACGAAAAAAATTCTTACAGGTGTTAATCTTGATATATATCAGAATGAAACTTTTGTGATAATAGGAGGTTCGGGAACAGGTAAAAGTGTGCTTATAAAGCATATTGTGGGGCTTTTAAAACCTGATAAGGGAGATATTGTAATAGATGGAGAATCAATTGTTAATATGGAAAAGAGTGAGATTATAAAATTTGTCAGAAAATTCGGTTATGTATTTCAAGGAGCTGCTCTTTTTGATTCCATGAATATAGAAAAAAACATAAGATTCGGGCTTGAAAGATTTTATGATTATTCGGAAGAACAGATGAGAGATATTGTCAAAGAGGTTTTATCCCGAGTGGGTTTGGAAGGGATAGAGAAAAAAATGCCGTCCGAACTATCGGGAGGGATGAGAAAGAGGGTTGCAGTTGCAAGAGCAATAGCTTTAAAACCGGAGATATTGATATATGATGAGCCTACGACAGGCCTTGATCCTGTTTTATCGGATTCCATAAGTAATCTTATGATAAAGGTGAAAAAGGAGTATAATGTTACATCTGTGGTAATCACTCATGATATGAAAAATGCTTATAAAACAGCTGATAGAATCGGGATGTTGTATAAAGGCGAAATAATCGGGGTTGGAAACAAAGAGGAGATAATGAACACCGACAACCCTGTTATAAAACAATTCATAGAAGGGAATTCCGAAGGTCCGATAGAGTTTTAATAAAGCGGATTTCACTTTATGTCGGAATCCTAATACTTGACATTTTCCCTTATTATTAGTAAATTAGGGCGTTGGTTTTAAGGAGAAAAAAAATGACTCAATTAATTAAAGCAAAAGAAAAAATTATAACTCCTGAAATGGAGAGGGTATCTGAAAAAGAGGGGATTTTGTCCCTTGATTTAAGAGAATTAATTGCAGCCGGAAGAGTTGTTGTTCCAGCTAATATAAGACATAAAAATCTCGACCCTATCGGAATAGGTGAGGGGCTTTCGACAAAAGTTAATGCAAATATAGGAACTTCACTTGATTTTCCCCACAAAGAGAGAGAATTGGAGAAGATGAGAACAGCTATTAAATACGGAGCTGACACTATTATGGATCTTTCAACCGGTGGAAAAATAGATGATATAAGAAAGGGGATTATCGAAGAATCAAAGGTTCCGATTGGCACTGTTCCCATATACCAGGCTGCGATTGCGGCTATAAGAAAAAGAGGCTCTATTGTTGATATGACGATAGATGATATGCTTGAGGTTATCCGTATTCAGGCTGAAGATGGAGTTGATTTTATGACAATTCATGCGGGTATAACAGCTCATGCGGTTGACAGGGTAAAAAATCAGAACAGAGTGATGGGAGTTGTTTCAAGGGGAGGTTCTTTCCTTTTTGCATGGATACTACACAATAGAAAAGAAAACCCTCTTTATGAACATTTTGATAAAATACTTGATATAGCAGTTGAATACGATGTAACAATGAGCCTTGGCGATGCTTTAAGGCCCGGAGCAATATATGATGCTACCGACAGACCTCAGGTTGATGAATTGATTATTCTCGGAGAGCTTGTGGAAAGATGCAGGGAAAGAGGGGTTCAGGTAATGGTGGAAGGACCCGGACATGTTCCTCTTGATCAGATAGTTACAAATGTTAAACTTGAGAAAAGGATTACGAAAGGGGCTCCATTTTATGTTTTAGGTCCGCTTACAACAGATATAGCACCGGGGTATGATCATATCGTGGGTGCCATTGGTGGGGCGATTGCAGCATCAGCCGGTGCGGATTATCTTTGTTATGTGACTCCGGCGGAACATCTCGGGCTTCCCGGGAATGATGAAGTTAAGGATGGAGTTATAGCATCTAAAATAGCGGCTCACTCTGCTGATATTATGAAAGGTGTCGTAGGGTCTTCCGAATGGGATTATAAAATGTCAACAGCAAGAAGAGCTCTTGATTGGAAAAAACAGAGAGAACTATCCCTTGATCCCGAAAAATTCGATGATTTAAGAAATAAATATAAAACAGCTTCGGATGCATGCTCTATGTGCGGAGATTATTGCGCACTTAAAATAGTTGATGAATATTTCGGAATAAAACGGGATGAATATAAAAAAGAGTTATGATAAAAAAATCAGATTCGGAGTTTCTTTTAAACCCAATAATTTCAGAGAGATAAAGCGGAAGATAGAGGAATTAAAAGAATTGGAGCTTGATATACTTGAAATAGCTTTTCTTGAAGGGGTTTTTATCACCGAGGAAGAGGGTTATGAGATAAGAAGGGAATCTGATATTAATAGAGTGGCTTTATCTGTCCATTCCCCTTACTATATTAATTTTAATGCTGATAACAGGGAAATGATTAAAAAAAGTAAATTTCACCTTTGTAAAAGTGCGAGAATCGGTAAGATAATGGGAGCTGAAAACATAGTGTTTCATCCGGGATATTACGGAAATAACAGGAAAAACGGATTTGATAAGATAAAGGATGGGATAGAAGAGGTTTCCGAAGTTCTAAAAGCTGAGTTTAATGACACTGTTTTAAGAGCGGAAACAATGGGTAAAAAGAGGGAATTCGGTGAACTCGAAGAGATTATTTTATTAAGTCAATCAATTGACAATGTTTTGCCTTGTATAGATTTTGCACATCTTCATGCGAGAACTCAGAGGTATAATTCTTATCCTGAATTTAATAAATTGTTTAAAAGGCTGGAAAAAAGATTGGGAATAGAGTATATTAAAAATATGCATATTCATGTGTCAGGGATAGAGTATGGAAGAGAAGGTGAAAAATATCATCTTAATTTAATGGATTCTGATTTCAGGTTTGATGAATGGATTGAAGCTGTCAGAGAGTATGATATAGGCGGTAATATTATAATTGAGAGCCCGGAACCTTATGAAGATGCCATAATGCTTAAAAATCTTTATTGGAAAAAAGATGAAAATTAAATTTTACGGTGTTAGAGGAAGTTATCCGAGAGCTGAAGCGAGATTTCTTAAATATGGTGGTAATACTTCCTGTATTATTGTTAAGAATGATAAAAGCACAATTATATTTGATGCCGGAACAGGATTATTAAAAGCGGGTGAGAGTTTGTTAAAGGAGAAAAATATATTCATGTTTATTACTCATACCCATTATGATCATATGCAAGGATTTCCATTCTTTTCACCTTTTTTCCGAAAAGAGACTAATACGAATATATATGGTCCTTCTATTAAAGATAAGAGCTTTCAGGATATTATTGATATGTATATGAACCCTTTTTTTCTACCTTTTTCAGTAGCGGATTTCGAAAACAGAAAATTTTCGATAAAATCTCTTGAAAAAGATGATGAAAAGATAAATATCAACGGAATTATTATTAAAGGGAAAAAAATTCAAAGCCATCCCCTTTTCGGGGTCTATATTTTCTCTTATGAATCAAATAATCAAAAGATAGTTTATGCAACCGATGTGGATGTTTCAAAAGAGATGAATAATGGGTTTTTGGATTTTATTGATGGGGCTGATATTTTGATTATTGACTCCTATTTTTCCGAACAAAAGTTATCGAATCTTCGTAAGAGTAACGGTTATGAAAACTACGGACACTCCACTTTTGAGTCTGTTTTAAAAATAAAAGATTTGGCAAATATAAAAAAACTATTCTTTTATCACTATAATCCTAAGTATGATGATAAATATCTTGAAAGATTAGAAAAGCGTTATCAAAAAGAGGGGGTCTTTTTTTCAAAAGAGTGTGAGGAGGTTATAGTATGACTATTAAATTCGGAACCGGAGGCTGGCGGGGAATTATGGGAAAAGAATTTACATTTCATAATTTGAGACTTGTGGTTCAGGCTTTTTCCAATTTTTTAAAAAGAAAAGTTAAAAAAGATGAAATAACGATTGCACTTGATTATGATTCAAGATTCTTTTCCAACAGATATGCGAAGGAAGCCACGAGATTATTTACTTTGAATGGAATCAGAGTATTATTTCCCGAAAGAGATACTCCTCTTCCCGCATTAGCTTATAAAATTGTTAAAAATAATCTTGACGGTGGTATGATTATAACCGCATCCAATAACCCTCCCCTATACAATGGGGTGAAAATATTTTCGGATAATGGTGCATCCTTAAGAGAGAAATATGTAAAAGAGCTTGAACAAGAGATAAGAAAAATTGAAAATGATTTCAGATTTGTGCATAGATATCCTGTTTCCGACCTAATCCAATACAGGGATTTTGAGGAAGCATACTTGAATTATCTATCCTCTGAGATTGATAAAGATATAATAAAAAAAAGAAATCTTAAAGTTGTGGTTGATCCCCTATATGGCTCCGCACGAGAGTATATAGATAAATTTTTTATTGCCAATGAACTGTATGTGGAAACAATCCATAATTTCAGAGATCCTTATTTCGGGGGAACTCTTCCCATCATTAAAAAAGAGAATCTTTCGGATCTCTCGAAAAAAATCATTGAAACAAAGAGTGATATGGGGATAGCGGTTGACCTTGACGGAGATAGATTCGGAATTATTGATGAAACAGGCAGATATATTCATCCCAACATAATACTCTCACTCATACTAAATTATCTTATTGAGGTAAAGGGTTTGAGAGGTAAAATAGCAAAATCAATTGCAACATCGGGTTTATTGAGTATGATAGCAAAAGAAAATAATATAGAAATTGTGGAGACACCCGTAGGAGCTAAATATATATCGGAACTTATAACGGACGGAAAAGTTGAATTCGGGGCCGAGCAAAGTGCCGGATTTTGGTATAAGCCTCACCTTAATGAGAAGGACGGGATTTTCGGGGGGTTATTAGTTGCGGAAATATTAAGTTATTATAACAGACCTTTAAGCCAATTGATAAATACCCTGTTTAACAGATATAAGAAGGTCTATCCTCTTGATAAAAATTTGATAATAAATGAAAAAAGGGTTGACAAATATAATAAATTCTGCGATATTAAATTTAAGGAGATAGAAGGAAAAAAGGTAAAAAAAGTGATTAAAATTGATGGTATAAAACTGATATTTAACGATGATAATTGGGTATTGGTAAGAGTATCCGGAAACGAGCCTATTATAAGGTTTTATTCTGAGGGGAGAAATAAAAAAGAGGCTGAGGTATTATTATCGGGGATATTAAAGGTTTTTAATAATGTTTGATGAGAAAGAGTGGAGTCTCGGTAAGAAAGTGTTATTGGGTTTTATCATATTTTTTTTTCTTACATTTATTATTACCTCTTTTTTCGGAAGAAGAGGGGTGATGGAGATTTTTAAATATAAAGATGAGATAACTCAGTTGGAAAACGAGATTGCTCAACTTAAAAAAGTTAAAAAAAGTCTTGAAGTTGAGATAAAAGAGCTTGAAAACAATAATATGGCGGTTGAGCCTATTGCAAGAAAAGAGTTATGGTATAAGAAAAAAGGGGAAAAAGTTATTATTTTTGATGAAAAGGGGAAAAATGAAAAATAAGATAATTATATTTTTGTTTATTATTATTTTAAGTGTGGTGGGAATCCGGGGAAAAGTTCTCGAATTAAAGATAAATGCTCCCATCCATTCGATAACCGAGGAATATATTGTCAGAGGGATAGAATATGGAAATGTGAATGGTTTTTCATTAATCGTTTTAAAAATGGATACCCCCGGTGGCCTTGACAGTTCAATGAGGAAAATAATAAAAGCCATTATAAATTCCAAAGTTCCTATTGCAGTATTTGTTTATCCTCAGGGAGCGAGAGCCGCATCGGCAGGTTTTTTTATACTTTTATCCGCGGATATAGCGGTTATGGCGAAAGGAACAAATACTGGAGCGGCTCATCCTGTTAGTATTTCGGGAAAAGGGATTGATAAAACAATGGGGGAAAAAATACTGAATGATGCATCCGCCTATATAAAGAATCTTGCGATAAAAAGGGGTAGAAATGAGAAATTAGCAGAGCTTGCGGTCAGGAAGAGTAAATCATATATGGATAGTGAAGCATTAAGAGATAAATTGATAGATTTTGTTGTTTCGGATACAAAACAATTAATCGAAAAAATAAACGGAAAAGAGATTAAAAGGTTTAATGGAAAGATTGAGAAAATTAATATTGAAGATAAAACAATAGAGCATTATGATATGAGTTGGAGACAAAGATTCCTTAATACTCTTGCGAATCCTTCTCTTGCTTATATGCTGTTGATGTTCGGATTATTGGGATTATATTTTGAATTTAATCATCCCGGAGGAGTTGTTCCGGGGATACTCGGAGCAATTTTTCTGCTTTTGGCAGCAATGGCTTTTCAGGTTTTACCGATTAATTATACCGGTTTGTTTTTAATAATATTATCAATCATTTTATTTATTGCCGAAATAAAAGTGCAGGGATTCGGAATACTCGGGATATCCGGTGTTATATCATTGATTCTCGGCTCTATAATTTTGGTTGACGCCCCCATAAAGGAGATGAGAATGTCATTATCATTTGTTTTGCCTTTATCAATCGTTTTATCCGCTATTTTTGTCCTTATTCTTATATTGGTTATCAGAACTTATAAAACTAAGATTAAAACCGGAGAAGAGGGTATAATAGGTGAAATAGGAGAAGCTGTTAGTAATATAAAAGATAGGGGCAAAGTTTTTGTTCATGGTGAATGGTGGAATGCTAAGTCCGATGAGCTGATTAAAAAAGGGGATAGAATTATTGTAGTTGGAAAAAACGGGATGGTTTTGAGAGTTAAACGATATAATGAAGAATAAAATAAAAAATAATAAATGGAGGTAATAATGCCGGAGTTTTTAGGAATTTTAATATTTATCGGTCTTTATTTTCTTTTTACATGTTTGAGAGTTTTAAAGGAGTATGAAAGAGGTGTTGTATTCAGGTTGGGGAGGGTTCTTCCGAAAACAAAAGGTCCCGGTTTGATATTTTTATTGCCTTTCGGATTAGATAGAATGAGAAAAGTGGGGTTAAGAACAATTGTTCTTGATGTTCCATCTCAGGATGTTATCACGAAAGATAATGTTTCGGTTAAAGTTAATGCTGTTGTCTATTTCAGGGTTATCGAACCTATCAAAGCTATAATTGAGGTTCAGGATTATATGTATGCGACTTCTCAACTTTCTCAAACAACTCTCAGATCTGTTCTCGGGCAGGTTGAACTTGATACTCTTCTTTCGGAAAGAGAGCATCTCAATAATAAGATACAAGAGATATTGGATTTACATACTGATCCGTGGGGTATAAAAGTAACTATGGTCGAGATAAAATATGTTGATCTTCCTCAAGAGATGCAGAGAGCAATGGCAAAACAGGCGGAAGCCGAAAGGGAAAAGAGAGCTAAAATAATTCATGCGGAAGGTGAGCTTAAAGCATCGAAACAACTAATGGAAGCTGCTAATGTTATGACTCAGAATCCCATAACAATACAATTAAGATATCTGCAAACATTGACAGAGATATCCGCTGAAAAGAACTCCACTATTATTTTTCCGCTACCTATAGATATGCTGGAAACTTTTTTTAAAGTTAAACCGAAGAAGGGTGAATAAATAATATGAGTGATAGATTGCCGAGAACAGAATATGATGTGAATTATCTGCAAATCATAGTGTTTGTTTTTGTTTTTATCTCTCTTTTGATAATCTCGTTTTTTGCCGGCTATTATGCAGGTAAAAAAAGCTCGGAACAAAAAAAAGAGATTATACAAACAAAGAAAAAAGGGGGGATTGAAAAAACAACTCAAAGAAAACTCGGAACCATTGAAAAGAGTGGTCATTCGGATAAAATCAAAAGAGATGTTGGGCAAAAACCCGAGAAAAAACAAGAAAATAAAAATATTGTCTCTGTAAAAAAGGAGACGGGGAAAAAACAGGTTAAAAAAGAAGACAGGAAGAAGATTCATAAAAGAAATTATAGAAGAGGGTATTATATTCAGGTTGCCGCATTTAAAGATTTAAACTCCGCAAAGAAAAAAGCGAAAAGATATAGAAGAAAATTTAAGGTTATAATATATTATCCCAAGCCAGAAGATACTACAAAATGGTATAGGTTATGGATAGGCCCGTATTCAAATAAAAGGATTTTGAATAAAACCTTGGAAAGATTAAAAAAAGAGTTTGGTAAAAAGGGATTTGTTAGAAAGATTGATTAGAATCGCTGAGGAATTCCTGTTTTTTTTTGATAAACAATTGATAGATAATTACGGTGTTTTACCTTTGGCATATACCGGAGAAGAGCTTGTTGTAGGGACATATAAAAGAGAGATTAAAAAGATTAAAAAAATATTGGGGGAATTATTACCGTTTGAGATCTCCATGTTTAAGATAAAAAAAGAGTTTTTTGATGAAGAATACGGAAGATTGTTTTTCAAACCTTCAGAATTTATCGTTTATGATAAGAAAAAATTGATTTTATCGCCGGGGAAAATGGTAATTGAGGAAAAGATGCCTGATATGGAGATTTTCCGCTATATTATTGTTTTGATGATAAAAAAGAAAAGAAGATTCATCATATTATCGCACGGTGAAAATATTGTGGGAAATGAAAAAATTTATGATTTCGTTTATGATAAAATAAAAAAGTTTTTTATTGACAATTTTATGTTTAACCCTCTTCCTATTAAAGTGGAAGGTAGAAAGTTATATCTTTACTATGAATTGTCGGATGCTGGGAAAATTTATCTTGAATTATTACCCTATTCATTATGGGAAAAAGATATCTTTAAATTAACGGGATTGTATGAACCTGATAAACTGAATATAATTCTCGGGGAAGATTCGGTTAGAAAAAGATTTTTTTTGCAACTTTTTCTTAGAAGATTTGATCATAATATTTTTTTTACCATCCCTCCCAAGCCTTTAAAGCTTGAAAAATTAAACGGATTTATGTTTAAAACCGAATTATTGGATAAAATTTTGAATGCGATTAAAGGAAACGGAAAGAATATATATTTGTTAAACGGAGATATCTCCCTTTATACCCTATTTATGAAAAAAAGGATAAGGGATACGATTATTTCTCTCCCCGTAGAGGATGATAAAGGGTTAACAAACAAAATAAAAAAGGAGAAGGTTGATTCCGCAATTAAAGAAGCGTATGATTTAAGTGTTGTTAAAGTGGATTTTTTGAAAAAATCGGATGGTAAATTTACAGGATATAAACCTGTAATAAAAAAATACAAAAATGTATTATGAATATATTGACTTTTTATGTTTATTAGTATTAATATATGGTGATGATGTTAGGAGGTGAAGATGAACAAGTTGGAAGTAAATTCTTGGGAAATTCTTGATATAATTAAAGATAATTCCGAAAAGTTTTACGGGCAAGCAGGAGATCTTGATAATGGAGATGCGCTTGCGGTTTTTTGTAGGATAGCGGATGATTATTTTGAACTTTTTTACAGTGATATTGTAGCTAACTATATAACCCATTTTGATAATGAAAAAGAGATGAGAGCAATTATGAAAAAAAGATTTAAAGAACTCGGGGGGGAGCTTCCGGAAGAGATAGTATTGGATAAATCCTTTTTGCCTGATGAAGAAGAATAGACACAATATGGCAAAATGGCTTAATGTAGCCACCCTAGCCACTATGATTCCGGTATCAACAGGGGTAGGATTTATTATTGGTTATTACTTGGACAAACTTTTTAAAACAGAACCTTACCTTGTTATTATTTGGACATTATTAGGGATAATTGCGGGATTTAAGAGTATTATCGAATTTGTTATCCGGGAAAATAAAGAGATAGAAGAAGAAAGTGATAAAAAGGATTAATCGGACTATTATAAGTTTGATGATTTTTGGAACAATTCTAACCTTTTTTATTACGAATAAGTTGTTACTTGCGGGTGCTTATCTTCTTGGAGCCTTATGTTTTTTATTTCTTTTCCTGCATTTACAATATATGTTTAAAGGGGATATTAGAAAAAACAAGAAGATATATTTCACTTATTTCTTTAGGCTATCCTTGATTATATTTTTGTTTTATGTTAGTATTAAAATCTCAAAAGAGTTTTTTATTTTAGCCATAGTAGGATTTATTATTGCTTCATTTTCCTTGATGATTCAAGGATTATTAATTGTTTTTAGAAATGGAGGAGCTGATGGAAGAACATAGCTTTTTACTTGTGGAATTATTTAATAAATTGTTCGGAAAAATAGTTTTGGCTATATACTCTGTATTCGGTATTAAATCTGTAAATCCGGAGCATCCTATTCCGGCACATGTTGTTTTTGCGATAATCATAGCATTTATTATAGCTGTTTTTTTATGGTTAATAGCAAAAAAACCGAAAATTATTCCTACCCCGGTTCAATCATTTGCCGAAACTTTATATACTATGTTTGAAGGTATTATTATTGATATTATAGGAGAAGACGGAAAAAGATATCTTCCAATGATAGGAACAATCGGGTTTTTTATATTTTTCTGCAATGTTGCGGGACTTTTTCCGGGATTTGAATCGCCAACGGCCAATTTGAATGTAACAGCGGGAACCGCTGTTTTTGTATTTTTGTATTATAATTTTGTTGGAGTCCGAGAGATAGGTATTAAAAAATATTTGAGGCATTTGGCGGGCCCTTATCTATGGTTGGCTCCATTGATGTTTCCGATAGAGGTTATAAGTCATTTTTCAAGACCATTATCCCTTTCGGTAAGACTTTTCGGGAATATTATGGGGGAGGATATGGTTATTTTGATTCTTGCCAGTTTAATCCCTTATATAGTTCCTTTGCCGATGATGGCACTCGCGATATTCACCTCTTTTGTTCAGGCGATGGTTTTTACAATGCTGGCAATAGTATATCTTTCGGGTGCTGTTGCTTCCGAAGAACATTAATTTATATAATAGGAGGATATAGATGAAAAAAGTTATTGTTATTTTATTCATGTTAGCTATTATTAGTGCCGCTCCTCTTTTAGCGTCCCCTACGGAGGGAGTTACAAATGGGACCGGTGGTGCAGCTAATATGCAAGTTATTTGGGCGATAATCATTGGAGGAGCCGCTCTTGCAATTGCGGCTGCAGCGGGAGCTATTGCTCAATCAAAAGCTATTGTGGCGGCAGCCGAAGGGATATCAAGAAATCCCGCGGTTGCAAAAAATCTGCAGACTCTTTTGATTCTCGGGTTAGCTTTTATTGAATCTCTTGTTATCTATGTTTTACTTATTGATTTGATTATCTTCTTTGCAAGATGGGGGAGTATAGCAGGATAATAGTAGAGCCCGATTAATGAAAAAAATATTTTGCCTGTTAAAGGAAGCTACAAAAAGGTTTTATAAAGATAGAGTTCCCGATAATGCGGCAATTATTTCATATTATTCATTATTAGCAGCACTCCCGATATTGGGAGTGCTGCTATTTTTTATTACAAAATTCGCTTCTTCAAAAGACCTTGTATTTAAAACACTTCATCTGTTTACAAAAGATATATTTTTAACACTTGATCCCTCCTTTTTTGAAAAAACAAAATATTTGGCGGGTGTTTTTTCAAAAATGGGGTTATACGGATTGATTGCATCCATTATTCTCGCCTTTTATCTGTTTTCAAAAACAATCTATTTTATAAATGTTATTTTTAAGTCGGAAAAAAGCAAAAAAATAACTTTTTGGATGAACAGACTTAAAGAGTTAGGACTTATGCTTTTTGCCGCAATCTTATTCTTCTTATCTTTTTTAATGACAAATTTCTTCTCAACTTTCAAGAGATTTATAACAAGTTCGCCGCTCGGGAAATATGTTAATCCCTCATATATAAAATTATTTAATAATTTTATGATAAGGTTTTTTATCCCGTTTTTTTTAACCTTTTTATTCTTTTTAATAATATATAAAATGATACCTCATGTTTATATAACTAAAAAAGCGGCTCTCATATCGGCTCTTGTTGCTTCTCTTATCTGGGAGATTGCCAAAGGGATATTTTCCTGGTATCTTGCCAAAATAGCTATTTACGGAAGATTACACGGAACATTGCCTGTCATTGTTGGTTTTGTATTACTTGTTGATCTTGGGTTTACAATCCTTTTTTGGGGGGCGGAGCTTAACTATGTTCTAAATATATATTATCTGAAAAGGAAAAAAGAATAAAATGACTCTTAAAGAGTTGATAAAAGGTTATGAGTGTGAGATAAAAGGTGATATAAATTGTGAAATAAAAACAGTTAGAAGTATTGAAAATGCTGTTGAAGGAGACATTACTCTGCTTATTAAGAGAGGATACCTTAATATATTGGATAAAATTAAAGCTTCGGTAATAATTACAAAACATAGCTTCAGTAGAAAAATATTTGAGGAGAATTTTAAAGGCAAAGCTGTGGTTTTTTCCAAAAACCCCAGATTTTTATGGGCAAAAATTTTGGAAAAGATGTTCACGGATAATATAAACTCTGAAATATCAAAAACCGCAATAATAGGTAAGAATGTTGTTTTGGGTAATAATGTTTCAATAGGGGATAATACTGTTATTGAAGATGGTGTTGAAATAGGGGATGATACTATAATTAAACATAATATTACTATTGAAAAAAATGTTAGGATAGGAAAAAAATGTTTGATATACAGTAATGTTTCAATTAGGAATGGTTGTATTATCGGTAATAGAGTTATTATTCATCCCGGAGTTATAATAGGCTCTGACGGTTTCGGGTATGCTCCGACTCAATCGGGTCCTTATAAAATTCCGCAGGTTGGTATTGTCAGAATAGAGGATGATGTTGAGATAGGAGCTAATTCCTGTGTTGACAGAGCCGCCATGGAGGAAACTATTATAGGCAAAGGGGTTAAAATAGATAATCTTGTTCAAATAGGGCACAATGTTATTATCGGGAAAAACACTGTAATAGCAGGAAACACAGGGATAGCGGGCAGCACTAAAATCGGCGAAAATTGTTTGATTGGAGGCGCTGTTGGGATTGCGGATCATATTAAGATTGGAAACAATGTTAAAATAGCGGGGGGAACAGGTGTTACGGGTAGTGTCGAAGATAATAAAATAATAGCGGGTTATCCTATGATGGATATTAAAGTGTGGAGATTGGCTTTCGGAAACTTACGAAATTATCCTGATATTAAAAGAAAAATTGAGAAATTGGAAAGGGAGTTGGAAGAGATAAAAAAATCGGAATGATCAAAATCTGAAATGATTAATGGTTATTCTTTCGGTAAAATAAATATAAACGGTAAGATTTATACAAAAGATTTGATTATATATGATGATAAAGTTCAGGAAAATTGGTGGAGAGAAAAGGGACATTTTTTACAGTTAAAAGATATCAAAGAGATACTAAACTTAAATCCCGATATAATTATAATAGGAAGAGGGTTTTTCGGAATGATGAAAGTTTCAAAAGAGGTGGTTGATAAATTAAAGGAAAAGGGGATAGAATATTATTTTAAAAAGAGTGGTAAAGCTGTTCAATTATATAATAAATTATCGTTAGATAATCCTGAAAAAGAGATTATTGCGGCTTTTCATCTTACATGTTAATCTTATGAAACAAAAACAATGAATTATCGTATTTTTATATATACCAACCGGGAGGTTAAAATGAGTGATAAAACTAAAATCGGTATAATTATTTG
>Ga0256835_1000129_pt1 | contig 60010 bp, 57 predicted proteins | sample PIR30metaG_FD_185972 | JGI IMG/M metagenome (GOLD analysis project Ga0256835, IMG submission 185972) | Hydrothermal vent microbial communities from East Pacific Rise, Pacific Ocean - PIR-30 | ecosystem: Environmental > Aquatic > Marine > Hydrothermal vents | place: Pacific Ocean: East Pacific...
CGCAGGTAGCTTGACCTCATGGGGGTGTTGGCTATGCCAGGCCCTTAAATTTTTCAGCGGCCGCCACGCCAGTACATCAGAGTGTTAGTCCTTTGCCAGGGCGAAGGAAAGTTAAGCACCGCTGACCGGCATTGAGGTCTGAAACTCGACGCTGCCGCCATTAAGGGTGTTCTTGCATAAGAGTCTGCAATGGATATCGCTGGCAAGGCGTGAAGCTCAATAGAATATATTATATACGTAGAAAAAGATAATGGATTACCAACTTCATTATTGAACGTGAATCTTCGTATAGGTATTCTAGAATCCAGTATTGTATCGCCTCCATAAAGCAAGGCACTGCATTTCGATAGTACCTGATCAGTTCTTTGAGATGCGAAGGCCGCTAACCATCCCCGCGAACATAAATAGGTAGCGATTGCCAATAATATCTGAGCTAAATTGCGCCTCAATAAATGAAAAAGAAAAAAGCATGAGTATAATCATCAACAAGCGCCTATCGCCCTTCTCCAAAGACGGTGATTTGAAAAGGGCCAGCACTCGAAAAATTAAAGCAACACAAAACAAAAAGAACAACGATATACCTACTAGCCCTTGTTCGGTGAAAATCTCGGCAAAAATGTTATGCGGATAATCATAAGAACCTATCTCCTTGCCGCATGTATCGTAGAATGACGCTAAGCCATTGCCAATAAAGGGTGCATTGCTACCTTCCGCCAGCGCACATTTCAATAAATTTATACGTATCGAAACAGATCTGCCCCCTGAATTCAAATACTTAAGCCTATCTAGAGTTTTATAGTCAACGTGAATATGGCCCTGCATATTTACTACAAGTAGGATTATAAATAGGGAGGTGATAAATATTAGCATCTTTGCGATGGGCAGACACCTTCCCTTATCAAGTAAGCAACTAAGGCTAATGATAATAACCACCGACATTAATAGGGCTATAAGTGGGCCACGGCCACCCATCACTAACAAGCCAAATAATAACGTGGTTGCCATTACAGAACTGTTGCAGAACAGACAGAAGCCTTGATAGTACCAATTAGTAAAAGATAGAATAAAACCTATGGCTGCAAGGCGGGCGAATCCCAGGTAATCACCCGAGACGGATTTGAATAGTAAGCCTATTTGGCTATGCGTATCTGCTATGATATACAATAATGACAATATTACCGATAGAGCATATATTATTTTTGTGAACGCAATGAATGAGAAGCGCTTCCTCATAATGCACATTCCAAGATGATACGAAATAAGTAGTACTATAAATAATCCCAGTAGCTTTTCAAGGTAATAATGACCGTAATTAGTTGTCCAAAGAGCAGAGGCCACTAACCAGAACCACAGAAGGGCAAAAAGAAAAGAATCTACCCTGAGGAGTGAGCGTTTGAGTGATTTTTTTGCATCTGACCAATAGCAGACAGATGTGAACAAGAGGATAAAGGGTAACAGCATTAGATAAGGCATGATTACTGCATTGCCAAGCGTTATCCTCCTAGTCGGTTCCCCGCCAAGAACAAGAACGGTGATCGCCGATGCAACAATCAGTAAGTCTAGAAGTACATAGTGAAGCTTAGGCATTATCTTATTATTCGACACCTTTGAAATCCCTCCTTTTGTTGAGAACAACTGAGGCATCGGTGTGCCACAATATATAAACTAGGGCATTAGTCGCCGTAAAAGGTGCCATTAATGTATCGTTAGACAGGTTCTCAAATAAAAACTTAGGTGAGAGAATGGCAATCACCCCAAGTGAGAAACGGATGGCCTCAATGAACATTTCTCGGTATTGGAAACCGGATGAAACGTATAAAACACTTAGTGGCTGAGCTGAAAGCTGTAAAAAGAAATATGGTGATAGCAGCAAAACAACCATTGAGGCATACGCCCAATTGGGGTAAAACTGCAAGAATCTACTTACTAAGTATGCATAAACCATAAATGGAATCGTGAGGTACAACAGTATCTTTCGTAAATTTATGTACAACCTAGCTATGGGCACGGAGCGCTCTGAAATGAGCCCTAGAAAAGTTTGCGCCAGTGATTGAGATATCAGTGCGGCTGGCATACCTAACAACCGATGGGCGATTGCATAAGCTCCTGCTATTTCCAGTCCATATAAAAAGCTAAGGAGGACATTGGGCAATTGTGTCGAGAGCCGCATAAAGAGTGCTGCGGGCATGCTATACAATGCAAACGTCCTGTATTTGCGTATAGTCGTCATGGAAATCTTTTCGCATCTTCGAGTTGATATATCTGTTATGGAGCGGGCCAGAAAATAGCTGGCACCCAGCCAACCTATCAGGCTACCCCAGATTAGTGGCAGGGAGCTTTCGTTGTGTATATAGCGAGCCAAGAACCCTAGTGTTAGTTGACTTGTTGTTACGAGTAATATCTGCAGTATCTTGGCTAGCGCAACGCTCCTATAGGCACTTTTAGATATAGCTGCGTTTGTCCATAGTTGATAATAGCCATACGAAAGACCACCAATTGGCGAGAGTATCACTGGCAAATACAATCGGCTATAGGCGAAAGAGTGGGCAGAAAATAATAGTCCTATAGCAAGCAAAAATACGGTTATAAGCAATGCCACAAGCATGCTGAAAGCTAGTAATTGGGCTCGATGCCTGTCGTTCTTAGCGATTGGTAGCGCATATTCGAACCTCCACGTTAAGATTGTGGTTACTATTGCTGAAATGCCTGAAAACAGGGCCCATTCACCAAAAAAGGTGGGTTCATATATATAAATAAGCAGCGGCACCGCCAAAAAACCGACGCTATACCCTAGAAAAGTAGAACTGAATAGCAATGCAAATATCTTCCACTGTCGTGACCGACGCGATAGGAGCTCGGTAATTAATTTTCGGGCTCTATTTCTATGATCGCTCATTTGATTGCCTGAAAGTTCTTATGTGTTGATGTGCCGACGCGTGGTATGTCCATTATTTATATCTTATAAATTCCAGTCACAGTTGGACATGAAGGATGCCCGCTAAATATAGCCAAATACCTGCATAAAACAATTACGCGCTACTACTCTTTATCGCGCTAATCAAGGTTACCACAGCCTTGTTGCCCGTGACCCTATAGGCAGAAGCTTTTGGTTTTCACATAACATCGCATGCGATTCAGCAACTGTTGGAATTCGAATTGGGCGTATTTGTGGCTCGTTGCGCATGTCTGTGCCCTAATGTGAAATAGCGCGCATCTGAAGTTAGGTAGGCGCAATTTGAGCTTACCCAGCCTTAATGTTGGAGAAGTGGGTATCATCTAAACCTAGGCTACTAGCATGTAGCATAGCAGATCATGTCAAAATAGGGCACGCGGTGTTGGCGCATGTGCAATAATATACTAACTTTTGGGATCTCGGCCCTATTTGATTTATGGCCTCATCAGTTTAGGTATGGCGCGTGCCTGTTGATTGGCATCGCAGAAAGGTTGACCGCTGGTGCGTTTTTGTTTCCTAGTCGCTACCGCCCCTAAGAACAGGATCCACCTTATTGAACTCGGTTGCAAAAAGCAGCGAGCCCAAAAGCAAGATCATAATGTGGGAGCTACGAAAATTTTAACCATTACTTTCTTACTGGGAACGCACGTATATCGCAGTCGTGGTGGAGATGGTTGTCATGTACGGGGTAGTTCTATTGCGCCCCTTCAGAATCATTATACATTGAAATGTAAAGGTATTAGTAATACTAGTAAATTAGTTTTAGTTACAAAACCAGGAGATAATAGCCAATGTAATGTGGAGGAAAGTTTGAGCTGGTCCCGGATCATGGACAGCTGGTTAAACCAGTTGCAATCGGAGGTAAATGGTGCCGCGCGCTGAATTTTTGCCTTTTGCCAGACCCGTTATCGGCGAAGAAGAGATTGCTGAGGTTGTAGATACCCTCCGTTCCGGATGGATAACGACCGGGCCTAAAACCAAATCGTTTGAGGGTGCCTTTAAGGAATTCCTCGGGGCGCCCGGTGCGCTGGCGTTGAATTCGTGCACCGCCGGGCTCCACACTGCTTTGGTAACCCTTGGCGTTGGTCCTGGCGACGAAGTCATCACCACACCCATGACCTTTGCCGCGTCGGTAAATGTAATAGAGCACGTTGGCGCGCGCCCGGTCTTGGTTGATGTCGAGGAAGACACACTAAACATAGATCCGGTCGCTATCGAGGCGGCGGTCACATCCCGCACGAAAGTCATATTGCCAGTACATTATGCGGGTCACCCGGTAGAACTCGATGCCGTCTTTGAAATTGCCAAAACCCATGGTCTGGCGGTTCTGGAAGACGCCGCCCATGCCTTACCCGCCAAATACAATGGGCGCACCATAGGCTCCGGCAGCAACCCCGCCGCTTTTAGCTTCTACGCCACCAAGAATCTGACTACCGGCGAGGGGGGCATGCTCACGGGCAACCCGGAATTCTTGGAGCGTGCGCGGGTCGTGAGCTTGCACGGGATGAGCCGGGATGCCTGGAAACGCTACGCCAAGGGTGGAAGCTGGTTCTACGAAGTGATTGAGCCGGGTTACAAGTACAACATGACCGACATCCAGGCAGCACTCGGGCTCTGGCAGTTAAGGCGCTTGGGTGATTTTCAAGAAAGGCGACGAGCAATCGTTGCCGCCTACAATTCCGCGTTTGGCCAGCACAGGACCTTCGAGGTTCCAACCGAGCGTGAAAACGTCGAGCACGCATGGCACCTGTACGTTCTCAGATTGAACCTGGAGGCCATAACGGTCGACCGCGACCGCTTCATAGATGAGCTTGCCAAGCGCAACATCGGAGCTTCCGTGCACTTCATCCCCATACACTTGCACCCGTTCTATCGCGACAAGTACGGTTTCGCACCCGGCGACTTTCCTGTAGCCCATAAAAACTACAAACGCATCGTCAGTCTTCCCCTGCACCCGGGCCTCTCCGAGGCGGACGTTTCCCACGTTATCGAAGCCGTAACGGATGTAGCCGACACCTTTTCCCGATGAAGAAGACCAAGCGCTTATTCGACATTTTCTGGACCTCGCTGGGCTTGCTGCTGCTCTGGCCCGTATTTCTGGTGATTGCCCTTTTGATAAAGATCGATGATGGCGGACCTGTGTTTTACCGTCAGATAAGGGTTGGCCGTGGGGGAAAGCCGTTTCGTATCTGGAAGTTTCGCACCATGGTGGTTGATGCGGACAAGATTGGTGGTTCTCTAACGGTCGGCAGGGATCCGAGAATTACCCGCACGGGATACTGGTTGAGAAAGTTCAAGCTGGACGAGCTGCCCCAGCTTTTCAACGTCCTTTCCGGAGAAATGAGCTTGGTGGGGCCGCGCCCTGAGGTGCCGGAGTACGTTGCTCGTTATACGCAGGACCAGAAACGGGTTTTGGAGCTGACGCCCGGCATTACCGATCCGGCATCTATTGCATACAGAAACGAAAACGAAATACTCGCGTCGTCAGACGACCCGGAAGCTGTTTATTTGTCCGAGATCATGCCGGAGAAAATCCGGTTAAATTTACAGTATGCAGAAAAAAGCACTGTCTGGACCGATTTTTTGACCATTTTGAAAACGCTTTTACGGCTGGCTGGTTAAAACATCTATAACTTGGCCGGGCTTGAGACTATAGTGGGTTCTAGATGGCGCGCACAATAGCCAAGTACCTGACAGATGTATTCCTGTGGGTAATTGCTACCCCGCTTGCTTTCTGGTTGCGCCTGGACCAGCCCTGGTCGACGTACGCGTATGACGCCCTGGCCTTTACCCTCATCGGCGTTCCCATCAAGGCGGGCATAGCCTATTTGTGGAAGTTTCACAACCAAACCTGGCGGCGCATAGGCACCCGGGACTTGCTGTCTCTTATCCAGGGGGTTTCGCTGGGGACACTGGTGCTGGCATCAACGGCCTTCTTTTTGCGGCCTCACTTGAATATTCCCCGCAGCATCCCTTTGCTGGATGGCGCTCTTGCCCTGCTAATGCTGGGTGCGGTGAGGCTGGCCGCGCGGGTGCTTTTTGAGCAATCGCAGGCGCGAATAGCATCGCGGCGCAAGACGTCGCAGCGGGTGTTGATCGTGGGCGCAGGCGAGGCCGGCACCATGCTGGCGCGCGAAATGCTGCGGCACCCGGAGGCGGGCCTGCTACCGGTGGGATTCTTGGATGACGACCCGGCCAAACAACACCAGAAGATCATGGGTATTCCGGTCTTGGGGCCTATTTCCAGCCTGCCTCAGGTGGCCGCCAGCACCCATGCGGATGAGGTGCTCATCGCTGTCCCCTCGGCCCCGGGCAAGGTCGTGCGCCGGGTGGTGGAGCTTTCGCAAAAAGCCGGGATACGCCACCGTATCGTGCCCGGAATTTACGAAATCCTCTCGGGCAAGGTGGCCATATCACAAATTCGAGACGTGGACGTCGAAGACCTCTTGCGCCGGGAGCCAGTACAGCTCGATACCGCCGAGATTGCCCATTACCTGGAAGGAAGAACAGTGCTGGTCACCGGTGCGGGCGGGTCCATAGGGTCCGAGATAGTACGGCAGGTGGCGCGCTTCCGGCCCCGCCGCATTATCCTTTTGGGCAGGGGGGAAAACAGCCTTTATCAAATTGAGCGCGAGCTAGGCCAGTCGTGGCCCGAGCTGAACTGGAGAACGGTTGTGGCCGACGTGCGCGATCGCGAAAAGATGCGGTATGTCTTCACCACCTACGCCCCCGAGGTGGTCTTCCATGCCGCCGCCCATAAGCACGTACCCATGATGGAGGCCAACCCCGACGAGGCGGTCTTCAACAACGTCGGGGGGACCAAGAACGTCGTGGAACTCGCGCTCGAGCACGGCGTCGAGCGCTTCGTGAACATCTCCACCGACAAGGCCGTCAACCCCACCTCGGTCATGGGGGCCTCCAAGCGCGTGGCCGAATACCTGGTGCAGTGGGCCGCCCAGCGGGCCAGGCCGGGGCAGGCCTTCGTTTCGGTGCGTTTCGGCAACGTGCTGGGCAGCCGGGGCAGCGTGATTCCTCTGTTCAAGGAGCAGATCGCGAGGGGCGGGCCCGTTACCGTGACCCATCAGGACATGACGCGCTACTTCATGACCATCCCCGAGGCCGCCCAGCTCGTCTTGCAGGCGGGTGGGCTGGGGGACAATGGAGCGGTCTACGTTCTCGACATGGGTGAACCGGTAAGAATAGCCGACCTGGCCCGCGACCTGATACGCCTTTCGGGGCTGGAGCCCGGAGCAGACATAGAAATCATTTATACCGGCATCCGCCCCGGAGAAAAATTGTTCGAGGAGCTGCTAACCGCGGAGGAGGGAACCGAGGCGTCAAAGCACTCCCACATTTTTGTAGCCAAAGGGAACGCCAGCGGACTCGAAGAGCGCCTGGTCCTCATAGAAGAGCTTTTCAATGCTGCCCACAGAAGGGACCCTGCCGAAATTCGCGCCGTTTTCAAAAGGCTGGTGCCAACCTTTTCTCCCATGGTCCCGGGAAAGTAAGCGGGTTTTCGGCGGCGCGGCAATAAATCGAGGTGGTGTTGAGCCGGAACTGGTACAATCAGCCTATGCGTTACCCTGTGTTTCTGGCGGCTGCTTTGCTGGTTTGGAGCGCCCCGGTCTTGGCGGATCAGGTTACCACCCACGACTTCTTCCGCCTGACCCAAACCGTTTCGCGTTCCGCCAGCACCCCAGGCGCCTGGCGCTATAGCGTTGCTCCGCGCACCAAGGAGGCGCGCGCCTACTGGGAGGCGGCGGTGGAAAGCTGGGAAGCGGGCAATGCGGAACCGACAATACCCTTCGACTAGGGCTCCTTGCGCAATGTGGAGCGATTCAAGAAAAACAACTTCTAACCCGCCTCCGTAGTATCTTGGTTTCATGAAAGGCCTCATTCTCGCCGCAGGCCGGGGCACGCGGCTGCGCCCCCTCACCCACACCCGCCCCAAGCCGGTGATCCGGGTGGCGGGTCGGCCCATAATCCACTATGCCCTCGACAACCTGATGGATGCGGGGGTGCATGAGATTGGCATCGTCGTCTCGCCCGACACCCGTACCGACTTGCAGGCGGCGCTGAATGGCGTGGATGGGGCCCGGGTGACCTACATCCTTCAGGAGCAGCCCCAGGGGCTGGCCCACGCGGTCGGCGTGGCCCGGACATGGCTGGAGGACGACCCTTTCGTCCTCTACTTGGGGGACAACCTCTTCGAGCGCGGCATCGCCCCCTTCGTGCAGGCCTTCGACCGGGACGGCCCCGCGGCGGTGGTGGCGCTGGCGCGGGTGGAGGACCCGCGCCAGTTCGGCGTCGCCGAGGTGGCGGGGCGGCGCATCCTGCGCCTCGTCGAGAAGCCCGAGCGACCGCCTTCGGACCTGGCGGTGGCCGGGGTCTACGTCTTCGGCCCGCGGATTCACCGGGTGATCGAAGGGCTCGAGCCCTCCGCCCGCGGCGAGTACGAGATCACCGACGCCATCCAGGGGCTAATCGATGGCGGCCATGAGGTCCAGGGGCTGCCCATCGAGGGTTGGTGGAAGGACACCGGCCGCGCCGAGGACCTGCTCGATGCCAACCGCCTGTTGCTTGCGAACGTCGTGCCGCGCAACGACGGCCGGGTTGAGGAGAGCCGACTCATCGGCCGCGTGGTCATCGAAGAAGGGGCCACGGTGCTGCGCTCCACGGTGATGGGCCCCGCTTTGATCGCCGCTGGCAGCCGGGTGGAGGACGCCTTCGTGGGGCCGTTCACGGCCGTGGGTCCGGGGGCGGAGGTGCGGGGTTCCGAGGTGGAATACTCGATCGTTGCCGACCGCGCGGTGATCGAGAACGTGCCCACGCGCCTTCAGGAGTGTGTAATCGGCGTCGGAGCCCGCGTGACCTCACGCAAGGGACTACCGCGCGCCCACCGGCTCGTGCTCGGTGACAAGTCGCGGGTCGAGATTGGTTAATGTCTGGTTGTCAGCAGAGCCGGAACTGGTACAATCAGCCTATGCGTTACCCTGTGTTTCTGGCGGCTGCTTTGCTGGTTTGGAGCGCCCCGGTCTTGGCGGATCAGGTTACCACCCACGACTTCTTCCGCCTGACCCAAACCGTTTCGCGTTCCGCCAGCACCCCAGGCGCCTGGCGCTATAGCGTTGCTCCGCGCACCAAGGAGGCGCGCGCCTACTGGGAGGCGGCGGTGGAAAGCTGGAAGCGGGCGCTGATAATCGGCCTGCGCGTGAAGCTGGGCGCTTTCGAGGTGGTGCGCACTGAAAAGGGTCTGCGCTTTCTGCCCTTCTGCAGCGAGGTTCACCCCGGCTGCTTCACCCGCCCCGATCTGCCCCCGGGCTTGCAGCCCTGGAAATTAGACCTGGTTCTGCTCGATCTGCACAACGCCCTTGATCTTGCGCTTTCCGACGCCAGAAAACACGCCAAGCCCTATCCGGCCACCATTACGCTCACCAAGTTCCTGCGTTTTACCGTGCACCCGGATGGTCGTATCGAGCTGGCGCCGAACGGCTGGAAACCCTAGGCGGCTTTGCTTAGCGGGCGGCAGACCGCACGTGCGTTCGCCTCCGGCAACGCCCGCGATCCTTCCCCGGTCCTCCCCTGGAAGGGGGCGCTTCGTTGCGCCGCGGCCGAACCGGAGGTTCGGGCTGGCGCACGAAAAAGTTGACAAGTCACGAGCCGCAGGCAAACCAGGATGAGCCCGGGTCCGCTTTTCGCCGTGCTGTGCGCATTGCTGCCTTGTCTGTGGCGTTAGAATGCGCGCATGCCCGCCGGCCTGCGCGTCTTCGTGCTCTTTACGATCGCCTACTTCCTTTCCTATTTTTTCCGCTCCGCCAATGCCGTCATCGCCCCCGATCTGACCCGCGAGCTGGGCCTCGACGCCGCAACGCTGGGGCTGATGACCAGCCTCTTTTATCTGGCGTTCGCGGCGGTGCAGCTGCCGCTCGGGGGGGCGCTGGACCGCTGGGGCCCGCGCTGGGTCACGCCGGGGCTAATGCTCGCGGGGGCGGCGGGTAGCTGGGTGTTCGCGGCCTCGCATTCAGCGGCGGGGCTGATGCTGGGTCGCCTGCTGCTGGGGGCCGGGATGGCCGGCGTCCTCATGGGGGCTTATAAGGCCTTCAGCCGCTGGTTCCCCGCCAGCCGCTTTGCTACGGTTGCCGGCTGGCTGGTGGGGTTTGGCAGCGCGGGTGCGCTGGCTTCTAGTACGCCGCTCGCCTGGCTGGCGGGGGTGCTGGGCTGGCGCGGCGTCTTCTTTTGGGGCGGCTGGGTAATAGCTCTGGTGGCGCTGGCGATTGCCGCGGGGGTGCACAACACCCCGGAAGGCGACCATCTGGAGCCGGGCCCGCGCACGGGCGGTCTGGCGGCGGTGTTCGCCAGTCCGGCTTTTTGGAGCATGGCGGGGATAAACCTCTTCGTTTTTGGGGCGTTCCTGGGCATTCAGACACTCTGGGCCGGGCCCTATCTATACCAGGTGCACGGTTTCGACCCCATCGCCGTGGGCAACCTGCTGTTCGCGCTCAACCTGGGGGCCCTCGTGGGCTTTTTCACCACCGGATGGATCGCCGACAACGTAGGTGTCCCCCCAACGATAATGGCCCTGGGAACCGGCTTCGTGGTTCTGGTGGGCGTTCTTGCCTGGGGGGCCGGAGGGCTGGGCGCGACGGTGCTGGGAGCATTGCTCTTCGCCCTCGGCTATACGGGCGCGGTAGGGGTGATTCTGCTGGCCTACGCCCGGCTGGCTTTCCCGGCAGCGCTGACCGGAAGGGCCACTACGGCGGCAAACCTGCTTGGCATCGGGGGAACCTTTCTGGTGCAGTGGGGCATGGGCGCCATCATCCAGCGTTTCCCGCACGCGGGCGGAACCTATCCGCCCGCAGCGTTCAGCGCCGCTTTCGGAGCCGCGGCAATACTGGGGGCGCTGGCGCTGGCGCTGTTCGTTTGGGGACAGCGCATCGAGAAAAGGAGGGTACCGTGATCGTACGTATGTGGCACGGGCGGGTTCCGCACGAAAAGTCCGTTTCTTACCGCAAGTTCCTCAACGAGCGGGCGATACCCGACTATCGCAGCATTCCCGGAAATCTGGGGGTTTACGTGCTCGAGCGCAAAGCGGAGGACGCGGTGCACTTCATCACCCTCACCTACTGGGCCGACCTCGACTCTATCCGCGCTTTCGCGGGCGATGACTACGAGCGGGCCAAATACTACCCGGAAGACGGCGGCTTCCTGCTCGAATTCGAGCCCCAGGTGGTGCATTACGAGGTAGTGGGCAGCGCCGGTGAGGCCCTTCCGGGCCTGCCGCCGGAATAGGCGATCGGCCTGCGGTCGCTTGGCGAACAGCGGGTCCCGCCGTTCGGGCGATAAAAAAAGGGAGCCCGCGTTGGCTCCCTTAGACCGGGGCACTCCAGGCGGCCCCCTTGTGGTGGCGGTGGGCGGACTTGAACCGCCGACTCCACGATTATGAGTCGTGTGCTCTAACCAGCTGAGCTACACCGCCGTGCAGCGGCCCACAGGCAAGTTTAAGCCTACCGGCGCGGCCGGGTCAAGCAAATGTAATCGGCCCGCGCACGGTGTTCTCCGTTCATATGCCTGCGCCGGGCCCGAAGCCCGCGGCGGGTTCGCCTGCCGCGACCCGGTTCTTGCAGGTTGTGCGGCGCGAGCCGCGGGTCACGGTGGCAATGCGGGTACGGGCGGATGGTCCTCCACCGGGGGAGGGGGGAGACGGACGCCCGGTTCTCAGGTGCCGGTAAGCCAGGCGGTGTATCGTAAGGATTGCAAGTGATGCCAGGCAACGGGGCGCCGGACGCCGGAATGAGATCCAACCGGTTATTCGCACGGATGCGCGTGCACTAGGGGGCGTGGCCGCACGTGCAGGAAGTGCCCTGCTGGGCGGGAACGCACTCAAATCTCCTTCGTTTCGCGATTGGGGAAGCCATTGGGAGGAAGACCGTGGATGACCAAAGAAAGCGCTACGATCATGGTAGCTTGTCCGGCATGGAGCATCCGGGCGACGAGCTGACATTGCGAGAGCTGGCGGCGATCCTGGGCGGCAGGAAGCGTTTCATATTTACCGTTACGCTTCTAGGCCTGCTACTGGCGCTGGCGCTTGCGATGTTTTCCCGCGACGTCTTCCAGGCCGAGGCGGTGGTGAGCGTCAGCCCCATGGAAATCGAGGCCAGGTTGGAGGACAAGATTCAACTGCAGCCTTTACGCTCCATTTCCGTCGAGGCGTTAAAGTCGCTCACCACCACACAGAAAGTGCTGCTTGATACGGTGAGCCAGCTTCGCCGCCAGCAGGTCGTTCCCGAAAAGTGGGATGGGTATAGCGACGAAGAACTTGCCGCCAGATTGCGCAAAAAGATGCGCTTGCAGGTATCCGGCAAAGACGCGGAGCAGGGGTTGTTTACCGTTGGTTTTTCCACCAAGGCGGGTGACCCCGCGCTGGCGGCAAAAATGGCCAACGCCTGGGCCCTGGCTTCGCTAAAGCTCATCAACGACCTGCCCATCGCGCGGCTCAAGGCCAACCTGCAGGCGCTGGAGCAGGCGCTCGCGGCGGCGGAGCAGGACTTTCGCGACGCCCAGGATGCGTGGCGCGGGTTCGCGGAATCGTCCCGCATAGAAGAACTGCGCAGACAGCTGGATCACCGCGTTTCGCGCCAGCTGCAGTTGAGCCAGCAGATCGCCTATGCGGAGCAGGAGCTGCGCGTGTCGCGGGCGCGCCTGGCGGCGGTGCGGGAGCAGCTAGAGCGGGAACAGCACGTCGTTCCCGCGGGGGCCGCGCCCGAGCTGGCCCTGCTCTCCGGGCGCAAACTCTCCGAGGCGCTGCCCGCGATCGAAAAGAACTATCAGGCAGCCGCGCGCGCCTACCGGGAAAGCGCGGACGCGCTAGCCGCCTTCGAATCGGCGACGCCGCTGCGCCGCTGGGAACAGGAGCTTTCGGAGCGCCAACGGCGGATTGCGGCCATCCGGGTGCGGCTCTCCTCCTTCGAAACCGAAAAAACCGTCGTTCGCACCGCGCTCGAGGCCGTGCGCCGGCAGCTGGCGGCGCTGCCCGAGCGGATCAGTCTCAGGCGCGAGGTCACCTCGGACCCGGCGATCACCGCCGCCGCCGGGGACGTCGCCGCCCTCAAGGGTTTGAGCCTGAGCAACGAAGAGCTCAACCCGAACTACACCAGACTTGCCGCCAAGGAAGCGGATCTGGAGGTCGCCCTGGCGCGGCTGGAGCGCGAAGCCGGGGAGCTGGAGCGCGAACTCAAAGAACACCTGCGGGCGGTGGACGGGCTGCGCAAACAGGTGGCCGGCGCAACCTTGAAGAAGGAACGGCTCGAGCTGGCCGCCCGGGAGGCCCGGGACCGCTACCGGCGGCTCGCCAGCATGCGTGAATCGTACCGCGGGGTTCAGCCGGAAACGTATTTCGACCCCTCCGGCTCCGCCTCTTCGGGCCTGCGAACCACCCGGTACGAGCTCGACGCCGCAATCGCCGGAACCACGGCCGCCCTGGAGGGGTTCAAGCGTCAAAGCGAGGCCAATTCGGAGGCCATCGCCCGGGTAAAGCAGGAACTGGCCGCGGCGACGCTGGAGGCGGACCGGTTGCAGGAGGCGCTCAAGCTGTCGAAGCAAACCTTTCTGGCGCTGAAACAAAAACAGGCCGATCTAAAGATCGAACTCGCCGGGCTCGAGGACGCGCTGGCGCAGGTGATATCGCCGGCCTACCCTGACCCCGAACCTGTCGCGCCGCGGCGGGCCATGATCCTGGCGCTGGGAACCGTGCTCGGCTTCATGATGGGGGTCATAGGCGCCTTCCTGCTGGCCGCCCTGGAAGTCCCGGAGTCGCGGCGCGCGCCCCGTCCGGCTGCGGCTCCCGGCGGTTCGGAAGGCGCCCAGGCGGTTGCAGCGCACGCGGAGGGGCACACCGCCGCGGACCGGGCCTGAACGCGGCGGTGTGGCATGCAGACCTGCGGGGCGCGGGCTAGTGCTGCTCCGCCACCCAGGTTGCGAAGGCGTTGACCACGTCCTGCTCTAGCAGCATTTCGGGGGCCGCCAGCGCCTCCTCCAGGAAGCGCCGCACCAGTTCGGTGTCGGCGGCGGCCATCACCTCGGCGACGCTCCTGCCCTCGAAGGGGCCCGCTGCCAGCGGCCTGGCGAAGCGCTCGATTCGCTTGGCGCTGGGAGCGGCGGCGCGCACCGAAGCCAGCACCGCGCCGATGAGGCGCTCGGTGCCGTCCGCCGCCGCCATCTCCTCGGGGCTGAGCAAGGGCGCGCCCCCCAGCCCCAGCGGCACCACGTCCTGGCCCAGCAACCGCCGCGCCAGGTGTCCGGGCACGACCCGCAGCGCTTCCGTGGTCTCCGCGCCCGCGTAGCTGGCGGAAACCTGATAATCCCCCGGATCGGCCACCACCAGCGGCCCCAGGACGCGGGTCCAGTCGGAGGTTAAGGGGGGCAGATTCAGCTCGTCGCTCATGGACGCAACCGTTCCCGCCGCATCGCGAACCGTTACCGCAATCGCGCCGCTTGGCAGGTAGCCGCCGGTTTCGGCGCGCAGCACCGGGCGAACCGGTTCGCCCGAGCCGATCTCGAAGCCAACGTCCAGCGGACCCAGCCGGAATCCCAGCAGGCTCAATCGGATCTGCGCCTTTTCCAGGGCGGCCAGAGCCTCCCGCGCCAGCGGCGCCAGCGGGTGGTCGGGGTGCGCGGTCAGGAAGTCGGCATAGGCCCGGCGCGCCTCGGCGTTGCGGCCGGTGCGCTCGAGCAAGAACCCCTGCCAGAAGAGGAGGTCGCTGCGGCGGGTCGCCGCCAGGTCCGCCAGCGCCATGGGAGCCACGCCCTCTCCGTCGCGGCGCATCGCTTCCAGATAGTAGGAGAAGGCGCGGTCGTGGTCGCGGGCGAGCGCGTAGAAAAGGCCCAGGTTGTACGCGGCCGTGGGGTTGGCGTCGAGCTCCATCGCCCGCAGCGAGGCCGCTATGGCCCCGCCGAGGTCCCCCAGCAGGTAGCGGGCCCAGCCCAGATTGGTCCAGTAGAGACCGTTGTCGGGGTCGAGTTCGAGGGCGCGCTCGAGGGCGCGACGGGCGGTTTCGGGGTCGTCCGCGTCGAAGGCGGCGAAGCTGAGCTCCTCCCACCCCAGCGGCATCTCCGGCGCCACCTCGGTCAGACGGCGCGCGGCTGCGGGCCAGCTGGCGTCTTCAAGAGCCCGCAGCAAGAGCAGCGCTCCGGCAACGTCGAGGGCGCGCTCCGAGCGCAGCAGCAGGCGGGCGCGCTCGCCTGCGGCCTCGCGGTCGTCTTCCATCAGGGGCAGGTACGCTTTCCAGACCGGCCCGACGCCGGCGTCGGCCATTTGGCCCGGATCGCTGCGGTGCTTCCAGTAGTCCAGCACCGCTTTCGGCAGCCCCAGCGCCTCCAGGTCGGCCCCGTGAGAAAACAGATTCTTGACCGCGGCGATCTCGCTCTCGAGCCGCTTCCGGGCGGCGGCGTCCAGCGTTTCCAGGCTGGCGGCGGCCGCCTCCGCCCCCGAGTTGGCCAGGGCAAAAAGCGGTTCGTCGAGCTGGGGAAGGTATTCGAAGCGACGTTGCGGCGCCTCCACCCGCCTCGCCAGCCAGTGCGCCAGCAACCAGGCGTCGCTGAAACGGGCCCGGTGCAGGCCGCCGTCATCGTAAAGACAGGCTTCGATCCAGCCGTCCGCATGCACCCGCCCCACCAGCGCCCACGCGGCGCCGCTGGCTTCATAGGCGAGCCGGGCCCCCTCGGGCCCGCTGGCGTCGGTGAGGATGCTGTTCCAGCCCCCGGCCCAGGGGACCTCGGGGAAGGTCAGCCTCACCAGCACCGGGGATGGCGCCCCGCTGCGGTCCGCCAGGGCCAGGGACAGGGCATAGCCCCCGGGCCCTTCGAAGGGCAGCACCAACCCGCCCGCCAGGGCCATACCGCCCAGAAGCCAGAGTATGGTCAAGAGTCTGCGCATAAACCTCAGTCTACCGGCGCGGGTCCGGCGTCGGGTGTGACGTTGCTGCGTTAACCGGTAACTGTAATACTGGTTAACGGTGTTTGCCGGAGGCCTGGTTACCGAACTGGACGAAACGTTCACCAGCGGCGTGGAACTCGCCCGCCGCTTGGGGGTTTCCCGCGTGGCCGTGCACAAGCGGGTGCGGCGGATGGCGGAGGCGGGATATCCGGTCCAGTCGGGGCCGCGCGGTTACCGCTGGCGTCCCGGAGCTCCCGCCCCCCGGCCGCTGCGGCGGCGCTATACGGGGCCGCTGCTCGGCGGGATGGACTACCTCGCGGAAACGACCTCGACCCAGGACCGCGCGCGCGAGCTGGCCGCCGCGGGGGCCGCCGAAGGAACCCTGGTCGTGGCCGAACGCCAGTCCGCCGGGCGCGGGCGCCGCGGGCGTTCGTGGCTTAGCCCGGCCGGGGGGCTTTACTTCTCGCTGGTGCTGCGGCCGCAACTGCCTCTGGTTTCGCTTCCCCTGGTCTCGCTGGCCGCAGGCGCGGCCCTGGCGGAAGCGGCGGGCGTGGGCGGTCTCAAGTGGCCAAACGACCTGCTGGCACCCGACGGGCGCAAGCTGGCGGGTGTGCTGCTAGAGGCCGAACTGCTCGGCGAGGAGGCCCTCTACCTGATTCTGGGCATCGGGCTCAACCTCGACCCGCCGGAGCTAGCGGGCGCAGCGGGGCTGCGCCAGTTCGTGCGGGCGGTCCGCGTAGACGTGCTGGCGCGTTTCCTGGCGGCCCTCGAGCCGCTCTACCGCACCCTGCCCGACCCCGGACCCGTGCTCGCTGCCTGGCGCGAGCGCACCGTGACGCTGGGACGGCAGGTGTGGATTCAAACCCCGGCCGGGATCAAGAAGGGCCGGGCGCTGGACGTGGAGGAGGACGGCTCCCTGGTGCTGGAAACGCCCGGGGGCAAGCGCACGCGCGTAAGCGCGGGCGAGGTGGAATGGATAGGAGGATTCAAATGAACCAGTCGCTGGCGCTCATTCCCGCAACCATCGATCTGAGCCGCACCCGCAGTAAAGCCCTGGCGCTGCTGGCCGGGGCGGCCTTCGTGGCGCTGCTGGCCCGGGTGACCCTGCCGTTGCCCTTTACCCCGGTTCCCCTGACCCTGCAGACGTTGGGGGTCTTGCTGGTGGGGGCGGCGCTGGGAAGCCGCCTGGGGGCTCAGGCCCTGCTGCTCTATTTGGCCGCGGGCGCGGCGGGGCTGCCCGTGTTCGCCGGCGGCGGCGCGGGCGCCGCCTGGTTCGCCGGGCCCACCGGCGGCTTTTTGCTGGGGTTTGTTCCCGCCGCCTGGACCGCCGGAGCGCTGGTGGAGCGCTTCGACTCGGGCCGCCGGCCGCTGCCGGCCTTCCTGGCCATGCTGGCGGCCGGCGCGGTGATCTACGCCTTCGGTCTGGCGGGCCTGGCGGGCTGGATGCTGCTCGCCGGCGAAGCGGCCGGCCCGGGCAAGCTGCTGGTGCTGGGTCTGCTCCCCTTCGTGCCGGGCGACCTGCTCAAGGCGGCGGCGGCCGCTCTGCTGCTTCCGGGAGCCTGGCGGATGGCGGGCGCTTCTGGCAGACTCTAGGTTGGAGGTGAACACCATGACCGTGGACGTTCCCGAGATCGTCCGCACGCCCGAGGTGCGGCTTTCCGCAGCGGAGACCGCGCTCATCGTGGTGGACATGCAAAACGACTTCGCCCACCCCGACGGCGCGCTCTTCGTGCCCGATGCCGCGAAATCGATTCCCCGGATCGGGGAGTTGCTGGAAAAGGCCCGTACCGCGGGGGCGCGCGTCGTCTTTACCCAGGACTGGCACACGGAGGACGACCCCGAGTTCGGGATCTGGCCGCGCCACGCCGTGGCCGGAACCTGGGGGGCCGAGATCGTGGAGGAGCTGGCGCCCCGGCCCGGGGAGACACGCATCCACAAGCTGCGCTACGACGCCTTCTACGGCACCCCGCTCGAGCACCTGCTCAGGCTCTGGGGCGTGCGCCGCGTCGTCGTGGCCGGTACCGTGGCCAACATCTGCGTGCTGCACACCGCCGGGTCGGCGGCGCTGCGCTGGTTCGAGGTGGTGCTACCCGAGGACGGCACCAGCGCCCTCTCCTCCTTCGACCTGGCCGCGGCGCTGCGGCAGGTGAGCTTCCTCTACCAGGGCAAGGTGACGACGGTGGCGGGGGTGAAGTTTAGCTAGCTCGTGGTGGGTGGCTTGTGGCCTGTGGTTTTTACCACAAGCTACAGGCCACGAGCTACGGGCCGACCTCCATGCACCTCTCCGAACGTACCGCCGACCCCGAAGCGCTCGCCCACCTGGCCCGGGACCCGGTGATGGCCCGGCTCATCGAGCGCCACGGCCCCTATCGCTGGGGGCTGCATCCGGTCTTTCCCTCGCTGGTGCGGGCGGTGGTGGGCCAGCAGCTTGCAAACGCGGTGGCGCGGACGATGTTCCGGCGGGTGGTCGCGGCGACGGACCTCGAGCCCGAACGGCTGCTGGCGCTGGGTGAAGAGGGGTTGCGGGCGCTGGGGCTGGCGCGGGCCAAGGGGCGGGCGCTGGTGGGTCTCGCCCGGGCCCAGTGCGAAGGCTACTTCGAGGGCCTGGAGGCCCTGCCCGACGACGAGGCGACCGCGCGGCTGGTGCGCCTGCGCGGTGTGGGCCCCTGGACCGCGCAGATGGTGCTGATCTTCAGCCTGGGGCGGATGGACGTCTGGCCCACCGGCGACCTGGGGATGGTGCGCCAGGCCGAGCGCCTCTACGGTCTCGAGGGGCGCACCGCCGTCCTGGCGCTGGGCGAGCGCTTCCGTCCCTGGCGTTCGGCGGCGGCCCACTACCTCTGGGCCGAAACCGACGCTTGAAAGCCGCAGCCGCGGTCTGGCCGGCAACCCCTGCCACCTTCCAGCACGGCTTTGCCGGGGCCGCGAACGGTGCGAGCTGTTAGGCTGGGGCCATGGGCGAACCCCTCGACGTGCTTGCCCTGGGCGACTTTGCCTGGGACGTGCTGATACACACCGGTGCGCCCCTGGCCCCCGGCGGCGACACCTTCGGTCAGGTGGAGCTGCAACCCGGCGGCAGCGCCGCCAACGTGGCCGTCTGGGCGCGGCGCTGCGGCGCGCGCGCGGGCTTCGTGGGCAAGATAGGGCGCGACCGCTTCGGCGAGCTGGCGCGCGAGAACCTGGCCGAAGAGGGGGTGGAATTCTACCTCAGCGAGACCTCGAGCCGCCCCACCGGGGTGGTGGCCGTCTGGGTGGACCACGGCGGGCAGCGTTCGATGGTCTCGGGTCAGGGGGCCGACTTCCTGCTCACCCCGGGCGATCTGCCGGCCGAGCTGGAAAATGCGCGGCACCTGCACCTCACCGGCTGGTCGCTCTTCACCGATCCGCCGCGGCGCGCCGCCCTGGCCGCCGCGCGCCGGGCCCGGGATGCGGGCCGCACGCTCTCGCTGGACCCGGCTTCGTTCCAGCTCATCGAAGAAACCGGACCCGCCGCCTTTGTACGCATGACCGCGGGGCTGGAGCCGGCGGTCATCTTCCCCAATTACGATGAAGGCCGCGTCCTTACCGGCGCGCGCGAACCCGAGGTCATGGCCCGCCGCCTCAGCGAGCTCTACCCGGGTGCGGTGGTGGCCCTCAAGCTAGACGCCAAGGGGGCGCTCGTGGGCTCGGGCGAGCGCTTCGCCTACCTTCCCCCCACCCCCGATCAGGCCAGCGACGCCACCGGAGCGGGCGACGCCTTCGCGGGCGCCTTCCTGGCCCGCTGGACCCGGGGGTACGCTCCGGACGAGGCTGCCCGTTTCGCGGTGGTGGTTTCCGGGTGGGTGGTGGCGCGGCGCGGGGCGCGTCCGCCGCTGGACGCGCGTATGAAGGAGCACTGCGGTGTTTAGTGACGGTGATCTGGCGCTGAGACCGCTCATCCCCCTGGCCGAGTGGGAGGGGGCGGCTGCTTTGCGCCCCGCGCCGGAGGCGGGCGCGCAGATCTGGGTGGTGCCCGAGTGGGTGGAGGAGGAATTCTACCGGCTCAACAACCTGCGTTTTCAGATAGAGCGGTTGTTTGCAGGCGTCTGGGGCGCGCGCGTGGACGAAGAGGCGCTCGCCCGCGCTGCGGAACGCGCCCGCGAACTGGTGCGCGGCTCGTACCTGGTGGCCGAGCGCGCCGAGGCCTTCGTGAAAACGCTGCCCCCCGGCGGGTCGTTTCTCCTGACGCGGCCCGGCGGGAGCGCGACCCAAAGGGCCGCGGGGCCGCTGGAGGCGCTCTGGGCGCTCAAGCGGATCTGGGCGGACCGCTGGAAACTGGACGAGGTGATCGCCCGCGGCGCCGCAGGCTGGCCCGGGCCCGAGCCGGTGCTGCTGGAGCGGGAGGACGTGCAACGGCAGCGGCCGTAGTTCAACGCATAGGGCCCAGCTGCCGCAGGAGCGTGATGGCGCGCTCGCGGTGCAAGCGGTCGGGCACTCCCCGCTGCGGCAGGGTCAGCGCCTGCTCGAGCTCCTTCCGGGCTTCCAGCAGGCGGTTCAGTTGCATCAAAGCGAAGCCGTAGTTTTTGCGGATCTCGATGCTTTCGGGGGCCGCTTTCACGGCCCGCTGAAGAAGCGGCGCGACCGCATCCAGCGAAGCACCATAAAGCCAGCCGAACCCCCGCTTGGCCAGCTGCAGGTTCCAAAGCGCAAGGCCAGTTAGCGCGCGGGCGTGGTCGGGGTCCAGCTCCAGGGCGCGTCCCAGGTTGCGCCTGATCTCACCGGCCAGGTTTAGCTTGGCGAGCACACCTGCGAAGCGGATCAGCTCCGCCTGGGCGTGAGCTAGCTGGTAGTAGCCCTCGGCGGCCGCGGGAAAGAGGCGGATGGTGCGGCGGGCGGTTTCCTGGGCGCGCTCGAGCCAGATCCGCCGCTCCGCGTCGCTTTGCGCCCGGTATTGCGCTATCAGGTTGGCCGCCTCGGCCGCGGCGATGAGGTCGCTCAGGTCCGTCGCGGCGTGGCCCCGGCTCCAGGCTTCCTCGAATTCGCCGAGCCGCACCAGCGCTGCCGGCGCCGGGTTTTGCGCCAGCGCCGGCAGCGACATTAGCGCCAGTAGCAGCAACGCCGGGATACGCATCGGGGGTATTCTAGCAGGTCGTCCGGCCTGCAACTCCCCCGCGGGAAAAGCCCCGTGGTTCAGGGGACCACGAAGCTGCCCTGAAGAAGCGCTATGTCGAGCACTGCCCCTTTCTCCCTGGGGAAGGCGAAGTAATAATCGATGGCGCGCGGCAGCTCGAACAGCTTTTGCGGCGATATGTTTGCCTTGAGCGCCATCGCGTACCAGTCCATCGTTTCCCCGCTCAGGGGTTGGGTATGGCCAAAACCGTACAGACCGCCAAGGTCGGGAACCGCATACGCTTCCGCCCCGGCCAACCAGGGGCGGCTCACCGTATACATCCAAAAATTCCCCGTGGACGTCGTTACGAACATGTAGGCCAGAACCCCTTCGTCGGCATGGTTCGCGGGCAGCGCGGGGCGGGCCGCCGCTGCTACGGTGCGGGGCGCGAAGGGATCGATCTGCAGCGATTCGCTGATGTCGCCCAGATCGGGGGCGTCGATAAAGCGCAGCCGCATGGTGCCCCGATCGTTCGTGCTGCTGCTTGCATAAATTCCCAGCATATAGATATCGCCCGCCTGAGTGTTCGCGAACGCGCGTATGCTGCCTCCGGCATGCGAGCCCGCACCGAGACCCTGGTTCCTCACCGTGGTGCCGCCGGCAGTGTAAAGGCTCAGGGAGTACTTGCCGCTCCAGCCGGGGGGAACGGCAAAGGCGGCGACGTTGTGGTTGACCAGGGCGTCGGCGTTGGTAAGCGTGATATCGGGTAGCGAAACCGAATTGAGCGCGCTGATTCCCCGTACCAGCTTGCCGGCCAGCCCCTTTCTGGACGTGTCCGCGGCCAGTACCACCACATCGCGCCCGGTTCCGTAGGGCGCGGTTAAGTAATACCCGCTTGCGGTGGAACGCGAATACCAGCCATCCCGCCCGCTAAACACCATGAACTTGGCGGCGCCGGTTACGCCGCTAACGTCCGCCCGGCCCGTGAGGCTAGCGAGCGGGCCCGGTGTCAGGCAGGTTAGCCGGGGCGCGGTGCTTTCTTCGGTGGTGAGCTGAACTACAACGTTAACAGAGTCATTCATCAAGCTGCTGACTACGGGTGTGGTGCCGGTGCAGCGCACCGCCACTCCGTAGCGCGTCTTACCCTTGGGCACGTAAAACGAGAGCTTGCCGTCGGCGTCCGGACTCAGTACCCGCCAGGCGTCACTTTCGACCTGATAGGCGACCGCAACCAGCGGCGCGGGGTTGCCGGCGGCGTCCACCACGGCGGGCGTTACTTTGGTGCCCGGATCCTTGCCGCCGCATGCGGCCAGAAGCCCCAGCAGGAAGATGGGCACCGTTGCCCGGCAAAGCGATTTTTTCATTTGCTGCCTCCTCAAGACCGGTTCGTGGTTCGTGTTTGTACGTCAGGCACCTGCAAAGGTGTACCGCAGGCTGCGTTTTCCCCCGGACCGGCGGTAGATCAGGGCGCCAGGAAGCTGCCGTTTGCGGAGGCGATATCAAGCACCAGACCCTTCTTCTTCGGCAGACTGAAGAAGTATAAAGGAACGCTTGGCAGCTCGAAAAACTCCTGTGCCGAAACATTTGCAACAAAAGCGAACGTGAACCAGCCTATTCCCTCGCCGCTGAGGGCGTAGTTGTGCTTAAAGCCCCGCAAACCGCTCAGATCGGGGGTTGCGTACGTGGCGGCGCCGTCGAGCCAGGCCGTGCTCACCGTATAGGTCCACAGGTTGATATCGGAAAGCACCATGAAAACGTATGCCAGTACGTCGCCGGGATGGTTTGCGGGAAACACCGGCCGCACCGCCGCCGTTACCGAATACCCGGCGAAGGGCTGGATGTGCAGTGATTCGCTGATGTCGCCCATATCGGGGGCGTCGACGTAGCGCATCCGGGCGATGCTGCCGGTGCCGGTGCCGCCGCTCGCGCTGATTGACAGCATGTAAGTATCGCCCGCCTGCGCATCCGCAAGCACGTGTACCGCTCCTCCGGCATGCGTTCCTTCTCCGAGAACGTTGCTGGTCACCACCGTGCCCCCCGCGGAATAGAGATTCAACGAGTAGTCGCCGCTCCAGCCGCTGGGTACGCTGAACGCGCCGATGTTGTAGTTAAGCAGCGCGTCGGCGTTGGTCAGGGAAAGGTCGGGTACCGTCACCGGAGCGCGAGCGTCGATCCCGCGTACGATCTTGCCCGCCAGGCCGGCATCCGACGCGTCGGTGGCAAATACCACCATGTCGCGCCCGGTTCCGTAGCCAGCGGACAGGCGGTACTCGCCCGAAGTGGCGTTCCGCTCGTAGTTGCTGATCCAGCTGTACGTTTGATACTTGGCGGCTCCGGTGACGCCGCTTACGTTGACGTTTCCCTTTATTCTTGCGTACGGGCCCGCGGTCATGCAGGTCAGCCGGGGCGCGGTGCTTTCGGCGGTGGTCAACTGGGCGACGGTATTGAAGGAGTAATTGGCCATGAGGAACATGCCCGCACAGCGCACGGCCACCCCGTAACGCGCCTTGCCTTTGGGCACGTAGAAGGAAATCCCGCCGTCGGCATCCGGGTTCAGGGGCTGCCAGGAGCCGTCCTCCACCTGATAGGCGGCGGCGACGATCACGCCGGGGCTGCCATCGGCGTTGACCACGGTGGGCGTTACCTTGGTGCCGGGATCGTTTCCGCAACCCGAAAACACCAGCAATAAGAAAAGAGCCCCGGGGGCCCAGCGGATAAACTGTTTCATAACGCCTCCTCAAGGCCAGTTTAGGGTTCGGGATGGGTGTTTCGCGGCAGATGCGTCACAAATGCCGGATTGCAGGGGGCGCGCACCGGAGCGGCCCCAAATGCTCAGCGCTGTCCCAGATAACGAAAGAGGGCCTGCTGCCAGGCTTCGGACTGCAGCGCCTCGAGCAGCGCCCGGTTCAGCGGCTCGCGCAGCGGGCTGGCCGTTGGCAGGGCGAAGGCGTAGTTCTGGGGGTCGAATCGCGCATCCAGCACCCGCACCCGTTCGCGGTGCAGCGCCTGGTACTGCAGCAGGGGCGCGTCGTAGACCACCGCCTCCACCGCTCCGGCCGCGAGCGCGTCCATGGCGGCGTCGAGGGTGGGGAACCCCTTGAAGACGATGCGGCGGCGCTCCAGGTAAGCGGCGGCGGAGGATCCCGGCACCGAGGCCACCTCCACCCGGTAGAGGTCGTCGGGCCCGGAAACGTTCGAATCCAGGCGGCTCACGGTGAGCACGGTGGTCAGCACCGCGGTGAGCACCGAAACCCCCACCACCGAGGCGACCATCCAGAACACCGCCACCGCCCGCCCCGCAAAACTGGTGGGCTGGGTGTCGTCGTAACCTATCAGGGTGATTATCGCCCACCACAGGCTCCAGCGCGGATCGTGCCCCTCGGGGTTGCGCGGGTCGCGCCGCTCGAAGTGCCAGACCAGGGCGCTTACCAGCAGCACCCCGCCCACCAGCGCCAGCAGTACCCACAAGAGCCGCACGTCCCAGAGCCCGCGCGCCAGCGCCCCCAATCCGGCGGGGCGGTCGGGTACGGCTATACCCAGACCGGTGGCGAAGAAGGGACTGGTGAAATCGAAGCGGCGTTCGCGTTCGGCGGTGATGGTGAGCGCTCCCACAGCCACGTCCAGCTCGCCGGCGGCCACGCCCTCGAGCAGACCCCGCAGGTCGCGCTCCTCGTAGACGTAATCGAGATCCAGCCCGGCCGCGGCGCTTTCCCACAGCTCCACCGCCAGCCCCTGCCAGCGGCCGGCGGCGTCCTTCATGGAAAAAGGCGGCGCTTCCTTGAGGCCCACCCTTAGCGGCGCGGCCAGCGACAGGGCGAATACCCCCAAAAGGGGGAATAGTAATGCGCGCTTCACTGAGGTATTCTACCCAGAGGCGGGCCGGGTCACCGGCGCAGCTGACCAGCGCGGTAGCATGCTAGGGTGGTTAAAACGAAGATGGCAGAGAAAAGACCTCCTACCTGGCTGCAGCGCCTGGGGCGCTGGCTGCTCCGGATTACCGGCTGGAAAGCGGTCATGAACCTGCCCGATGTGCCCAAGTTCGTGGCCGTCGGGTATCCTCACACCTCCAACTGGGACTTTTTTCCGGCGCTCTTCTGGGGCTGGGCGTCGGGTTTGCCCTTCAAGTGGATCGGCAAGAAGGAGCTCTTCCCGCCGCTGATAGGCCGGATAATGGTGTGGCTGGGCGGCATACCGGTGGACCGCAAGCACAGCCGGGGGTTCGTGGGTCAGATGGCCGACTACCTGCGTGCGGCGGGGGCGGGGGTGGTGGTCATCGCCCCCGACGGCACCCGCAAGCGCGCTCCCTACTGGCGTACCGGTTTTTACTACATGGCGCTCGAGGCCGGGGTTCCGATAGCGCTGGGGTACATCAACTACGACAAACGCGAGGTCGGCATCGGGGGCTGGATCGAGCCCACGGGCGACCTGGAGGCTGACTTCGCGAAGATGCGCGCCTTCTACCAGGAGCACGGTCGCGGTCTCTATCCGGCGGCGCACTCGCCCGTCATGCCCCGCCCGCGCAGTTCGGAGCAAGCCCGGGAGGCCGCGGAGGTAAACGCATGAGCAACGAAGATCGCGAAGGCCTGCTGGGGTTGTCGGGGCGGGTCGTAATGATAACCGGCGCCGGCCGCGGCTACGGTCGCTCCATCGCCCACGCCTACGGGCGCAACCGGGCCACGGTGGTAGCGGTGGACCCGGACGTGGAGCTGGCCACCGCCGTGGCCTCGGAGGTGGAATCGCTGGGAGCCACGGCCATCCCCATTCGCGGCGACATGTCCGTGGGCCTCGACGTAGCCACCACCTTTGGCAAGATCGAAGAGCTTTACGGCATGCTCGACGGCATCGTCCACGTGGCCCAGACGGTGAGCCAGACCCCGTTCATCGAGCTGCTCGAGAGCGAGTGGTACGACCTGCTCAACGCTGACGTCAAATCGAGCCTCTATACCCTGCAGCACGGCCTCAAGTACCTGGCCGGGGGCGGCTTCGTGGTGGTGGTCATGCCTCCGGCGGACAACCAGGAGCCGCACGTGGCCTCGATTCGCGGGGCGATGCGCGGTCTGATAGAAGGTTCGACCCGCGTCTTCCCCAAAACCGTGCGGGTGAACGGGGTGGTGCCGAGCCGCGAGGCCGCGGGGGAGGATTACGACCAGCCGCTGGCGCGCGCGGTGGTGGCGCTGGGTTCCACGGTTTCCGAGGGCATCCACGGAGAGATCCTGGTTGTGGAACTGCCCGAGCCCCCGCAGCCGCCGGAGCTTTACGACATCCTCAGCGAACTGCCCTGACCATGAACTGCCCTTACTGCGGATCCGCGGACACGCGCGTGGTGGACTCGCGCCCTTCGGACCAGGGGTTGGCGATCCGCCGCCGCCGCGAGTGCGCCGCCTGCGGGCGCCGTTTCACCACCTACGAACGCCCCCAGCTCGAACCGCTCATGGTCGTCAAGCGCTCGGGGCAGCTCGAGGCCTACGATCCCGACAAGCTGCTGCGCGGTCTGCTGCTCGCCTGCGAAAAGCGCCCCGTCGACACCGAGTTACTCAAGCGCTTTGCCTACCACTTCGAGGACCAGATCGACGCCCCCGAGATCGCCACCGAAGAGATCGGCAAGCGGGCCATGGCCTTCCTGCGCGAACTCGACGAGGTGGCCTATATCCGCTTCGCCAGCGTCTACCGCGAGTTCGACAGCGTCGAGCGCTTCATCGAAGAAATACGCCGCCTCGAAAGCGAGGCCGGGGATTCTCCTCCGGGCGCCGAAAAATGAGACGGCCGGTACCGGCCGCAACCCCGCTGCGGCCGCGTTTCATCCCCTCATCCGGACATTTGTCCCTCCACTTAGGTCATGGACGGGACTTCTTTTTTCATCGGATACTCAAAGTGTAACGCAGTGTCCTCAAGCAGAAAGGAGGTCAGCATGGACTACAGCTGGATTCAGATAGCGGTCGCGGCCGTTTTTCTCTCGGTCGTGATCACCCTGGTGCTGAGCCGGGGTTACGGCTGGCTCTCGCCCACCTTCTGGCGCAACGCCGCGGTGGTGAGTAGCCTTATCATGCTCTTCATCCTGATGTGGCTCACCTTTGACACCACCGAAAAGGTGCGTCCCGGTGCCGGCCAGGTTCCCACCTGGACCGTGATCAACCATGAGATCGGTCTCACGTGGGACGCCAAGAAGCGGCGCCAGGTACCGGTGGTCGGCGAGAAGACGGGTTTCTTCGGGAAGGTTTACGGGCCCGCCGAAGCCTACGCGCTGATCAACAAGGGCAAGATGACCCTGCAGAGCCGCAACTGCATGGAGTGTCATCAGATCCTGGGTAACGGCGCCTACTTCGCCCCCGACCTGACCCGGTCCTGGCTCGATCCCTGGTGGGAGCAGCGGGTGATGCCCATGGTGGGCGCGGACAGCCACGAGGCGGCCATGAAGAAGTGGCTGATGAACCCCGACAAGTACCCCCAGGGCAAGCGGCGCATGCCCAACCTGCACTTCACCGACGAAGAAGCGACCGCACTGGTGGCTTTTCTCAAATGGATGTCCGCCATCGACACCAACGGCTTTCCCCCGCGCTTCGGGGTGGCTGAGTAAGGGAGGGATGCTGTGAGCACGTTTGCACTCCGCCAACCTGGAGAGCTCTACGAGTCGCAGAAGCTGGCCATCTGGTACTTCGTGGTGGCCGTGGCGCTCTTTGGAGCACAGATAATCTTCGGGCTGCTGCTGGCCTACCAGTACATCGACCCCGATTTCCTCTATCAGAAGCTCTCGTTCATGACCAACCGCACTGTCCACCTCAATGCCATGATCGTCTGGCTGCTGGTGGGCATGATGGGCGGCGTCTACTGGTTCCTGCCCGTCGAAACCGGGCGCGAGGTCGTCGGTATCAAGCTTGCCAAGTTCATCTGGTGGGTGATCGTAGCGGGCGTCTCCGTGGTCGTCCTCGTTTATCTGCTCGTCCAGATCGGTCCCGGTAACGCCTTCACCCTCTGGTTCATCAACGAAGGCCGCGAGTACGTCGAAGCGCCCAGGTGGGCCGACATAGCCATCGTCGCTTGGGTGGCCATTTTCCTCTTCAACGTCATCGCCACCGCCCTGGCGGCGCGCCGCATCACCGGCCTGCTGGGCGTGCTGATCTTCGACCTGGTGGCCCTGGGGGCGCTCTACACCGCGGGCATGCACTACACCGTAAACGTCACCATGGACCAGTACCTGTGGTGGTGGGTGGTGCACCTGTGGGTGGAAGCTACCTGGGAGGTACTCGTTGGCGTGGTAATGGGCTGGAGCCTGATGTACCTGCTGGGCACGCCACGCAAGCTGATCGAGACCTGGCTCTTCCTGGAGGTGGCCCTGGTCTTCGGTACCGGCATCCTGGGCCTGGGGCACCACTACTTCTGGATCGGCACCCCCGAGTACTGGATCGGGCTGGGCGGCTTCTTCTCGGCGCTCGAGCCCCTGCCGCTCGTGGCCATGGTGGTCCACGCCGTCTACGACTCGGGCGCGCACCGCATGCATACCGTCAACAAACCCGCTCTCTTCTGGGCCATCACCCAGGCATTCGGCAACTTCATCGGCGCCGGCGTCTGGGGCTTCATGCAGACTTTGCCGCAGATCAACATGTACTCCCACGGCACCCAGCTGGCGGCGGCGCACGGCCACTTCTCCTTCTTCGGCGCCTACGTGGGCACGGTGCTCACGCTCGTCTATATAGCGGTACAGCACCTGCGGCCGCGCATTCAGATTCCCCTCAACTCCAAACTCTGGAGCTGGGCCTGGGGTCTGCTGGTTTTTGGCATCATTGCCATCGTCGCCTCGTTCACGATCTCCGGCTTCGCGCAGACGATGATCGAGCGCGCCGAGCTGGGCAGCACCTGGAACGCCTTCATCCGTTCCTACACCCACCCCTGGTACACCAACACCCACTGGTGGCGCTTCTGGGCGGGCGTGCTCTTCCTGCTCGGTTACGTGCTGCTGGTCTGGGACCTCATGACCATCGGCCGCAAGCCGGCGACGGAGGGTGCGTATGATTAGCAACCATGAGATCGCACAGATGGTCGGGGCCATGATCATCTACGGGTTCTTCTTCGTGTTCACGGCGGGGCTGTACGCGATGTTCTACGCCATGGGGCGGCTCTTCGAAAAGCCCTGGCTCGTCAGGATCTCCTATCTATTCGCCGCCGCCGAGGTGCTCTCCGCCGTGGGCATGGTAGCCACCGGCTACCTCGATCGCTTCTGGATCAACCTGATCCTTTTCTCGGCCGCCGCCTACCTGTTCATCCCCCAGGGGATGTGGTGGGTGGTGGTCAACTTCCACCACGAGTACGAGCCCGAGGAGCACGTCCACTAGGAGGTGACCATGGATATTGTTCGCGTTGAAGTTTACCTGGACGACGCCAGCGAGCCGCTGGCGGTCGTGACCGAGCCGCCGTTCAACGTCCGGCTCGACCCCGCCGAGCTGGGCGAGGGGGAGCACGCGCTCACCGTCGTCACCCACTACCAGGGCGGGGCCAAGGACCATCACGAATACGCTTTCGACGTCAGCCACAAGAACAACGTCTTCGCCGGCCACATCAGCCGGGCCCCCTTGCGCGCGCCCATAGAGGTGGAGCTGGTGGACGCGGTGGAGCGTGAGAATCCCAAAGCTCCCAACCCGGTTGTCTACGGGCTGCTTCCCCTGGCGCTCTTTCTGCTGGTGGTAGTGGTTTCCTGGTACATCGCGGTGCGCGCCGAAAGCGCGGCCGTGGACGAGCCGACCAACATTCAGAAGATCGCCCGTTCGGTGGCGGGTGCGGCGCCGAGCGCCGCCAAGCCCGCCGCGGGTGGCGCCGACGGAGAAGCGCTTTACGCCGCCAACTGCGCCAGCTGCCACGGCGCCAGCGGCGAGGGCGTTGGCTCGGTCTTTCCGGCGCTCGCCGGCAACGACCATCTCGCCGACGCCGCCTACACGATCGACGTGATCGTGAACGGCAAGCCCGGGACCGCCATGCCCGCGTTCGGTTCCCGCTTCTCCGACGAGGAGCTGGCCGCGCTGGTCAGTTACGTGCGCACCAGCTGGAACAACTCTTTCGGCGCGGTAAGTGCGGAAGATGTAGCGTCTGCAAGATAGTGTCATGGGTTACAATGGGGAGGACGATAACAATCGCGCTCTGCATTTCTCGCAACCCTGGGTTTTCCGCTTCACAGGAAGCAAAAGGAGGTAAATATGCGATGGAGTAAAGCAGTGTATGCAGGCCTGGCGGTGCTCGCCCTGGGAGCACTGGCCCTGGCGCAGGGGCTGACCCCCGAGCAGATGGAAGAGGGCACGAAAATCTACTTCCAGCAATGCGCGGGGTGTCACGGCGTGCTGCGCAAGGGGGCCACCGGCAAGAACCTGGAGCCCGACAAGCTCAAGGCCGCCGGCAAGACCGAGGACTACCTCAAGACCATCATCACCAATGGCTTCGGCGGCATGCCCGCCTGGGGCAAGCTGGGCATCCTCACCCCCGAGCAGATAGACCTGATGTCCAAGTTCCTGCTCTCGCCGGTTCCCGAGCCCCCGCCCTGGACTTTCGAGGACATCAAGAACAACTGGATCGTGCACGTGCCGGTCAGCCAGCGCCCGGTGCGCCCCGAGCACAGCCGTAACTGGCAGAACTTCTTCGGGGTCATCCTGCGCGACATGGGTCAGGTGGCGATTGTAGACGGCGACACCAAGGAACTGGTGGGCATTGTTCCTACCGGTTACGCTACCCACATCCTGCGCTCGTCCAAGGACGGCCGCTACTTCTACGTGATCGGCCGCGACGGCAAGGCCGAGATCATCGATCTCTGGACCGAGAAGCCGACGCTCGTCGCCGAGGCCAAGGTATGCCTCGACGCCCGCAGCATCGACACCAGCAAGTACGAAGGCTACGAAGGCAAGTACGCGGTTGTGGGCTGCTACTGGCCCAGCAACTTCGTGATCATGGACGGCCAGACCCTCGAGCCCCTCAAGATGGTCTCCACCCAGGGTTACGTACGCAGCACCGGCGAGTTCCTGCGCGAGAACCGCGTGGCCTCGATCGTGAGCTCGCACTTCAGCCCCGAGTGGATCCTCAACATCAAGGAGGGCGGCCAGACCTGGCTCGTCGACTACGCCAACCTCGAGCTCAAGGGCAAGCCCATCAACGTGCGCATGATCGACACCGAGCGCTTCCTCCACGACGGCGGTTGGGCGATGGACAAGCGTTACTTCCTGGTGGCCGCCAACACCGCCAAGAAGATCGTGGTAATCGATGCCAAAACCGGTGAGTTCATCGCCAGCATCCCCGTGGGCGACAAACCCCACCCCGGCCGCGGCGCCAACTGGGTGCACCCGATCCTCGGCCCCGTCTGGGCCACCGGCCACATCAAGGACAACAAGATTGCGGTCATCGGCACCGATCCGGTGGGGCACCCGCAGTACGCCTGGAAGGTCGCCAAAATGGTCGAGACCCCCTACCCGGGCAACCTCTTCATCAAGACGCACGAGAAGAGCCCCTGGCTGATCGTCGACTTCACCGTCGCCCCCACGCCGGAGGCCAACGCCACGCTCTGCGCCTGGGACAAGAAGAACCTCGCCAAGGAACCGCTTTGCTGGGAGGTTCCGGGCGCCAAGGATCTCAAGGCGCGTATGGTGCACATCGAGTTCAACAAGGACGGCAGCGAGTTCTGGGTCTCCGCCTGGGGCAACAAGGACACTCCCACCTTCATCGTTGTTTACGACAGCGTGACCCTGCAGGAAAAGGCGCGCATCACCGGTGACTGGGTGCGCACCCCGACGGGCAAGTTCAACGTTTGGAACACCGCTAACGACATCTACTGAGCCCCCGCTACAAGGCGGCCCCCCGGACGCGTCCGGGGGGCCGTTTGATTGCTATGTGTCCGTTCAGCCCTTGGCTACCGCTATCAGGGTGACCTCGTTGTCTACCCATACCCGGCGGTCTTTGAGCCGGATCCAGCCCTGCTTGTAGAAGCGGCTGAGGTTGCGGCTGACTATCTCTGGCACGGTGCCCAGGAGCGCGGCCAGCTCGGGGTTGGTGGGCAGCGGAAAGCCGGGGCCCAGGGTGGCGTGTTGCTCGAGCAGGTACTGGGCCAGCCGCGACTGCACCTCGAAGAAGGCGACCCGGCGCAAGAGCAGCAGCAGCTCGAACTGGCGCTCAGAAACCGAGCGCAAGAGCGCCCTGGTGAAGCGGGGGCGCTCTTCCATGAGCTGCAGCATTCCCTCCCGGGGGATCAACACCACGTGGCTGCGCAGCGCGGCCTCGGCGGTGACCGGATAGTGGCGCCGCTCGCTCAGGACCGCGATCTCGCCAATGCTTTCAGGCGGACCGGCCATGTGCAGCACCAGCTGGCGGCTCCCCTTGGGCCCCACCTGATAGACGCGCAGGAGCCCGTCCGCCACCACGTGGGTGTATTCGACCGGATCTCCTTCCTGAAAAAGGACCTCGCCTTCGGCCAGCTCGCGCACGCTCGCCAGCTGCACCACGCGCTCGAGGTCAGCGGTGTCCAGACGGGCGAAAAGCGAGTTCTCCCGCAGGGCCTGGTGCACGAGCTTGACCGTGTTGCCAGTAGCCATGTGACCTCCTTGCCGACGTTCCGCTACCTTTTTTACCACAGGCAACGCCCCCATCCGGGGGCGTGTTGGTGGGCGGTAGAGGACTTGAACCTCCGACCCCCTGCTTGTAAGGCAGGTGCTCTAGCCATCTGAGCTAACCGCCCACGCGCCCTTAGCCTAACGGTAGGAGCGCGGCGCTGCAAGCTCTAGGTGGCGGCTGGCTCGGTCTGCTCGTGCTCCATGAGCCACTTCTCCGCGGTCATGGCCGCGCGTGTACCCGCGCCCACACTGGTCGCAAGCTGCTTGTAGATGGGGTCGGCTACGTCGCCGGCGGCAAATACCCCCGGCACCGAAGTGAGGATTTCGTCGGTTACCGCCACGTATCCGTCGGGGCGCAGCTCTACCACGCCCTGCAGGAACTCGGTGTTGGGAACGCTGCCCACGAATACGAAGACGCCGTCAGTGGGAAACACGTATTCCTCGTTCGTCTTGAGGTTTTTCACTCTCACGCCCGTGACGTGGTCCTCGCCCAGCACCTCGGTGACGACGTGGCTCCAGAGGAACTCTATCTTGGGGTTTTGGAAGGCGCGCTCCTGGGCCACCTTGTTGGCGCGCAGCTCGTCGCGACGGTGGATGATGGTAACCTTGCTGGCGAACTTGGTGAGGAAAATGCCTTCCTCCACCGCGGCGTCGCCGCCGCCCACCACCACCACCTCTTTGTCCCGGTAGAAAAATCCGTCGCAGGTGGCGCAGGTGGATACGCCGCGGCCGTAAAAGCGATCTTCTCCCGGAACCTCCAGCTTGCGCGGGTTGGCGCCGGTGGCGATGATTACGCTCTTGGCCTTGTAGTTGCGCTCGAATGCTTTTATCAGAAATGCGCCTTCGGTTTTTTCAAGGGCCTGCACCTCGTCCATGACCACCTCGGCGCCGAACTTGCGCGCCTGCTCGGCCATCCGGTTGGCGAGCTCCGGCCCCGAAACGCCCTCGGGAAAGCCGGGGTAGTTTTCCACCTCTTCTGTCTGGGCGATCTGCCCCCCGGGCAGCCCCTTTTCGATGATCACGGTCTGCAGCCCGCCGCGGCCCGCGTAAATGCCGGCGGTAAGCCCGGCGGGTCCGCCGCCGATGATCACCACGTCGTATTCCTGATCCTGCTGAGCCGAACCACCAAGTTCGCCGATCTTGAAATCCATGACTCGCCTCCCGCAGCCCGCCCGGGGCTATAGCGCAGTATATACCCCACGGGGGGTATATAGGGCAGTGAAGCAAAAACGCGCTCGAGCCGTCTGGTGACCCCAGGGGGATTCGAACCCCCGTTACCGCCGTGAGAGGGCGGCGTCCTAGGCCTCTAGACGATGGGGCCGTACCGGCTCGAGCGCGCGCTGGTGACCCCTACGGGACTCGAACCCGTGCCGCCGCCTTGAAAGGGCGGTGACCTAACCGCTAGTCGAAGGGGCCTTATGGCTGGGGCACGTGGATTCGAACCACGACCAACGGATCCAGAGTCCGCCGTCCTGCCGTTAGACGATGCCCCAGCGTTCGCCCGGCTGCCGCCAGGCACGCAATATAGTACAACCCAGCGGCGTTTTTGACAAGTGTTTGTAATCGGCAATCACGAAGGCTCGCCGCCGAAGCCCTTCGGGGATGGGCTTCGTCCCCGGCATGGCCGGGCCCTCTTGAGCGTTCGTCGGAGGCCGGTGTTGCAGCGAGATTACGGGGGCCGCCGGTTTGCGCTGCTGCCAGAACCATGCACCCCCTCCTGGACACCCGTGCGGGCGAGTAGGCGTGCAGGCGGCTTTCACGCCCGCATGCCTCGTCATCCGATAGCGGAATTGCGCCGCCCCTACCGGGGTCGCGGTAGCCGCCGGACCGTTTGCCGCTGGCCCCGGGTGGCAAAAGGCACTACAATGTCACGGGGCCGTGGCGGGCAGGGTTTTCCGGCTACGGCCGGTGGCGTATGGATTCCTGGCTGTTTTTGGCGGTTGCGGCTATTGCTCCGCGGTGGTTTAGTGAAGTATATACATATACCCATCCAACTGCATACATATTGGCAAAAAGCAGTTCTGCCAGACGAAAGCTTGCGTGACCAATGATTCTCATGTGATTATTTCGAATCGTCGATTGACGGTTCATTGTATTGTTACCAGCAGAAAGATAGTCAATGTTCGTCTAATTTACGACCAGCACCGACCTTGCAAATAAAGATGATGTAAAATACGCGAGATATCGCCTTAGTCACGGTATATATAGCGTTCGTGGAATTTATTACCGGCATTCATTCCTAGTGGCTTGACATCACCTATTCATAATATTATGTGATATGATAGCTCAGACTGGCACGCGCAAGGTGCCGCAAACAAACTGCTATATGAGGAAGGTTTCTATATGGATAGATTTGCGCCTGGGAAGTATTCGTTCTTTCTGCTGCTTGTTGTCATCGGTATCGTTCTATCATCTTGCTCTTCAGACTTGTGCGCTTCCGGAGAGCGACTAGCGTGGTCCATCGTCGAAGATAGGGCGCCCCACTATCTCAACAGGATAATCTCGACCACCACGCCAAGCGAGCTCCGGAACGAGTACGGTGTCGAGTTCGACCCCGCCAGCGTACCCCGAGACAGCCAGTCTATAAGAACGATTATCGATCGGAACAACAAGGTTATCGGTTCGTATAAAGTCGACGGGAACGGCCAGCAGGCTGAATGCATCCTCTACGTGAAAAACGACCCCACCAACAAGGTGATCACGTTCCCTTATGTGGTTATCAAACCCAAGCGTGGTCGGCCTAAGGTGGATGTTGACCTGGAAAAGATAATCTTTCTGCTCACCAGGTAGGCTTGCCGGGTATGCGCCTGTTTGGCGGCCTTGGGCTAGCGAGGCAGTTTCCATGTCGCCGCAAAAGACCCGCCAAACTGCAGCGTGCAGCAGCTCCTTCGTCCGGGAATCCGGCCGGTATACTTGAGCGATGGACATCGCCGGGGAAGTGTTGATAAAACGGGTTTCCCCAATACCCCAGGAGCTGCCGCCGGAAGCGCTGGAGCAGTACAGGAGCCACGGGCAGGGGGCTGTACCGGCTATTGCCAAGAACGCGTCTCTGATCGGGCGCCTGATGGCCCATGCCAGGGATCTGCCCAGCAGCCACAGGCTGCTGCTGGGCGATAGCCGCCGGAGGTTGAAGGAGCTGCCGGGAGAGTCCGTACATCTGGCGATCACATCTCCCCCTTACTGGACGCTCAAGGAATACGAGGATGCTCCCGGTCAGCTAGGCGCCGTAGCTGATTACGAGGAGTTCCTGGACGCCCTCGACGAGGTATGGGCTGAGGTCTGGCGGTTATTGGTGCCGGGCGGGCGGCTGGTGGTGGTGGTAGGCGACGTCAATGTTCCGCGAAAGAACCCCGTCTTTAAACGCCACCTGGTTTTTCCGCTGCACGCCTCTATTCAGGAGCGTGCCCGCAGGCTCGGCTATGACAACCTGGCACCCATAATATGGCACAAGATCGCCAACGCCCGCTTTGAAGCCGGAGCTGGAGGATTTTATGGCAAGCCCTACGAACCCGGGGCTATAATTAAAAACGATGTAGAATACATTCTATTCTTTAGAAAACCCGGAGGTTACCGCAGTCCCACCAGGGAGCAGCGTCTAGCTTCTATCATTCCCGAAGATGCGCACCGGATTTGGTTCCAGCAAATCTGGACCCTGGGTGGAGCGTCCACCAGGAACCATCCGGCACCTTTCCCGCTGGAACTGGCTGAGCGGCTTGTGCGGATGTTCAGCTTCGCCGGTGATACCGTACTAGACCCCTTCATGGGTACGGGCACCACCAATCTCGCCGCGCTCCGCTGGGGCCGCAACAGTGTAGGAATCGAACTGATTGGCTCGTATTTCACTCACGCCATAAAAAGACTTTTGCGTGAGCCCGGTTCTCAGCTGGAAGCGAGCTTTGCAGAAAAGAATGCCAATTCTCTCCAAAAACTTTCCAAGCCATAATCTTTGTATGTGTCAGCCCCTCTCTTAACCAGCAGGACTGCAGCTGCATCATATTGCCTGCTTTGAACCATTCTTGATGCAAGCTTGCGGTACCTGTCGGCATAGGACAGGAGGTAGCCGTTGTCTACGAACTCTTCGTCTATCGGAAATATAGCCTGTGCCGGGCGGCCTCTACGCGTTGATTCCTCCTCCTCCGCCAGCACCATAATCCACCCCCGAAATGGAGCGTGAAAACCCTGGCCGGGGGTATAGCTATTTAAAACCCCATCGGTCAAAGCGATTTGCAGGTCTATGGCCGAACCCAGCGCCTCTTCGACCCGGTTATTAAAGTTATTACTATAAGAGCCTACCTGTGATTTAAGCTCTAGAGAAATGGCCAGTTTTCCTTTATAGGTCACTACCAAATCCCACTGTTTGCTGGGTCGGAAGTACCCGGGGAGGGTGGCATGGCGGTTTGTATAGAATTTTGCTTTCCTGAGGCCAGCGTTGCGTATGACGTCTGCCAGCAATTCGATCAGGGGGTTGAGATGTTGGCCCGAAGCGGCTTCGCCGCGTCCGGTTTTATCACTACCTCTTGCCCTGGCATTGGCCCGTAACTTCCAAAACTCAGCCAATGCACGGCGAAGTTTCCTTGCAACAACTTCCTGATCGTAGAGCACACTTCATAGTAGCCTACTTTGTAGTTCTGCATTGTTTCTATTCATGCCTCATTTTTGCTGAGTTATACGGCTTGAATCAGTCCCCATGCGGGGAGTGCAAAGAATTTACGGGGGGAATATTCCGCGGCGCCATGACAGGGCTGCCGGGCGATACAGGCTGATTATGCAGAGAGAGCCGAATGCCGCCGTAGGTACGGACAAGCAGTTTCGCTGGCTGCTGCAATGGCACACTTGCGCGGGTGCGAGATTTATCATCTATCCGCCGCCCGGGAGCCAAACTATTGTTGGCGAGCCGAAACACTTTCCCGGCTCCCCTCTACGAAAGAGCGTATGGTGGCGACCGGATCCTGCGCTGGTAGCTGGTGTTGGGAATTGGTTGAGGTAGCTGAATAAGGGGGTAGCCTGTTGCAACCTGCTCCTATTTTCTGTTGGGGATGCAGACGCCGTAACGTGAGGATGTTGTGCGCGCTGGGGATGCGGAGATGATCCCACTGCGGGTGCCCGGTCTTTGCGTTTATAGCTGAGGTCATTTTTCCGTACATGCGGACGTAAGCTAGGAATATGACCGAGATTCCACTCGTGCGGCTCCTGTATCCTCTGGCTCTCGCTTTGTTGGTTGCCTGGTGGTACGTTTCCTGGTCGGGTGATAGACGGACCCCCTGGGTGGCGCTTACGCGCATGCTGGCACAGCTTCTCCTGGTGGGTTACGTGCTGGCATATATATTCAAAACCGAGTATGCCGCGGTAGTACTGGGGGTGCTGGCGCTAATGGCGCTCGCGGCGGGATGGATCGCTCTGCGCACCGAGACCAAGAAGCGGCTGCGGCTCTATCCCTACGCCCTTATCGGGGTAGTGGGTGGCGGCGGGCTGTCCTTGCTGGTTACCACGCAGCTGGTACTGCGCCCCGATCCCTGGTACAGCCCTTCGGTGCTCATCCCCCTGGGGGGCATGGCGTTTTCCAACGCCATGAATGCGGTCAGCCTGGCCGCCGAGCGCTTTTTCTCGGAGCGCAAGGAGGGTAAAGAACCCCAGCGGGCGCGGGAACTTGCTTACAAGGCGGCGCTGATTCCCGCCACTAACGGTCTCTTTGCGGTGGGCATCGTTTCGATTCCCGGGCTGATGACCGGGCAGATTCTGGCGGGGGTGAGCCCGCTGATCGCTGCCCGCTATCAAATTCTGGTGATGCTAATGGTATACGCCGCGGCGGGCCTGGCGGCGGCGATGTTTTTGGAGGCCGCGCGCCGGATGGCGGCCGACGGTCTAGAGGGGTATTAGGAGCCCCCCGGAAAGCGGCCTCTGGCGCGAAAAGCGCACACCGGGGGGAGCCGCGGGTCCCCCCGGTGTAGCCGGGTGGCGAAGAGGGCTTAGTCTGCGAACTCCTCGGGCCCGAAGAAAAGCCCGATCTCGCGCTCGGCGTCTGCTTCGTTCGCCGAGCCGTGGATGACGTTTTCGTCGATAGTGGTGGCAAAGTCGCCGCGAATCGTGCCGGGCAGGGCGTCGGCGGGGTTGGTGGCACCCATCATCTTGCGCAACTCGGCGATCACCCCCGGGCCCTCGAGCACCATGGCCACCACCGGACCGCTGGTGATGAATTCAACGAGTGGTTTGAAGAAGGGTTTTTCCTTGTGTTCGCCGTAGTGTTTTTCGGCGAGGTCGAAGCTGATGCGCATTTTCTTGAGGGCGACGATTTTGAAGCCTTTGTCCTCCAGGCGCTGGAGGATCTTACCGGTCAGCCCGCGGCGGACGCCGTCGGGTTTGATCATGGCAAAGGTGCGTTCCATAGCGGCTTCATTGTACACAGCCTGTAGCAGGCCGCCGGCCGCTTTGCAGGGATTGCTGATCGGGCAGTGCGCTTCGTTGCCCGCATGCGGTCAGGGCGGGCCGGGTGGAAAGCGCTTTTCCTGCAGGGCCAGCTGGCCCGCTGGCGGTTCGCCGCAGAAGTAACGTCCCGTTCCGGTGCGCGGCGCGGAGAAGGCGCTGTCCAGCAGGGCGGCAAGGTCTTCCTTGCGCGGCAGTCCGGCTTTTTCCCGCTCGGGGCCCAGCACGATGGCTATACGGTTTTCGGCTCCGGCGAAGAGGCGGGCACGGGCGCTCACCTCGTCCGGGACTATGCCTTTAAGGAGCTGCAACCCTGCCTGGTGGTTCCACCGGGGCGGTGTGAAGGGCACCTCGTTTAGGTAGCTGGCGATCAGGGACTTGCGCAGCTCTGCGCTTCCCGCCGAGGTGCGGGCGTCGAGATCTTCTTTCAGCCGGCGTTTCAAGGCGCGCTTGGCGCTGTCCAATGCGGCGGGGTCAAAGCCATGTATGCAGATGCGGTTGAGTTCCTCTGCGGCAGCCCTGAACGCCCTTTCGACCGCGTCCGCGCTGGTTACGAGGGTGATCTCGTAGAAGTCCACCCCCGCCAGTTCGGAGCGCGCAAAATAAACCTGCTGCACGGGGGACGGGGTCCTTTGCAGGAGCTTCGCCAGGCGCTCGCTTACCATTGTCACGAAGAGCTCGCGCTCGAGCCAGTCGCGAAAATCGGCCACCGTGCGCACCTGCAACGGTTTCGCTTTGAAGGTGAGCAGGCCCACCACCAGGGGCATATCGGGATCGCTGAAGACTCCGTACGCCGGGCCGTTGTGCAGCGGAGGCGGTGGCCGGGGCGGCGCCGGTCCGGAGAGGGGCGCCAGCGGTTCCAGCTCGCCCTGGAGCAGCATGGAGAGAGTTCCGGGATCGGCGTCGCCCACCGCTATCACCGCCATGAGTTCGGGGCGGTACCAGCGGCGGTAGAAGCTCAGCAGCTCCGGGCGTTCGACTCCGGCAATGACCTTCATGTCGCCGCTCGGTAGCCGGCGCGCAAAATACGAATCCCCGAAATACAGGGGCACGACGATGTCCAGCAGGCGGCCGTCCAGGCTCTCGAGCCTCCGCCGCTCCTCGTCCATGACCGTTTTGCGCTCCTTCTCTATAGCTTCCGGGTCGAAGCTGATGCGTTGCGCCCAGTCGGCGAGCAGCATAACGGCCTTGCGGGTTAGCTCCCGGTCGCCGATAGGAGCTTGCAGGGTGTACACCGTTTCGGTCCAGGATGTATAGGCGCTTAAATCGGGCCCGAAGTCCATCCCCGTTTCTTCCAGCAGCTCGCGCAACGCCCGGGCAGGGAAGCGTTCGGTGCCCGTGAAGGCGATGTGCTGCAGAAAGTGCGCCAGCCCGAGCTCGCTATCCGCTTCGGACAGCGACCCAACCGGCAGAGCCAGAGCGTATTCAACGAGACCCGCAGGTTTGCCGTTGCGCAAGAGATAGAGCGCGAGCCCGTTTTCGAGCTGCGTCACCTGCAGGGATGGGTCGGCGGGCAGGGGATCGTCTGCGTGGTAAACGCGACCCGCAAACGTCACGCTCTGGGCCAGGGCCAGGCCCATGCCCAGCAGCAGCGTTCCCATTAACCCGGTTCCGAGTCTCATCAAGCCCCCTCGCCGCCAGCATAACATATCTGAGAATGGTTACTATAGTTTGGATTGTGCTAGGCTGGGCTTCGAGGTGCAGTGATGATTCGGAAACAGCGCGTTTAAACCGCATCCCGTACCCGCAAGGTACACGCCCAGGTTGTTATGACCCTGCCGGCGGCCTTCGGGCCGCCGTTTAGTTTGGAGGAAAAGTGCGCACTATCGAGGTACACGACCTGCAGAAGACGTTTTCAAGCCGCCAAGGGTGGTTCGGTGCCCGCAAGGTCGAACGCGCCCTGGACGGCGTGAGCTTCCACGTGGACGAAGGCGAGACCTACGCCCTTCTGGGCCCCAACGGCTCGGGCAAGAGCACGCTGATTCGCATCCTCGCCACCCTGCTCTTGCCCGACGGCGGCCGGGTGCGGGTGCTGGGTCGCCCCCTGCCCGGCGGCGAGGCGGAGGTGCGCCGTCGCATCGGCCGGGTGAGCGTGGACGCCGCCTTCTACAAGAAGCTTTCGGCGCGTGAGAACCTGCTCTACGCAGCCCAGTTCTACGGCATCGAGCCCACGGCGGCCGGGAAGAAGGCGCTCGGGATCCTCGAGCGGCTGGGGCTCGAGCCGCGCCGCTTCCACGACCCGCTCGAGGAAATGAGCCGGGGCATGCAGCAGAAGATCGCAATCGCTCGCGCCCTGCTGCACGACCCGCCGCTGTTGCTGCTGGACGAGTCCACCACCGGCCTCGACCCCGCGAGCAAGCGCGAGGTGCAGCGCTTTCTCGAGGAGTTGCGCGCCGAACGGGGCACCACCATCCTGCTCACCACCCACGACATGGACGAGGCCGAACGGCTGGCGGCGCGCATCGGCTTTCTGGCGCGCGGGCGGCTGGTGGCCGAAGGGGAGGCGGACGAGCTCAAGCAAGAGGCGGGCGCGGCCGACCTGGAGGAGGCCTTCATCCGCCGGACAGGCGAGGGCTTCGCGCCCGCCGCAGCCGGGGAGGCCGTATGATTCCCGCTTTTCTGCGCCCCTTGTGGGCCTTCGTCTTCCGCGACTTTCATCTGACCCGGCGCTACTTCTCCTGGGTGGTCGTCTTCACCTTCTACGCGCTGGTCAGCTCGGCGACGATCGCGCTGATCGGCGTCGCCGCCGGCGACGAGCGGCTCACCCTGACGCTGGTGCTGGGGGTGCTGCTGTGGAGCTTCCTCTCGGCGATGTTCCAGGAGATCAGCAACTCGATCAGCTACGAGCGCTGGGAGGGGGCGCTCGAGTACACCTTCATGGCCCCGGTGCACCGCCTGACGCACCTGCTGGGGGTGAGCCTCTTCGCCGTGGCCTACAGCGTGGTGCGCACGATCGTGATCATGGTGGGCCTGCTCTTCTTCGTCCACCTCAGCTTCGCCGGGGCCAACCTGTGGGGCGTGCTGGTGGCCAGCGTGGCCTTCATGGGGCTGGGGCTGGTGGCGGCGATCCTGCCGGTGCTGAGCCCCGAGAACGGCGCCCAGGCGACGAACATCGTGCAGGGGGTGCTGCTGCTGGTGAGCGGCATCTACTACCCGGTCGAGGTGCTGCCCGCCTGGGTGCAGCCGCTATCGGCGTTTTCGCCCGCCACCTACGCCCTCGCGGCCGCGCGCAAGCTAATGGGCCTCGACCGGCCGCTCAGCGAGGCGGGCACGCTGGCGGGCGCGCCGCTCGGCGCGGTGACCCACGAACTTTTGGTCCTGGCGCTGATGGGTGCGGTCCTGGTGCCGCTGGGGCTGTGGATCTTCGGCCTGGTCGAGCTCTGGGCCAAGCGGACGGGAAAGCTGAAGCGGACGGGGTAAAAGAAGAGACGGGTGCAGGCCCGCCTCTTCGCTCTCTGCGCCCGAATCAAAATGCAGGTCTCCATATGAGCTTCAGGTAGTCCTTGAGGTACTTCAGTACTTCTTTGCTAACGCTGGCGGGAAGATATACGTTGACCCTGGCCAGGTTACCCTTCATCCACAGGCCCACGGTGTTCTCGTCCACGTCTTCGATTCCCAGGTCTTCCTTGTGCTGCAAGATCTTGCGCGCTAGATTGCTGCCGCTACTGGCCGGAAGGTAGTGCTGCGACTGGAACCGGGCGTTGCTGTTCGGGCCCGCCAGAGCGACTGTGAGGAAGCGATCTTTCTCGGGCCAGTAAAAAGCGAATACCGACTGCTTTCCAGGCGGCAGGGCCCTGGGAAAATGGGGTGGGGGAAGCACTTCGATTTCGAAGTCGTCGCGATTGATGGGCTCCTTCAGATAGCGGGTCATTTGGCGCACGAAGCCTTCGACCGCATCTTCCGCCATTTTCCGTAAGCGCCGTTCGATGTCGACCGGATCCGCCACGTATTCAGCGTACCTCATATATTTCTCCACTGGCCCCGACGAACAAAGCCGTAACACCGGTGCGCTTTTTCGCTTCCCCGGGCAGCCGGGCCCACAACCTGCGATATTGCGGCATGTCCGGAAAGGCCACGCTATACCTAGCCTTATCTTCACTCATCCGCTGTAAGATTTGTCCGAGCGCCGACAGGAAGTAGTTGGTTGGCATCTGGGGCCGGGAGCCCGAACCTTTCACCTCGATCGTCCACGACCTGCTTCCCTGCCGGGCCAAAATGTCCGGACCTGGCTCCCTCCCCGCGGCAATCGAAACCTCCCAGCCGCCACGTTCCAGCCAGCGCCCAAGAAGCAGTTTTACGTCATCTTCGGTCATGCCATCTTTCGGCACTTCTGAATTGATATGTTTGGCGCCGGCTTCATTAGGCATAATTCCTCCCTCCCACCAAGTAGTTCCGTATCAAACCAGCTTCCTTGACCCTGCGGATTCGGCCTAGCTTTTCCAGTTTCCTGGCCTCGTTGTTTGCATGCTGGTGGACCGACAAGCCAAGTTCCCTCCGGATTTCTGCATCCGTCAGGCCGGGTTTGCGTTCGAGCAGCTCCAAGATCCTCTCTCTAACCGTTGCCATCTTCCATTCCTCCTTTTCTTGGCCTCAGCAGCGGGCACCTCTCGGCCTGGCGCAGTTCGCCCAGCCTCGCCAGCATCCGCTGCAACCTTCCCGACGTGATATATGCCTGATTGCCGCACTGGCGCGTTGAAAACCTTGCGTAGGCGACGAGTATCGCCCTTATATGAGCAAAGGAAAGGTCGGTTCTGATCATTGCGTTCGCTACATTTCCGTAGCTAGCGTCGACTTCGTTTAGCAGTTCTCCGTAGCGGTCGGGCATCCAGCGTCCCGCGTATTCGAGGATGCACCTGATGACTTCGTCGTGGGCCCCTCCGAAATCGTAGCCTGAAGCCAAACCAACCTCGGCTATCGCCGGCGCTTCGGAAGTCGGGGGTGCAGGGCGCGGTTCTGGATCGGCCAGAATACGCGACTCCTCCAGCACTTCTTTCCTGTAGATTTCCCTGGCTTGCGCATCGAGCCGCGGAATCGCCGATACCAGGTAATCGACCATTGCCGGGCTCGGCGGCAGGCGGGAGCGGTCGCCACGGCAAGGTTTGTCAAGATGCAGGGGCGGGCCGTTGTCTAGCCGGTCCCCGAGGCGCTCGAGCAGAGATTTGATGCCGTCGGCCGGCCCGCCCGTTTTTGGCGCAGTGCGAGCCCGGCTTCCCGGCCGCGCCATTCTCGATGAGCGCCCCGAAAACCAGGCCGGATGATCCGGACCCAGCATTTCGAGTTCCGGGCAGATGTGCTGCACGGCCAGTATTTCCGAAGCCGAGAGATCGCCGAACATCATCGCAATGAATGCGGCCTTCTCGTTAACGCTGTACATGTGGATAGGCATTTCGTTCAACATATACAAACGCTACACGTTGCATTCTACTCTGTTAAGCCCTCCTTCTCTTCTCTTTCTTCTCCTCTTTCAGTATACGTACGGGTGCCTGTAGCAAAAAGTTCCGTTTCTTCAGGCTTTGGACAGGCGGGGGACGGTCAACAGGGGGCGGGCGGGGCGCAGGGCGCTCGAAGCGGTGCGGACACCGAAAGACCCCCGGCTGCTGCACCTGTGGCCGGGGGTCGGGGTCGCTTCCCGGGCCGCCCCGGTCTACCTCCAGTACAGGGGCCCGGGGGTGGCGTGGGGGCCATCGCCAATCTTTTTGCCAAGGTAGTATTCATGCATCCAGGTTTTGATCAGCGACTTTTTTCCGTTGGGGCGTGTATAATCTTTGAAGCCTCCTTCTTTTGCCAGCTCGTTCCAGTGGCTTACAGTGACGCCGATGGCATTGCCTTCGCGAACCATGAAGTCGACGTTTCTGAAGAAGAATGAGGGATGATCGGTCAGTATCTTGGTTTTCCACACCCAGACCTTAGGAGTTTTGTTATTGCGGGTGGGGCGCATCTTTCTCGATATGGCAGCGAAGTACTTTGTTCCTGCCTTGTATTCGTCATCGCTGTGATCCCCAGAGTTTGGCCTGAAGTTAAATGAAAGAATGTCGAATGGCACGCCAAAACTATTTAGGTAGTTGGCCATGGTTTGCACGCCCTTATTCTTATCCCACCCTCCTGGTGGTTCTTTGAAATCAAAGTCTACGGTCCCCCAGGTTTTTAGTGTGTAACCAATTTTCACGTTGGGGGCGTACTTCATGCGTAGGTAGTCGAGTACCTGAAAGAGTCCGGCGAAAGTATTGGGTGGGTTGAGCTCAAGAGCTTCGGGGAAGCGCGACTCTAGCAGTTTTACAGGAAGCTTATTGGCGTTGTTTTCGTATTCTGTTCGTATGAGCCCCCCCCAGTATGGCGGGGCGTCGCCCGCAATAATGAACAAAACCTGCCCTTTGACTGTAGCTAGTAGTTGCATTTGAGTTTTCCAGATACTCAGAATTGCATTAACGTTGTACGGATTATCAATTACGGTTAGAATGTTTTTCCGAGAACCCATATACTTCATCTCGTCGGTAATCACAACCAGATAATCTTTTGGGTGTTCTCTGGACCGCTTCTTGGCGTACTCCCAAGCATCCACCTCCTCTTTGGAATACGGCTTATAAACCAGGCCGGCGTAATCGTATCCCCGAGGGGGAGCTAGGTCGCCCCAAAATTTGGGTGAGTTGCCTTTGCAGGCTACGAATGAAAAGTAGTCGGGACCGCCGTCGAGAACTCTGCGCCGGATGATTTTTCTTACCTCTTGCGACGGCCCGCTTACAGGCACCAGGTCCTTCTTCGGGTCGACGCTCATCCTGTGATTGGTTTTTACCCGTTTACCGGGGCACATCTTGGCGCCGTCGGTGGAGGCCATCTTGGGAAAGCGGGCGCTGAAGACTAGTGGTGCCTCGGAGTCGGGTAGGTCGAGCACCAGCTGCGAGTTGCCGTTTTTGAGATGCCACCTTCCTTCAGCTACCAGCACCCGGTCTACGTCGTACTGGTTACCTAAGCCTGTCCACCACATATATTTGTATGTACCGTCGGCCCGTAGCTGTAGCCAGGTGCGGGATACAATCACGTAGTTCTTGCCTTTGCCCATCCAGTTGCCTACAAGTGCTTGTTCGTCTGCGGTCAGCGAGGATGAGGGCTTGGTGGTATCTTTCCCAAATTTGCCCTCAACTGCCGTATCTACCGCTTCCGGACTAAATGAATTTTCTGAGCAGTAGCTCCAGGGCTCGTTTGTGGAACTGTTGTCGGGGGGGAATTCGCCACCGGGAACCATTTGAGGCGGTTGGCTGGGGTTGGTGCCACCGTCGTCGCCGCCACCACCACCACCATCGCCACCACTGCCGCCACCGTCATCCGCACTGGGAGGTGGCGTGTATGGTGGTGTGTTGCATGATGAGAGCAAGCTTAAGCCTACGGTCAATAGCGCAATAAGAAGAAGAATTCTTATTAGTAGCGCACGCCGCCGGAGTGAAACTGACCGATCGTTGTGTTTTTGACGGTATCTATGCCAGTTCATCTGTTCTCCCAAATTCCTAATCATTGTCGCCAGTAGATAGGGCCGGGGGTAGCGTGGGGGCCATCACCGATAGTTTTTCCTTCAAAGTATTCATGCATCCACGTATGGATAAGCGATTTTTTGCCGTTATTGCGGGTGAAGTCTTTGAAGCCGCTCTCCCCGGAGAAATCATTACCATGTCCCAGTGTCATACCGATAGCGTTTGCATCACGAACCATAAAATCTACATTTCTGAAGTAGAAGGATGGGTGTGCCGACCAGAGGCTGACTTTCCATATCCAGACCTTCGGCTTCGAACCATCCCTAGTTTTCATCTTCTTTGAGATAGCAGCAAAGTACTTGGCACCAGCCTTATACTCGTCGTCGGAGCGATCTTTGTCTCTAGGGTTGAAGTTAAAGGCCAGGATATCGAATTGCACCCCGAAGCTATTGAGGTAGTCAGCCATCGCTTTAACACCAGAGTGGTTGTCCCACCCACCAGACGGCTCGCTGAACGAGAAGCCTTGAACACCCCAGGTTTTGAGAGTGTAGCCTATCTTTACATTTGGAGCATACTTCATGCGGATGTAATCGAGCACCTGAAAAACCCCTGCGAATGAGTTGGGCGGGTTGAGCTCGAGGGCTTCGGGAAACCGGGACTCCAACACCTTAGCGGGCACCGCATTGGCATTGTTATTAAAGTTTTTATGTATCGATCCAGCCCAGTGGGGGGGAGCGTCTCCAGCAATGATGATCATTGCTTGGCCGTCAACCTCAGATAGCAGCTGCATTTCGGCCTTCCAATATCCGAATAGCGCATATAGCTTGGACGGATCAAGAACATCCTTTGCATAGTTCTGCCTTGCACCAACAATTTTAACCCAGCTTTCGTCGGTAATTACAACCAAGTAATTCTTAGGGTCATCTTTTGCACGTTTTTTTGCATACTCCCATGCGTCTATGTCACCCTGTAGAAATGGTTTATATACTTTGTGACCATAATTAAACCCTTTGGGAGTGAGGTCGTCCCAAAAGGCCGGCGAATTTGCTTTGGCTGCTACTACCGTAAAATAATCAGGACCGCCGTTATATACAGTGCTGTTTAAAGTTTTTCTTACCGCACTAGAAGGTCCATTGGGTTTAACTACGTCACCCTTGGCGTCAAAGCTCATTTGGTAAGCAGTGTTTATTGTTTTGCCGGGGCACATTAGGGTGCCTTGAGGGCTGGTTACTTTTGGGAAGCGAATGCTAAATGTAAGAGGATACTCCGAGTCGTTTAGTTCGAGAACCAGCTGTGAATTGCGGTTTGTTAAGTGCCATTTTCCTGAGTAGAGGATCACCCTATCTACATCATGATATTTGCCCAACCCGATCCACCATTTGTATTGGTAGGTACCGTCTGCCCTCAGCTGTAGCCATGTACGGCTTACCGACTTCTTGTCTTTCCCCATCCAGTTTCCAACCAACGCCTTCTCGTCTGTGGTGAGGTTGGTATTATATGCGGTCTTGTCCTTCCCCAGCTTGGCTTCTACGTCTTTGTCAACATCTTCGGGTTTGAAGTCGCAATCGTATGTGCCTGGATTGCCTGGGTTCGTTATTGGCGGGTTATCGTTAACCTTATCTGGTGTTTGATTGCATGAAGCGAACAGGAAAATCGCGGCTAGGGTAAGAATAAGAGCCAACACCCTGAGCGCTGTCATAAAAACACGCCCTTGTCTGCTAGTGTGAGGGCGTGCTGCCATTGTAGCCACAGCAGTCACGCTTGCTGATTTTAAGGACTTGCATTTAGACCGTGTGTGTTTGTGCATAGTATTCTCCTGCACATCGGTGCATGTTTTTTGTTTTCACGCATAGACAAGTGGTCTGGTAGTGCAAATGGGCATAGCGCATCTGTCTCGTAAGAGTATACACTTTCACCATTAAGTGTATGGTTAAGGAGATGTTCAAATACGGTTAAACAGTGTTGCTTCCCCTGGCTTTGCTGCAGAATCTTTAGGTTGAAGCGTCCCCGAGGATTGCGATATATCGTTGGATCTTGGCGGCTCATGTGTTAGCATTAAAATTATCGGTTTTGCCATTAAGGTTATCTTGAGCGGTTGAGCTGGGCGCCCGAGATATTTTTTGGACCCGCCAAACTGGACTTGTGTTTTTGTTCAGCGAATATGCGGCAATGTTGTTACAGTAGTGTTCGTATATACTTGCATTATGAGCCGCTTGTCCGTACGCGCACAAGCTTTGCGCCCCAGCTCCACGGTGGCCATGAACGCCCGCGCGCTCGAACTGCGCCACCAGGGGATAGACGTAATCGCCCTTACCGCGGGCGAGCCCGACTTCGAAACCCCCCGGCATGTGAAAGATGCCGCTTGCAAGGCCCTGGCTGAAGGCAAGACCAGGTATACCCCGCCCGCCGGCATCCCCGAGCTGCGCGAGGCGCTGGCGCGCAAGTTCGCGCGCGAGAACGGTCTGAGCTACACCCCCGACCAGATAACCGTGGGCGCGGGGGGCAAGGGCGTGCTCTACAATCTTTTCCAGGCCGTCATCGACCCCGGAGACGAGGTAATACTGCTCGCGCCCTTTTGGGTCAGCTACTCGGCGCAGGTGGAACTGGCTGGTGGCGTGCCGGTAATTGTGAGGAGTACGGCCGGGTCCGGGTTCGTTCCCCGGATAGAGGAGGTGGCCGCGGCGCTGAGCAAACGCACCCGGGCCATCGTGGTGAACTCTCCTTCGAACCCCACCGGCGCCGTCTATCCGCGCGAGCTGCTCGCGGGTTTGGCCCGGCTTGCGGACGAGCGCGGCGTCTTTTTGGTTTCCGACGAGATTTACGAACATCTTATCTACGAAGGTGAGGCCTACTCGCCGGCGCGCGAAGCTCCCGACTGGACGATCACCGTGGGCGGCGCCGCCAAGAGCTACGCCATGACCGGGTGGCGCATCGGCTGGGCGGCGGGTCCGGGGGAGATCATCGGCGCCATGACCAAGATCCAGGGGCAGTCGGTGACCCATCCCACCACCTTTGCCCAGTGGGCCACCATCGCGGCGCTGGAAAACCCCGAAAGCAAGACTTTCATTGAAGAGGCGCGGGCGGCCTTCCGCAGACGGCGCGACTTTTTCGTGCGCGGGCTCAACGAGCTGGGTCTGCCTACCCCCATGCCCCGCGGGGCCTTTTACGCGATGCCCGATGTGACCGCGATTCACCAGGACGAATTGCGGGCGGCCGAGATCATGCTGGAGCAGGCGCGGGTGGCGGTCGTCCCCGGCACCGACTTTGTGGCCCCCGGGCACGTGCGTATGAGCTATGCCACCTCCGACGAGAACCTGGAGCGGGCGCTCGAGCGGCTTTCCCGCTTGTTGTAAACCCGCTTACGGCCCCCTCAAAGGCGGCCTCCGGGCCGCCTTCTTGAAGCGTTCACAATTCCTTCGCACAATCTTCGCAGGCATCGTTCTAACCTGGCTCCGTATCAGCAGAATCCCGCCTGCGGGATTCGGAAAGGAACGAACGCAATGAAAAAGTCCCTGATATTTATGGCACTGGCTGCAGGAGTCCTGGTACTCGGCGCCGGGTTCGGATTCGCAAACAAGGGCCAAAAACCCGGTGCGGAGAACGTTGCCACCACGTCTCTGCCCTTGAGCGAAGAAGCGCGAGACGCTTTGCTGGAGGCGCTCGCCGGTCCCGAGGGGGAGTACGCCGCTTATGCCACTTACACTGCGATAATCGAGAAGTTTGGCAACGTTGAACCCTACGCCAGCATTCGCAGGGCCGAGGCGAACCACATCAAGGCGTTGCAGCGACAACTGGAGCGCTACGGCGTCCCCTATCCGAAGGAAAACCCCTATATGGGCAAAATCAGCGCTCCCAGCAGCTTGCTGGAGGCCGCCAGGGCGGGGGTAGAAGGTGAGATAGCCAACGTGGAGATGTACGACCGCCTGATCAAAGCCGTCTCCGACTACCCCGATTTGGTTCGGGTTTTCAAGCGCCTGCGCGCCGCCTCGCTGGAGCGCCACCTGCCTGCTTTCAAGCGGGCGTTGGAGAACGGCGGCACCATCACCAAGGGTGATGGCCCCGGGGGCGGCGGCAAAGGAAAGGGCGGCAAGGGCAAGCACGGCGATAAGGATAGCGACGGCGGTAAGGGCCGGGGCGGTCATGGTGGCGGCCACGGTCACGGCCATGGCGGCGGTAACGGCCATGGTCACGGTCACGGTGGCGGTCATGGTGGCGGCAACGGCGGCGGCAACGGTGGCGGTCACGGGCGCAGCCACTGAGCTCCGATTACGTATCCGCTCGGCGCGGGCCCGCTGGGACCCGCGCTTTTTCCGGAGAGGCAACCGCGATGCGTTTTCGCGGGAGTGCAAACGTGCCCGGGGAGAGCAATGGATGCCCGCAGACGATGCGTACGCGCTGCCCGGTTGGGGATCGGCGGAAAACCCGGCTAGACTGATTGGCATGAGGGATCCGGTGATGCGGCGGGGTGCAATGTGAAGCTGGCCTCGCGGCTGGTGCTGGCTTTTACCCTGGTGGCGCTTTTTGCCAGCGGGGTCACCGCAGCGCTGGTGTGGCAGGCCCAGCAGCAGCAGGTGCACCATTTCCTCGACCACGAACTGCCGCGAATAATCGCCAAGGGGACGCATCCGCCGGGCAAGCGCTACCGTTTTTTCGAGAATCAGCGCCGTTTGCTGGCCCGGCTCCGGCAGGCCAACCTGCGGGCGGCGCTGATAGCCCTCCTGGTGGCCCTAGGAGTAGGCGGGGCGCTGGCGTGGCGGATGACGAGACCCGTAAGCGAGCTCACCAGGGCAGCCAGGCGCTATGCGGAGGGCGACCGCGACGCCCGCGCCCGGGTGTCCGGGCGCGACGAGCTGGCGGAGCTGGCCCGCGCCTTCAATGAACTTGCGGAGCGGTTGCAGATCGAGGAGGAGCGTGAGCGCCGGCGCGTGGCCGATATCGCCCACGAACTGCGCACACCGCTACAGGTGCTGAAGGGGGAGCTGGAAGCCCTGGCCGACGGCGTGCTGGACCCCGACCGGGAAACCCTTGAACGCCTGGTGGAGGAGGTGGACCACCTGGCGCTGCTGGTGGAGGATCTGCGGCTGCTTTCGCTGGCCGAGTCCGGCGGGCTCGTGCTCCAGCCTGCACCTTGCGATCTGGCCGGGTTGCTCACGAAAAGCGCCGGCGCCTTCGCCGCCCGCGCCGCCGCCCGCGGGATCGAACTCGAGCTGGACTTAAAACCCGCATTCGCCCAGGTGGATCCGGCGCGCATGCGCCAGGTGGCCTTCAACTTGATAGACAATGCGTTGCGCCATGCACACGGACGGGTTCGTCTTTCCAGCGGCGCCAAAGAGGGGCAGGCCTGTTTCGAAGTGGCCGACGACGGTCCCGGGATCCCCGCGGAAGACCTGCCCCGCATATTTGACCGTTTCTACCGTGCCGATCCAGCGCGTTCGCGCGGCTCGGGTGGATCGGGGCTCGGTCTGGCCATAGCCCGGGCCATCGTGCTGGCGCACGGCGGTGAGGTGCAGGCGTCCAACCTCCCCGGCGGCGGGGCCGCCGTGAGCGTGTGCGTGCCCGCGGCGGAATCCGCCCCCGGTCCGCACTCAGGGGCGCTTTCTGCCTAGGGGCAGGAGTATCAGCACCACTCCGATCACCACCAGACTGTCGGCGATGTTGAAAACGGGCCAGAGACCCGGTCCGATGTCCAGGAAATCGACCACCCAGCCGCGCCCCAGCCGGTCTATGGCGTTGCCTAGCGCGCCGGCGGTAATTAATGAAAGGGAAAAGGCGACCAGCGGCGAGAGGCGGCTTCGCGCCAGGTAAACGAGCAGCGCGAATCCGACCAATACGCTAAAAGCGCCCAGCAGTACGGTTTTGCCTTTGAAGAGACCGAAGGCCACGCCGGTGTTTTGCACCAGCGTGAGATAGATCCCGGGCAGCAAGCGGTCGGGAATGGGGTCCAGGAAGCGCAATGCCAGTAACTTGCTGATCTGGTCGGCCGCTATCAGGAGCGGGATCAGGACGGTGGGCATGGGGCGAGTCTAGCACGAGCGCGGGTGGGTATGGTACACTGGCGTTTGCTGGCTTTGGCCCGTGGCCGAAGCGATTCCCGGAGGACCCTATGTCGAGAGTATGTGAAATTAGCGGAAAAAGGCCCACCGTGGCCCGCAAAATTACCCAGCGCGGCAAGGCGAAGCGTCTGGGCGGCGTTGGTCGTAAGACCACCGGCATCCACAAGCACTGGCAGGCCCCCAACCTGCGCAAGGTCACCATCCGTGTCGCGGGCAAACCCGTCACCTTCCGCGTGGCCATGTCCCACGTGCACAAGGTCTACGAGCTGGCCGAGCGCGCCAAGGGTATGAACCTCGAGGGGCTCTCCGAAAAGCAGATCAAGAACCGCCTGCTTGCATTGCTCGACAGGTAACACCGCGCTAGTACACCGGCCGGGTGCGTCCCGGCCGGTTTAGCTGTGCAAGAATAATGTTGTGAAGGCTAATCTCAAGCCTGGCTGGTATGTGCTGATCGCTCTGGTGCTCTACGCCCTGGTAATCACCCTTGCCTGGCGCCACGACCGGGCTGAGCTGCACCGCCTGCGCGCGGCGCTGGCGAGCGCCCCCCCGGTAACCGCAGCTTCCGGAAAGAGCGCGCACTACACCATGCCGCTACCGGGAGCTTGTTTGCCCCAGGAACCCGAGCATTTGCCAGGATACCCGCGCCCCTATCGCAAGGGCGCAAACCAGGGGTTCATTTTTGAAGACGGCGATGCCTGCGTGCCCGTCGTTTACGGCACCGGGGTGGTGGCGGCGCAGCGCGGGCGTGTACTCAAAGCGGAACACAGATATCGCGAGATGAGCGAGGCCGAGTTTGCGGCCCTCATCGCTGCGGTGGCGGATGGCGCCAGTCCCGAACAGATGGACCGGCTGCGCGGTCGTGAGGTCTGGATCGAGCACCCGGACGGGCGCATAACCGTTTATGCCCACCTGTCGGCTTTGCGTCCCGACCTGGCCGTGGGCCAGCTGGTCGAGCGGGGCGAGTGGATAGGATACGTGGGCAACAGCGGCACTAGCGCCGCCGCCCATGGAAGCAGGAAGGGCGCCCGGCTGCTGCTGGAGATATGGCAGGGGAACGTGGACACCGGCACCTATCTGGGTAAGGGGCTGGATCCCCGCGACAACAAGGACAAGCTCCTCACCCTGGCGCGCGCCCTCTTCGCGGTACCCTAGTCCCATGCGGGAGGCGCTCGGACAGGTATGGGCCAACCCCTACGTGCGGGTGGCGGTGCTACTTCTGGCAATTTGGCTCGCGGGCTGGCTGCTGCTGCGTACCGCCTCGGTGTGGGTGGGGTTCCTTATCGCCTACACCCTGGCTTATCTGGCGGATCCTCTGGTCAGCGGGCTCGAGCGCCACAAGGTGCGGCGTGCCTTTGGGGTGTTGCTGGTTTACGGTCTATTTTTTGTCTTCCTGGGGCTGGCGAGCGTGCTGCTGGCCGAGGTGGTGGTGCAGCTTTCGCAGCTTTCCGAGCGTATTCCCGACGTGTTGCGTCCGGTAAACGGCTGGATCGAGCGCCTCCCGGGTCTGATGCGCCGCTGGGCGGCGTCCCCCGAGGTGCAGGCGGTGCTGGCACACACCGCCGACGGCCTGAAAGCGCTCATGCAGGGTTTTTCGACCACGCTGGTGAACTGGCTGGGGGCGCTCCTGGGCCAGGGCGGCAATCTGATAGCGGGTATGGCTGCGCTGGCCGGCGGCTTGGTGCAGCTTTTCGTCGTCTTCGTGGTGACGGGCTATTTGCTGGTAGATTTTCCACGCATCAATGCTTCGCTCGCGGAGGCGCTGCCGCGCCCCTGGCAACCCCTGGCCGCCGAGTTGGCGGGCAAGCTCGACCGCGCTGTAGGCGGTTACATCCGCGGCCAGCTACTGGTGGCCGCACTGGTGGGGCTGGTTGTGGGCATCGGGCTTGCGCTTCTGGGGGTGCCCATGGCGGCGGCGCTGGGTTTCATCGCCGGCGTCTTCAACCTGGTGCCCTACCTGGGGGTGGTCGTATCGATCGTGCCTGCGCTGCTGCTGGCGCTTACCGCGGGCGCATGGCAGGCCCTGGGAGTGCTGGCCGTTTTCCTGATCGCCAATCAGCTCGAGGCCAACGTTTTCTCCCCCTATATCCTGGGTCGTGCCACCGAGCTGCACCCGGTGACGGTGGTCCTTGCGATCCTGGCCGGCGCCAGCCTTTTTGGTCTTTGGGGGGCGATGCTGGCGGTGCCGACTACGGCCTTCGCCAAGGTGCTATACACCGACTACTATCTGCCGAGCCGGTGTCACGAACAGGGGTGCTGACGCACCCCTGTTCGGCTCGTGGCATGTGGTGGAAAATTCCATAAGCTACAGGCCACCAGCTACATGCTTAGGCTTCCTCCCACTTCCAATCCTTGAACTGCTCGCGAAGCTTCGCCTTCATAAACTTGCCCGTGCTGGTGCGAGGAATTTCCTCCACGAAGACGATGGCCTCGGGGATCCACCACTTGGCGAACTTGGGAGCCAGGAATTCACGCAGTTCCTCGGCGCTCAGCTGTTCGCCTTCCCGCAGCACCACCGCTGCCAGCGGCCGCTCCGCCCACTTGGGGTGGGGAACGGCGATCACCGCGGCCTCGGCCACCGCTGGATGGCTCATGAGCGCGTTCTCGAGGTCTTGCGAGCTGATCCACTCGCCCCCCGACTTGATGAGGTCCTTGGTGCGGTCGGTGATCTTGACGTAGCCCTCGGAATCTATGGTCACCACGTCACCGGTGCGGAACCATCCGTCTGCGGTCCATTTGTCGGTTTCCGAGGGAAGGTTGTGGTAGCTTGCCGCAACCCAGGCGCCACGGATCTGTAGCTCGCCCATCGTTTTGCCGTCCCAGGGGGCCTCGCCGTCGTCCGTGACCGCGCGCACCTCGACCAGCGGCACCGGCAGGCCCTGCTTAGCGCGATAGGCGTACCGGGCGTCCTCGTCCAACTGCATGAGGTGCGGTTTCAGCAGGCTTACCGTGCCCAGGGGGCTGGTTTCGGTCATGCCCCAGGCGTGGATGACCCGCAGGTTGTGCCGGTCGAAGGCGCGTATCAGGCTTTCGGGCGCTGCCGAGCCGCCCACCACCATACGCATTCCGGGCACCAGTTTCCAGCGGTCGGGATTCTTTTCGAGCTCCTGCAAGATGCCCAGCCAGATCGTGGGCACGCCCGCGGTGGCGGTCACGCGCTCGCGCTCGTAGAGGTCGAGCAGACTTTCGGCGTCCAGGAAGGGGCCTGGGTGCACCTGCTTGGTCCCGGTCATCACCGCCGCGTAGGGCAGCCCCCAGGCGTTGACGTGGAACATCGGCACCACCGGGAGGAAGACGTCGTGCATCGAGAGCGAAAGCGAGTCGGGCAGGGCGATGCCGAAGGAGTGCAGGATGGTTGAGCGATGGGTGTACACCACTCCCTTGGGGCGCCCCGTGGTCCCCGAGGTGTAGCACATTCCCAGGGCGTCGTTTTCGTCCAGGTCGGGATAACTGAAGCGGCCCTCGGCGGTGTCTAGAAACTGCTCGTAGTCCATGAACCCTTCGGGTACTGGTTGTTTGCTCAGGGGCACGACAATGATTTCCTCGACGTTCGGAATGTGCTCGCGAATGGCCAGTACCAGCTTGAGGAGCACGTCGTCCACTATCAGGAAGCGGTCGCCACCGTGGTTGATGATATAAGCGATGTCGCTGGGGTGCAGGCGCAGGTTGAGGGTATGCAGCACTCCCCCGGAGATGGGCACCCCGAAGTAGGCCTCCAGGTGGGCATAGTGGTTCCACATCAGCGTGCCCACACGGTCACCCTTCTTGAGCCCCAGTTTGAGGAGCGCTTCGGCCAGCGCCTTGCTGCGCTTGTAGAAGTCGCCGTAGGTGTAGCGGTGCAGTGATTTGTCGGGCAGGCGGCTCACCACCTCCACCCGGGGGAATAGTTTGCCGGCGCGCTCGAGCAGATGCGGCAACGTCAGGGGGAAGTTCATCATGGTTCCTTGCATGGCGTCCTCCTTTTTTCGTTTCCTGAGCCACATTTTACACGGGTCCATGGATAGGGCCGGTCTCCGCGATGGAAACCGGCCCTGGGCGCCGCCCTGCTCAAACCGCCTGGACTTCGGGCCAGAGCTCGCGCAGTTCACGGGGCAGGATGCGCACGATGTCTTCTATCTCGCCTTCGCTCACGCGCCGCGCCAGAACCCGGAATACAGCCTGAGCTATCCGCTCTGGGTCGGTGCCCGACTCACCGAAGCGGGTGTGCTTGAAGTATCTGTTGATGTGGCGCAGGAAATCTTCCTTGCGCCGGGCCTTTACCGGCTTCCCGGATGGATCCCAGCCCTCGTAGTAAAAGCCGCGAATCAGCATGGGCAGCTGGGCTCCCAGCTGCGCCGTTTCCTCGATCGTCAGGCGATCGCGCAAGGCGTGCAGCACCGCCCGCAGCGCCAGATAGGCGCTATGCCGGTCGTCGGTTCCCAGCTCCTGCATGACCTCCTTAAGCCAGGCGTGCGTTTTTTGCAGGGTGGTATCGAAGACGGCCAGTCCGGTGGCAGCCATACCGTTCACCCCCTTTCTTCGACCTATATATTATATAATGTGCGCGCCAGTATATCAAGCCCCTACCAGCAGGCCTAAACCGCGGCGCCTTGCCGGGGACAGACGCGACGAGACTGCGGAAGGCTGGGCCTACGGAATCGAAAACACCCTGATTTCGTCATAGAAGACTTCTTTTGCCGGCCACGCGCTGGTAACGGCAAATCCTCCAATGCTGTAAGGATCGTGGGAACTTACCGGAAGCGGCTCTTCGGCCGCGACCTGTTTTCCGTTGATCCATACACTAGCCACCTTCCTGTTGCGATCGAGGACGTATTTTATCGTGATCCATTCATATGGATTCCAGTGGCCCACCGTGAGGGTGCCGCTGGCGGTGCCTAGGTGGATCTCGCCGCTACCATGATCGAAGCCAACGCCCCAATAGGAGCTCCAACTTCCGCAAGTTTCGCAGATGAAGCCAGGATGGTCCACGTAGTTCGAAGCCCGGCCGTTGAAGTAGACGGAGTATTCCACGCCAAGCACCGGAGCATTGCTCTTTATGGTCCGGGCCATGACCGCCGACCAGCCTCTTCTGCCGAGTACACGGAAGGACTTGTCCCCCGATGCAGAAATCTTGTCGGTGACGTATTGCTGCCTGGTTCCGGCTCCGGAGTAGACGACGTGCCACTTCGACGGGAAACTACCGGTTTTGTACGATTCGAAACCGTCGGCCCAAATCATTGTCGGGTCGCTCGGAGGACGGGATAGCTCTACGCTGCAGGCCACCGCGTAGTGGTCCATGCCGTCTATGTGAAGATTGCAAGGCGCCCACCAATCCGATATCCACCAGTCCTCGTCCAGGGCATGGCGGTCGCCGGTCCCGTTCAGCACGTGGCAGACCGCGGAGTTTACCAGGCCGCCGGTTGCGAGCACGTGGTCGAACGATGCGTCAAATGCCGCGTGCCTGGTTGTTGGATCGTTGTCTTTGCGCAACGCTTCCAGCGCGTTGAGGTCCCGGGGTTCTATGCTGGCATCCGTCGCGGGCGCGCCGGGGTCGCCCAGTGGATTTTGCCAGTCGGCCATCCACCTGAACCGTTCCCTGTCGGTCTTGGTTGGTGAAAAAATGGGTTCGGGGAAGTCGAAGTACGGTGGGAAAGAAAACGGCGGCATTATTCCAGCGTGGAGAGGCGCACCGCCTTTGACAGGGTCAATGTTAAAGTCTCCCGCCAGCAAGGCGGCGGTTTGCGGAACCAGCTGCCAGCTCGGGGTGGCGGTTTCGCTCCCGCAGTTGTAGCAGACGGCTATGCCCAGCCGTTGCAGGAGCGCGAGCAGCTGTTCTTCGCGGCAGTATGCGCCATGGACGACGCCGCCTGTCGCCGTGCGAACGGACACCGCCTTGAAACTCACCCCGTTTTTTGCGGTTAGGGATGTCCAGACCCCGCCGGTGTCTTTTTCCCCCTCGTACTTCGCGCAGTAATCGCGCGCAAAATCGTCCGCCCCCTCATCCGGTACCAGGGGTCTCTCGCCTACCAGCGGATCGCCAACAATGGTGCCGCCCCCTGGGTGCTCGGTAGACCTGTGGAACATGATGGTCTTCCATGCAATTCCTTCATAGCGGGCTCCGTTCGGGTAGCTGGAATATATGTATTCATAGCTATCGGGCAGCATTACAGGCAGCTGCAGCCTGCCATCATAAAGATCTTGGAAGAAAATAATATCGGGCTTGAGGGCGCTCAGGTTATTGACGATCCGCTGTGCGGCTACATCGCTGGTGAGCTTGCCCTGCCATGCCGGCGCGATGGCGTCGGCGCCGCCAACGTTCGCCGTAAGCAGCCTGAACCCCTCGGCGCCTTTGGACGGCCAGGTATCCGCCACCCTTTCCATTCTGAAATTTGCCCTGTTCCAGATGTATCCGCTTGGGGGGCGGCATATATAACCCCTGAGACTGGCCGGAAACGCCCTTTGCAAGGTCGGGCCGGCGTAGAACGAGCCCCCCTGTTCTTCACAGGCCTTTTTCACGGAGTCGTACGCCATTGCTCTAACGGCAACCGTTGCAATACCGGACCCCGCCAGCGGCAGGGGAATGTACGTTCTTCCGGAGGACAACGTCCGGGCGGCGGGGATCACGTGCAGGTTCGCGGTGCTGGCATCTGCCCCGGCAAAACCGCCATCCAAGACAACCGCCTCCAGAACGTAATTACCGTCCCGCCATTCCGGCAGGGACCTGTCGAGCGCCTCGTCCGGTAGAACGATCCTCACCGGGATCGGGGCCCGGTCCGGGTAGGAGATGTTCCATGAATATTTCGAATACCTTACACGGTCTTTCCGGCTGCCCGCGTTTGCGACGGAAAAATTTACCCTTAAGATGCCGATGTTCGCAGTCTGACCGGAGCGCAAGGCCCCCCTGGGAACGTGCAGCTCGGCGCCGCCGGTAGCGAGAATCACCCCTCCGTTTTTATCCACGATACCGGTTCCGTGGCGTCCCACCACGGGGAGGTTTTCCCACGCATCTTTGCCGTCTTCGCTTACGGTTGGTGGGGCGCCCGGCTTCTGGTTGCAGCTATTGAAAACAAAAGCCAGCGCCAGCATTGCCACAAGCAGGGTGAGGGCATGCGGTTTTTTCATAATAGACCTCCAGCTGGTTCATTCCAGAATATAACAAGTCGCTCTGACCGGTCAAGTGGCGGTTCTTATTGAGTGATATGAACGATGCCAGGGTGTCACGACGGACTTTCGGGGACGAGTTCTACACCCGTCCCCTACCTTCACGGGTCCCCGAGCTGCAAAGGGAGCTAGATGCTTACCTTGACTACTACAACCGCAGGAGGCCGCACCGGGCCCTGAGCGGGCTCGCACCCCTGGAGTACTTAGCTGCGATGCAAGCTGCCTATACCGCAACCGGAAAGCTGCTGGGTAAGCTGGTAGAGGAGCTGGTCCCCCTGGAGTCTCAGATGTATTGACCGATTACACCCCCTTGACTCACCCCCTCCCCTTTGATATCTTGAGTCTTGCGCCCAGTAAGGACCACGGTCCTCTACCCGGCGCACGGATCTTGAAAGGTGGCGTGACGTAAGTA
>Ga0256835_1000130_pt1 | contig 59683 bp, 55 predicted proteins | sample PIR30metaG_FD_185972 | JGI IMG/M metagenome (GOLD analysis project Ga0256835, IMG submission 185972) | Hydrothermal vent microbial communities from East Pacific Rise, Pacific Ocean - PIR-30 | ecosystem: Environmental > Aquatic > Marine > Hydrothermal vents | place: Pacific Ocean: East Pacific...
CCAGAAGGCGGTGGAGCTCTCCGGCGGCCACCCGGCCACCAAGCGGCTGCTACAGCGTTTGCAGCAAAAGCGAGGGGCCAAGTAGTTGCCGCCGCGGGTCAAGAATGTCAAGCTGTGGGCCGACGACCCCCGGCGGGAACAGAAGCTGGCCCAAGCCGCGGCCGAGCTGGCCCGGCAGGGACAGCGGGTAGAGTCGGTGCAGGGGCCGTTGCCCCTGGAGAGCGGTGAGCTGATGTACGCCATAATCCTGGAGCCGGCCGGCGGCGGGAGCCGCGACGGCGCCTTGCCGGGCATGTGGCAGTGCCCCGACTGCGGCGAGATGATGCCCGACGACGACCGGGTCTGCTCCATCTGCCTGGCCCGGCGCCCCGGCTCATGAGCCGGCCGGGAGAGACCGTGAAGAACCTGACGCAAGCCTTAATCCTGGGGTTGCTATGCGCCGCGCTGCTGGTCGCTGGTGCCTGCGGCGGTGGCGGCGACAGCGGCGGCGAGGTCTCGAGCCTGGAGCGCGCCCTCATCGGACGCTGGGAGCGCACCGCCGGCGCGGCCGCCCTGCCCGACACCTTGATCTTTTCCACCCCGCCGGCCGCCGTGGCCATAACCGGCGCGACCCAGGTTCCCTTCACCTGGGTCCTGGCCGGCACGGTGCTGATCAACAACCTCGGCGGCCAGGTGAACCAGGCCACCCTCACCTGGATCGACGGCAACCACATCGCGATCGACGACCTCACCGCGGGCAGCGGCCCCAGCTCCTGGGAGCGCTCGCCCTAGGGCGCCTTGACTCCGGTCGTCACCTATTGTTCATGGCAGGCAGTCCGGCCGAAAGAGGCAGTCGTCCTGGCCGCAGTCCGGGATACGGCCAAAGCAGGCCGTGTACCCCAATTGCACCCCCGGCCGGCGAAAGCGCCCGGGTTATTCGCAGCCCGAGGCTCCGCACAAGAGGCAGGTGCGGCAGCCGCCGTCGGTGGCCAGGGTGCCGCCGCAGCGGGGGCAGAGGTGGGTGGCCTGGGCCACCGGGGTGCTTGGGCGTCCGGGCAGGGGGGCCAGCTCCAGCACCTGGCGGCCGCGGCAGCCGTGCCTAAACACGGTGACCCCCTTGAGCCCCAAGCGGTGGGCCTGGGTAAAGACCTCGGCCACCGCCTGGGGGCTGGTTTCGGCCGGCAGGTTCACCGTCTTGGAGACCCCGTTGTCGGTGAACTCCTGGAAGGCCGCCTGCACCTGCAGATGCACCGCGGGGGCGATCTCGTGGGCGGTGGGGTAGAGCGCGGCCAGCCCGGGGTCCAGGCCGGCCACCGCCGAGGCCCGGCCGGTGGCCGCCAGGGCGGCCCGGTTGTCCGGGGTGTCCAAGCCCTGTCGTTGCAGCAGCCGCATGAAGCCGGGGTTGAGCTCCACCAGTTCCTCGCCGCCGAGCACCCGGCGGGTGTAGGCCAGGGCAAAGTGGGGCTCGATGGAGGCCGAGCAGCCCATGATGAGGCTGAGGGTGCCGGTGGGGGCGATGGTGGTGACGGTGGCGTTGCGCAGGTGACGGTAGCCCTGGGCCGGGTAGACGCTCTGCTCAAAGACCGGGAAGCTGCCCCGGCTCCGCCCCAGCTCCACGCTGGCCGCCCGCGCCGTCCCGGTGATGGCGGACATGATCCGGCGGCCCAACTCCAGCGACTCCGGCGAGCCGTAGACCAGGCCCAGCTCGCTCAAGAGATCGGCCAGGCCCATCACCCCCAGGCCCACCTTGCGGGTGCGGGCGGTGGCCTCGGCCACCTGGGGCAAGGGGTAGCGGTTCACCTCGATGACGTCGTCCAGGAAGCGCAAGCCCACGGCGGCCGCCTGCTCCAAGGCGGCCAGGTCCAGCTCGCGGTTCTTGATAAAGGCCGGCAGCACCAGGGAGCCGAGGTTGCAGGATTCGTAGGGCAATAGCGGCTGCTCGCCGCAGGGGTTGGTGGCCTCCAGGGGGCCCAGGGCCGGGACGGGGTTGGCCCGGTTGATGGCGTCGAAAAAGGCCAGGCCCGGCTCGCCGGAGGCGTGGGCCGACTCCACGATGAGCCCAAAAAGCTCGGCCGCCTCCACGGTGCGCACCACCTGGCCGTTGCGCGGGTTGACCAGCGGCCACTTATCGCCGGCGGCCGCGGCGGCCATGAAGGCGTCGTCGGCCATGACCGACAGGTTGAAGTTGCGCAGGCCGTGGTTATCGCGCTTGGCGGTGATGAACAGCTCGATGTCGGGATGGCCGGCGGCCAGCATGCCCATGTTGGCCCCCCGCCGGGTGCCGCCCTGCTTGATGGCCTCGGTGGCCACGTCAAAGACCCGCATGAAGCTCAAGGGGCCGGAGCTCACCCCCATGGTGGAGGAGACCACGTCGCCGGCCGGGCGCAGGCGGGAGAAGGAAAAACCGGTGCCCCCGCCGGACTGGTGGATCATGGCGGTGTGGCCCACCGCGGCGAAGATGGACTCCAGGGAATCGTCCACCGGCAACACAAAGCAAGCGGCCAACTGCCCCAGGGGACGGCCGGCGTTCATCAGGGTGGGCGAGTTGGGTAGAAAGCGGCCGCTGGCCATGAGCTCGAAGAAGGCGTCGCGCCAGCGCCGCAGGGCCTGCGCGCCGCCGTAGGCCTCCTCGGCCGCGGCCACCGCGCCGGCCACCCGGGCCAGCATCTCCTCGGCCGTCTCGATTACGCGGCCGTCGGGGTCGCGGGCCAGGTAGCGCCGCCGCAGGATAAGCTCGGCGTGGGGTCCCAGGGGTAGTCCGTCGGTGCTCATGGGAATAAGGCTAACGGTTTGCCGGCCGCTTGGGAAGGGGGATTCGGCAGGACCACTCCGCCGCGGCCCCGGCGGCCGGGGTTAACCCTCGTCGGTGGTCTGCTCAAAGGGGCGCTGGTAGCCGCAGTCCTTGTTGGGGCAGCGCAGGAACTGGCCCTTCTTGTACTTCTTGTGCAGCAGGAAGGGATGGCCGCAGTCCGGGCAGGGCTCGGGCACCGGCCGGTCCCAGGTGGCGTAGTCGCACTTGGGGTAGGCGTCGCAGCCGTAGAACTGCTTGCCGCGGCGCGAACGCCGCTCCACCAAGGCGCCGCCGCACTTGGGACAGTCCACCCCCACCGGCACCCCCCGGCTGTAGCGGCAGTCGGGATAGTTGGAGCAGGAGATGAAACGGCCGCCGGCCCGGGTGGGCTTGATCACCAGCTCGCCGCCGCACTTGGGGCATTTTTCGCCGATGAGCTCGGGCTCGGCCTTGGCCGCGGGCTTACCGTTCTCATCCAGCGGACGGATGTTGCGGCACTTGGGATAGGCGCTGCAGGCCAGGAAGGGGCCGTAGCGTCCCTTTTTCACCACCATGGGCGCGCCGCACTTGTCGCAGTCGATGCCCGGGTCCGGGGCCGGCTCCTCCAGGACCACCTCGCCCTTGGCGCTGCGGGTGAAGTCCGCGGTGGTCTTGCACTCGGGATAGCCACTGCAGGCCAAGAACTCGCCGTTGCGGCCCAGGCGGATGGCCATCTTCTTGCCGCAGGTGGGGCAGTCGATGTCAGTGGGCAGGCCCTTGCCCTTGATCTGGCGCATGTCCTGCTTGGCCTTTTCCAGAGCCTGGGAAAAAGGACCGTAGAACTCCGAGAGCAGCTCGCGCCAGTCGCGGCCGCCTTCCTCCACCTGGTCCAGCGACTCCTCCAACCCGGCGGTGAAGCCCACGTCCATCACCTGGGGGAAGTTCTCCACCAACAGGTCGCTCACCATCATGCCCAGGGGGCTGGGCACCAGGTGCTTCTTCTGCCGCTTGACGTAGTCCTTGCTCTGCACCGTGGCCAGGATGGAGGCATAGGTGGAGGGCCGGCCGATGCCCCGCTCCTCCAGCTCGCGCACCAAAGACGCCTCGGTGAAGCGCGGCGGCGGCTGGGTGAAGTGCTGCTTGGGCAGCAGCTCCTTGAGGGTGAGTTTTTGCTCCGGCGCCAGCGGCGGCAGCAGGCCGTCGGGGTCTTCCTTGGTACCGTTTTCGTCCTTGCTCTCGGCGTACAGGACGGTGAAGCCCTTGAAACGCAGGACCTGACCGCTGGCCCGCAGCAGGGCCGGACCGGCGGTGATCTCGGCCAGGGTGCGGTCGTAGATCGCCGGGGCCATCTGGCTGGCCACGAAGCGGTTCCAGATAAGGCGGTAGAGGGCCAGCTCGTCCTTTTTCAGATACCCCTCCAGGGACTGGGGAGTGCGGCGGCTGCTGGTGGGGCGGATGGCCTCGTGGGCCTCTTGGGCCCCCTTGCGAGCCTTGAAATGAGGCGGCTTGGCCGGCACGTATTCTTTGCCGTAGGTCTCGGCGATGAGACCGCGCACCTCGGCCACCGCCTCGGAGGCCACCCGGTGGCTGTCGGTGCGCATGTAGGTGATGAGACCCACCTGGCCCTCGTTGGTCTGGAGACCTTCGTAGAGGCGTTGGGCCAGGCCCATGGTGCGCTTAGGCGCGAAACCCAGCTTGCGGAAGGCCTCTTGCTGCAGGGTGGAGGTGATAAAGGGCGGCGGCGCCTTTTTCTTGCGCTCGCTGGTCTTGACCTTGGCCACCACGAACTCGGCGTTTTTCACCGCCTCCAGGGCGGCCATGGTCTCGGCCTCGGTGGTGGGGCTGAACTTCTTGCCGTCGAACTTGGCCATGCGGCCCAGGAAGACCGGCGGCTGGTCGGCGGCCAGCTTGGCGGCGAGGGTCCAATACTCCTGGGGCTCAAAGGCGGCGATGGCCCGCTCGCGCTCCACCACCAGGCGCAGGGCCACCGACTGCACCCGGCCGGCCGACAGCCCCCGCTTGACCTTGTCCCACAACAGGGGCGATATCTGGTAGCCCACCAGGCGGTCGAGCACCCGGCGGGCCTGCTGGCTGTCAAAGCGGTGGCGGTTGAGCGGCTGGGGATCGGCCACCGCCTTTGCGATGGCCGACTTGGTCAACTCGTGAAACAGCACCCGCTGGTAGCGTTCCCGATCGCCGCCGAGCTCCTGGGCCAGGTGCCAGGCGATGGCCTCGCCCTCGCGGTCGGGGTCCTGGGCCAGGTAGATGGCGTCGGCCCCCTTGGCCGCCTTTTTAAGCTCCCGCACCACCTTTTCCTTGCCCTTGATGACCTGGTACTCCGGCGTGAAGCCGTTTTCCAGGTCCACCCCCAGGCGGCTGGGCGGCAGGTCGATCACGTGACCCACCGAGGCCCGGACATCGAAGTCCCGACCGAGTATCTTCTTGATGGTGCGCACCTTGGCTGGTGACTCGACTATGAGCAGCGACTTGGACATCGTCCCTCGTTTCAATCGCGAACGTAATGGTTGCCGGCCTGTTGACTCACCAGGCCGGCCATCTCCAGGTTGATCAGCAGGGCGCTCACCTCCTGGGACTTGAGCCCGCTCTCGCGGACCAAAACATCTATGTGCACCGGCTCGGCCCCCACCAAGGCCAGCAGCCGCGCAGCCTCCTCCGGCAGGTCCGGAGGCGGCGCCACCGGCTCGGCGCGGCCCGGCCCCAGAGGAGGCAGGACCCCACGGCCCAGCACGTCATCGGGACCGCGGTAAAGACGCGCTCCGGTCTCGATGAGGGCGTGGCAGCCCTGGCTGGTGGGCGAGTCCACCGGGCCGGGCATGGCCAGCACCTCGCGTCCCTGGTCGGCACCGTGGCGCGCGGTGATCAAGGCGCCGCTGCGCAGGCCGGCCTCCACCACCACCACCGCCCGGGACATGCCGCTTATAATGCGGTTGCGCCCGGGAAAATTACCCGCGCTGGGCGCGGTGCCCAAGGGATGCTCGCTCACCAGGGCACCCTCGGCGGCCACCCGCTGCATCAGCTCGGCGTTCTCCGGTGGATAGGCCACGTCGAGCCCGCAGCCCATCACCCCCACCGTGTGGCCGCCAGCGGCCAGGGCGGCGGAGTGCACCGCGGTGTCCACCCCACGGGCCAGGCCCGAGATGGCGCTTACCCTGGCCTTGCCCAGGGCGCGCCCCAGCTCCTCGGCCTTGCGGCGGCCGTAAGGGCTGAACTTGCGCGAGCCCACCACGGCCACGCCGCCGTCGCGGCAGCCGGCCAGATCGCCCCGCACGAAAATCACCGGGGGAGGATGGATGATCTCCTTGAGCAGCGGCGGATACTCCGGGTCCCGCACGGTCACCGCGCGGCCCCCCAGGCGCTCCAGGCGGGCCAACTCCTCCTGGGGGTCGCGCGCCCAGCGGCGCTGGCTCACCGCCGCGGCCAAGCTGGGCCCCACCCCGGACAGGGCCTGCAGGCGCCGGCGGTCGGCCCCCAGGGCCGCCGACGGCGAGCCCAAGGCCTCCACCAAGCGGTGGAAGGTAACCGCGCCCACCCCGGGCACCAGGCGCAGCCCCACCCAATCGGCCAATTCAGAGGGGTCCATGTGGTTTCTGCCCTCCATGAGGCAAAGAAGCTAACCAGCCAACCGAGGCGCGTCAAGGGGTTTTTCAAAATCACCCCCCTGCGCCAGACGAGGTTCACACCACCTCTGGCGGGCCGGGTATAATATAGATTGTTATGGCCCGGCGCACGAAAGGTCAACCATGAGACTTAAACCAACCATCCGGCGCTTGCTCTATGCCCTGCTGGGGCTGCTGCTATTGACCACCCCGGCCCAGGCCAGGCCCATCCAACGGCCGTGGAACCTGGCCGTGGTCCTGGACCTCAGCCAGAGCATGGGCCGGGAATGGCTCGGCTCCAGCCGGGTCCAGGTCTTGGAGCGCGCCCTGGGCGTGGAGCTGCGGAGCCTGCCGCGCCGGATCACCGCCGGGCTGTGGGCGGCCGCCGGCGGGCGGGTCCACCGTCTCATCGCCCCCTGCTCCGCGGCCCGGCTCAAGGGCGTGTACCTGCGCCTGCCGCGTCCCGGCGGCCACGGCGCCGTGACGGCCGCCCTGGAACGGGCCGCCGGTTGGCTGCAAAAAAACGGCGGCGGCTCCCTCCTGCTGCTCACCGGCCCCGACCCGCCCGCCGCACCGAAGGCCCTGCTCGACCGCCTGGAAAAGGCCAGCGTCTTTTGGCACATCTTCGCCGTGGCCCCGGGACCGGCCGCCAGGCGCATGAGAACCGCGGCCGCCATGGGCGGCGGGCTGCTGATCACCAGCGATCGGCCCGCTGATACCGCGCGCCTTTTAAGGCGCGCGGTAAGCGCGGCGCTGAGCCCGACCTTTGTACAAGTGTTGACCTATGATCAAAACAACAGACCTTTGCACCTGCCTTTTACCTTGCAGCGCCGCGACCAGGCCTGGGGCCTGGTCAGCGGGCGGGCGCACCGCCGTTTGCAGTTGCCATCCGGGGTGTACCGGCTATCGTGGCCTCAGGGCCCGCCGCCGTCTGCGGCCGCCCGGGCGCGGGTAGTAAACATTCCACGCCAGGGCACGGTCAAGCTATGGATCGGCGGCCGGTGCCGGCTGCTGATCCAGGCCCGAGACGCGAGGGGCCGGCCGCTGGCCTGGAAGGTAAAGGTGAGTGACATCGACAGCGGCCGGTTGATCACGCCGTACAAGCCGGCGCCGCTGGAGCTCAGCCTGTCCAGCGGCCGTTACCTGGTGCGCAGCCTTTCGCCGGCCCACCAGCGGCAGGTGGAGTTGGCGGCCGGCCAACGGGTGGAGATGATCCTGGGACCGCCGGGCCGGCTCACGGTAAAGCTGGCCGGTCCCCTGGGGCCGGTGCGCCTGCCCTACCGGGTGGTGGACCTGCGGGCCGGCCGGCGGGTGGCCACCGGTTACAGCAACTCGCCGATGGTCCTGCTGCCGGGCCGCTACCGCCTGGAGCCGGCCTTGTATCCGCCGCTGGTGCGCCAGGTGGTCATGCCGCCGGGCGGCCGGGTGGTGGTGGAGTTACCCCTGCTCGGCATGCTGCACATCAAGCGGTCCCGGGCAGCAGCGGCGCGGCGCTACCAAGTGCAGACCCCCTCGGGCCGGCGGGTGGCCAGCGGCAAGGGTCAACGCTACCTGCCCCTGGGCCCGGGGCGCTACCTGGTGGTGTTTGGTGGCGGGCACGCGGTAGCGGTCCAGGTTCGGGCCGGTCGGCTCAGCACCGTCACGGCGCCGGCCACCGAGTCTGATTGACATCATGGGCCTGTTTCCGGTATGTTTCGCCTTACCCTCGCACGGCCCAACAAAACGATCATGGATCGGTTTTGATCCCTATGGGAGGTGAAGTATGACCACTGACCTGGGTGACCGCCCTTGGTACGGGGATTGGCCGCAGGGCGTTCCCAAAAGCATCGACTACCCCAAGATCGGCCTGGGCGAGCTATTGCGTGAGACCGCCCGAGCCAACGCCGACAAGACCGCCATCATCTTCGCGCTCAAACCTGGCGTGGAGTCGGTGATCACTTACGGTCAGTTGGACGACTACGTGGACCGCATGGCCACCGGTTTGCACAAGCTGGGCCTGGTCAAGGGCGACGTACTGGCCATAATGCTGCCCAACAGCCACCAGTTCGTCATCACCTTTTTCGCGGCCCAGCGGTTGGGCCTGGTGGTCACGGCCATCAACCCCACCTACAAGCCCATGGAGATCAAGCACCAGCTCAACGACTCCGGGGCCAAGGCCTTCGTGGTATTGGACGCGGTGTTCGAGGCGGCGGCCAAGGTGCTGCCCGAGACCGGGGTAAAACACGTCATCGGCACCAACCTGGTGGACGTGGGCAACTTCAGCCCGGTCAAGAAATTCCTGGGCAAGCTGCTGGGCAAGATTCCCAGCGGCAAGATGCCCTCCACCGCCCTGGCCTTCAACGATCTGCTCAAGACCGAGCCCAACCTGCCCCAGGTGACGGTGGACCCGCTCAACGACCTGGCGGTGCTGCAATACACCGGCGGCACCACCGGCACCCCCAAGGGGGCCATGCTCTCGGCCTATAACCTGGTCTCCAACCCCCTGGCCGGCAAGGCCTGGATCGGTGAGACCGACAAAAACCTGGGCTTCGTGGGCGTGCTGCCACTGTTCCACGTCTTTGCCATGACCTGCTGCATGAACATCGCCATCGCCACCGGCGCCTTCCAACTGCTGTTCCCCAAGCCGCCGGACGACTTCAACGACTGGGCCGCCCTGGTGGAGAAGTGGGGCAAGGGCAACCAATTGGTGATGGCCGGGGTGGCGGTGCTGTTCAACAAGATCAACAACACCCCGGGCCTGGAGAAATACGACCTGAGCCCGCTGACCCACTGCCTCAGCGGGGCCGGTCCCCTGCCGCGCGACGTGCAGATGACCTTTGAGAAGAAATTCGGCGCCCTGGTGGTGGAGGGCTATGGCCTGTCGGAGTCTTCGCCGGTGGTCACGGCCAATCCCTTTGTCCTGCCCGAGGGCAAGGAGCGGGTGCTGGGCTCCATCGGCCTGCCCTTCCCGGACACCGACCTGAAGATCATGGACCTGGAGACCGGCAACACCCAGTTGGGCTACGGCCCCGACCAGGTGGGCGAGCTGTGCGTCAAGGGACCCCAGGTAATGATGGGCTATTATAACCGCCCGGAGGAGAGCGCCGCCGCCCTGCGCGACGGCTGGCTCTACACCGGCGACATCGCCTACATGGACGAGCGCGGCTGGACCTTTATCATGGACCGGGCGCGCGACCTGGTGAAGGTCAAGGGCTACAGCGTCTTCCCCAAGGAAGTGGAGGACTACATGTTCAGCCACCCGGACATCTTCGAGGTGGCGGTGGTGGGCCTGCCCCATCCCAAGATGGGCGAGTTCATCAAGGCCTACGTGGTGCTCAACCCCGAGTCCGAGGGCAAGGTGACCGGCGAAGAGATCATCGAGTGGTGCCGCGAAAACATGACCCACTACAAGGTCCCCTCGGAGGTGGAGTTCCGCCAGGAGCTGCCCAAGACCATGGTGGGCAAGGTGCTTAGGCGGGTGCTCAAGGAAGAGGAGATGGCCAAGGCCCGCTAGCCATGGGCCGGCGTCCGGGGCCGGGGCTCTATATCCACCTGCCCTTTTGCCCGTCGCTCTGCCCCTACTGCGACTTTGCCACCCAAAAGTACCGACCCGGCCAGGCCCGCGAGTTGATCGCCGGTCTGGCCGTTCATTTGCGGCGCCTGGCCGGCGCGCTCCGGGGCCGCCGGCTGGAGACCATCTACTTCGGCGGCGGCACCCCCAGCATGTGGCCGGCGGCCGCCCTGGCCGGCCTGCTGGAGCTGGCGGTTGACTTGTGGGGCCTGGCGCCCGGCGGCGAGGTGAGCCTGGAGGCCAACCCCGGCACCCTGAGCCGGGGCAAGCTAAAGGCCCTGCGCGCCGCCGGCTTCAACCGGCTCAGCCTGGGGGCCCAGAGCTTTGACCCCGGCCGGTTGGCCGCCCTGGGCCGGCGCCACAGCGCCGATGACACCCGCCGGGCGGTGGACCAGGCCCGCGCGGCCGGCTTTGACAACCTCAACCTGGATATCATCTACGGCCTGCCGGGACAGGACCCGGCCGCGGCGGCGCGCGATCTGGCTCGCGCCCTGGCCCTGGAGCCGGAGCACCTGTCGCTCTACGAGCTCACCCTGGGGCCGGAGACCCCCTTTGGCCGGCGCTATAGCCAGGGCCGAGAGCCCCTGCCTTCCGAGGACCAGGTACTGGCCATGGAGGACGCGGCCCTGGCCGCCCTGGCCGCCGCCGGCCTGGAGCGCTACGAGGTGAGCAACTTTGCGCGGCCGGGTTTCCAGTGCCGCCACAACCAGTCCACCTGGCGCGGCGGCGACTACCTGGCCGCCGGTCCCGGGGCCCACGGCCACCTGGACGGCCGGCGCTGGGCCTACCTGCCCCAGGTGGGCCCCTACCTGGCCTCCCTGACCCAGGGCCGGGAGCCGTACCAGTTCGTGGAGGACCTGACGCCCCAACAGCGCTGCCTGGAGCTGTTCATGCTGGGGCTGCGCACCACGGCGGGGGTGGAGCTGGCGGCGGTTGAAGAAATCCTGGGCCGCGACCCGCGCCAAGTCTACGCCCCGGGGATACGACGCCTGCAGGAGTTGGGCTGGGCCCGGCTCACCGCCACCCACCTGGTGCCCACCACCTTGGGCCTACGCATGGCCGATGCTGCCAGCGCCCAGTGCCTGGGTTCCCATATAGGCCGGACGTAACTTTCCATAGCCACCGCCCGTTCTTAATGCCCACCGATCTGGCCATGACGACAGGCCAAGCCCAGTGCCTGGGTCCCCATATGGGCCGGACGTAATGTTCCATACCCATCGCCCTTTCTTAATACCCGCCGATCTGGCTACGATGACAGCCCCCCAGTAAAACCGACCCGACCTTACAGTCGGCCCCGAGCGGAGCAGGTTGGTGGACGAGCCTTTAACGCCCCGGACTTGGACCCACTACGGGAGCCCAGGCACTGGGCTTCGAGCGGAGGATGGCGGGGGACGAGCCTTTAACCCCACGGACTTGGACCCACTACGGCAGCCGAGGCCCTCGGCCCGAGAGCCAGTGCTTGATTTGGATTACCTTGCCGGGGTCTTTTTGCAGGCTCTGCAAAAGGGCCTGGGCGGCCTCCAAGCGCTGGAGGTGATCGCCGGCGCCGTGGTCCGGACGGTGGCGCTTAACCAGCCGTGGCCAGAACCGGACCAGGATGAGGCCCAGGGCCAAGCCCAGGAGCAGGCCCAAGGCCAGCCCAACCCACAGGAGTTCCGCCCCGGGGCCGGGTGGGCCGGGCGGCGGGTGGCCAAAGAGACCCGTCGCCGGCGCCGTGGCCGGTATCCTGCCGGCGCAGGCCGCCAGCCCAGCCAGCGTCGTGGCGGCGATCGCGGGTTTGAGGTCAAGGGGCATGGCTTCTCCCGGGCCGCGGTGGCGCGGCACGGGAGAGGTTTTTGCAAAAGACCCGCCAGGCAGGTGGCGGATGGGGTCGTTTCTGGTTAGCTGGTGATATCACGTTGTTGGGGACATGGCCCGGCCGCGGCCGCGGCCGGGGGGCGCAAATTAACCGCTAACGCCCTTGGTGGATGCGGCTAATTTTTAGCTGAAATCATAGTCCGGCCGCTGGCGCATCTGGCTAAGCACCACCACGGTGGCCGCCGCGGCCTTTTGCACCGGCTCGTGGGTATCGGCCAAAAGGGCGGCGGCGGCCTCCAGGGCCTCGGTGGCGCGCACGTTGGCCAGGGCCTTGAGGCAGGCCTCGCGCACCGCGGCGTCGCGGTCGCCGAGACCCTTACGCAGGGAACCCACCACCGCGGCGTCCTTGTGCCGGGTGTTGCCCAGGGCGATGGCCGCCACCCGGCGCACCGCGTCGTCCTGGTCGTCCATCAGGCCGGTGAGGGCCTCCACCGCCCGCTTGGCCTTGAGGTGGTTCAAGGCGATAACCGCCTCGCGCCGCACCGAGGCCTCGGGATCGCTCAACAGCTTGATCAGCCCGTCCACCGCCCGCTCTTCGCGCAGGCGGCCCAGGCAGGCGGCCGCGGCGGCGCGCACGGCCGGCTCCTGGTGCTCCAGCAGGGCCAGCATCTCGTCACGCCCGCCGGTGGATTCCAGGTTGCCCAGCCCGGCCATGGCCGCCTCCATGAGGCTGGCCTGGCCGGAGGCCAGCGCCCCCAACAGGGCATCCTCGGCCACCTGGGGCTGGATGCGGTTCAGGGCCACCGCTGCGGCCCGTTTCACCTCGGGGTGGGTCTCGCCATCGGAGGCCGGCGGGGCCGACTTGGTAAGGGCGGCCGCGGCCAGCACCTTTTGGCGCAGGTCGGCCTCGCTGGCCTTTAGCAGGCGGCGCAAAAAGGGCACCGCCCCTTGCGAACCTATCTTGCCCAGGGCCTCGGCTGCGGCCGCCTGGACCTGCCACGCCTGGTGCCCCAAGGCCTTGAGCAGGCCACGTTCGGCCGGGGCCAGCCCCAGCAGGCCGGCCAACATGCAAGCGGCCCGGACTATATTGGGGTCTTCCTTATCCAAAGACTCCAGCACTACGGTTTCGAGTTGTTCGGCCATCACGTCCCCAATTCGCAGATGATATTATTTTAATACTACAGTTGTTTCAGAGCCTTTTTCAACCGGACCGTGGCGCGACACCGCATAAATGAGCGCCGCCGGCCCGTTAGACCGGCGGCGCGGTTATGGTTGGCTCGCCCGCCTGGCGGCGGGCCCGGTGGTCCTACTTGGCCAGGCGCTTGGCCACCAACTCGGTGATGTCGGCCACCTTGATCTTGCCCAACCCCTCCTTGCGGGCGCGGGCGGCGGCCTGGTTCAGCGAGTTTTTACACGAGGGGCAGGCGCTCACCACCATGTCAGCCCCCTGGTTGATGGCCGTCACGATGCGCTCCAGGGCGATATCAGAGCCCAGTTGGTTGGCGTAGGCCTTCACCCCGCCGCCGCCGCCGCAGCACTTGGCCAGGTTGCGGTTCTGGGGGAACTCCAGCAGCTCGACCCCGGGCAGGGCCTTGATCACGTTGCGCGGCGGCTCGAATATCTGCAGGTGGCGGCCCAGGTCGCAGGGGTCGTGATAGATCACCTTGGTGGCCTTGGCCTTGTCCTTGAACTTGAGCTTGCCCTCGCCGATGAGGCGTTCCATGGTCTCCACGATATGCTCGGGCCGGTAGCCGTCGTGGTAGCCGTACTCGGGATAGAGGTGGTCGAAGGTCTTGTGGCAGCCGGCGCAGGTGGTGAGCAGGGTCTTGACCCCGGCCTTTTTAAAGGCCCTCTTGTTCTTGGCGGCCACCTTCTTGAAAGTGGCCATGTCGCCCACCAGGTAGGCCAGGTAGCCGCAGCAGTTCTCCTTGGTGCCCTCGGTCTTGAAGGGCACGCCGGCGGCGTCGAGAATCTTCATCACGCTGGGGATGATCTTGACGTCCTGGTAGGAGGAGGAGCATCCCAGGTGCAGCAGGGTGTCGGCCTTGGGATTGTCGGCGTAGCCCACGGGATAGCTGTCGGTGCGGGTCTCGCGCGGCAGGGCGTAGGGATTACCCTTGTCGATCATGTCGGACATGAGCTGCTTGAAGGTTTTGGGCAGGCGTCCGGCCTCGGCCACCCGGACGCGGGCGGCCTGGATCACCTTGGCCACGTCCACCTGGGCCGGGCAGGTGTACTTGCAGTTGAGGCACATCATGCACTGGTACAGGCGGTCGCCCATCTCGGCGGTGGGCTTGGCCGCGCCGGTGAGCAGGCTGAAGGCCAGGGAGATGCGTCCGCGGGCGTTCATGGTCTCGATGGTGGTCTGGCCGTAGGTGGGGCAGCCCAGCTTGCAGAAGCCGCACTGGATGCAGGCCACGATCTCGTTATCCACCCCGGTGCCGAAGGAGACCACCTTGTCCGAGCCCTTGCGCAGGGGCTCGAAGCCGTTTTTGGCGTACACGTCGCGGATGGAACCCTTGAGCCCCTCCTTGCCGGGGTTGAGGATGTTCTTGGGGTCCAGGGCGTCCTTGATCGACTGCATCACCGCGATGCCGGCCTGGCCCAACTCGGTCTTGAGGTAGGGGCTCTTGGCCATGCCCACCCCGTGCTCGGCGCTCATGGTGCCTTCCATGGCGGCGGTGACCTCCACCAGTTCCAGGGCGATCTTCTTCACCGCCTCCCACTCCTTGGCCTTCTTCACGTCCATGATGAAGGTGGCGTGCAGGTTGCCGTCGCCGATATGGCCGAAGGTGGCGATGGGGAAGCCGTACTTTTCGCCGATGGCCTGGATCTCCTTGATGGTCTGGGGAATCTTGGTCATGGGCACCCCGAAGTCCTCCATCAAGGGCACCAGGCGGTAGCCCGGCTTGAGCCGGCTCATGGCCGGCACCAGCTTGTGGCGGGCCTCCCACAGGGGGGCCTTCTCGGCCTCGTCGTCGGTCCAGTTGTGCGAAAGCACGCCGTGGGACTCGGCGATTTTATTCACCTGCTCGACGTTGTCCATCACCGCCGCCTTGTGGCCGTCGATCTCCATCATGATCATGCAGCCGATGTTCGCCGGCAGGTCCAGGCCGATGCTCTTGCGCAGCACCTCGATGGAGACGTTGTCCAGTATCTCGCAGGTGGCGATGGGGATGCCGCTGGTGAGCATCTCGGTAACCGCTTGGCCGGCGCTGTCGATGTCGGGGAAGTCCAGGCGGGCGCTGATGGCGTACGGCGGGGTGGGGATGATCTTCACCGTGGCCTCGGTCACCACGCCCAGGGTGCCCTCGGAGCAGCTAAACAGGTGGGTGAGATCGTAACCGCTGGAGGTCTTGGGCGCGGCCGAGCCGGTCTTGACCACGGTGCCGTCGGCCAGCACCACGGTGAGCCCCATGACGAAGTCCTTGGTGGTGCCGTACTTGATGGCCCGGATGCCGCTGGCGTTGGTGTTGATCATGCCGCCGATGGTGGCGATAGCCGCCGAGCCGGGGTCGGGCGGGAAGAAGTAGTTGTCCTTGGCCAGGGCGCCGTTGAGCGCGGCGCAGACCACGCCGGGCTCCACCCGGGCGTAGTGGTCGGCCAGGTTGACCTCCAACACCCGGTTCATGCGCACCAGGTTGAGGATGATGCCGCCCTTGGCGGCCAGGGCCGCGCCGGTAACCGAGGTGCCGCCGCCGCGGGGGGTGACCGGCACGCCCGCCCGGTGGCAGGTCTCCATGATTTGGGACACCTGCTCGGTGGTCTCGGCAAAGACCACCGCCTTGGGTATCGCCATGTGTACCGACATGTCGCGCGAATAGCCCAGGCAGTCGGTCCGGCTGGTCAGTACGTTTTCGGCCCCTACGATCTTCGCCAGTTTGGCCGCGATTTCCATGACGGTTCCTCCCGGGGCGACCCCGCCGGGCGGCCCCTAAAACACCGGGGAGAGGCCGATGGACCCCTCCCCGTGAATATTCTACTGACCACGCCGGGTAAAGGTGCGGGGCGCGCGGCCCCACCCTCCCGGCGTGCAATATCGATAATAAGCAAGCACCATGGCCGGCCTTACTTGTCCATCTTCTCGATCTCGGCGCTCACCCATTTCTTGTAGGCGTCGCCCTGCATCAGGTTGCCCAGCTCGGCGTCCAGGTCGCTGGGCTCGATCTTGGCGATCCAGCCCTTGCCGTAGCAGTCCTGGTTGATCAGCTCGGGCTCGTCCTCCAAGTCCTCGTTGCCCTCGGCGATCTCCCCGGAGACCACGGCGTAGACCCGGCCCACCCACTTGCCGCTCTCGATGGAGCCGAAGGGTTTGCCCTGGGTAACCTCGTCCTCTTCCTCGGGCACGTCCACGAAGGTGATCTCGCCGGCCAACTTCTGGGTCAGGTCGGTGGTGCCCATGATCACCAGGTCACCGTCCACCTTGGCCCAAAAATGGTTTTGATCGTAATAGAGGTCGTCGGGGAAGTTATAGCCTTTAACCTTCATGGGTGTATTCCTCCAGCCCTTGCGTGGGTGTTTTACATTTCCGGGGCCGGCCGTCGCCGGCGGCCGCTGTCCGTACTCCTAATATTTTATCACGCCGCCGCGCGGCGGTTACTTAAAGGCTTTCACCAGGTCCTTGGGCTTGATCCGGTTCAGCTTGAAGCCCAGTTCCTTGGGCTTGAAGCCCAGGGCCAGCCCCAGCACCTGGGTGACGTAGACCACCGGCACCTTGAGCTCGGTCGCCAGCTTCTTGGCGATGGTCTTTTGCTGGCCCTCGTACATCACGTTGCAAAAGGGACACAGCAGGGCCAGGGCGGTCACCTCCCGCGCCGCCAGGTCCACCAGCTTGGTGCCGGCCATGCGACCGGCCAGCCGCTCGTCGGCCCCCAGCACGCCGCCGCCGCAGCACTCCTTCATAGAGTCGTAGGCCACCGCCTCGGCCCCGGTGAGCTCGATGAGCCGGGCCAGGCTGGTGGGGTCCTCGGGGTCGTCCAGGCCGCCGAGCACTTGGCTGGGCTTGAGGTAGTGGCAACCGTAGTGGGGCGCAAAGCTGAATCCCTCCAGGCTGCGGGTGAGCTTTTTCTTAATGGCCGCCTCGCCCACGTCTTCGAGCAAAAAGCGCACCAGGTGCTTCACCCGCACCCCCGGCCGGTAGGCCAGCCCCAGGGGGGCCAGCTCGCGGTTGACCCGCCGGCGGGCCGCGGCGTCGTGGTCCAGGTGGTGGGCCGCCTCGGCCAGGGTGCCGGTGCAGGCCGAGCACAGCGGGGTGAGGGTGAGCCCGCCCTCGCCGGCCTGGGCCAGGGCGCGGGCCGCGATGACCAGGGCGGCCGCCTGGTCGGTGGCCTTGAGCGGGAAGCCGCAGCAGCCGGCCTCGGTCAGGTCGCGGAGCTTCACCCCCAGGGCCGCGGCCACCTTGCGGGCCGATAGTTCGTAGTTCAGGTTGCGCACCGGCACGGTGCATCCCAGGTACAGCAGCGCCTCCATCAGCTCTTCCCCCCGGCTGGCTCGACTCCCAACACTTTCTGGAAGTGGGCCGGGGCCTCCGCCACCTCGGGCAGCCCCAGGTCGGTCCGCCGCTGGTTCTCGAACTCGCCCACCTCCAGCAGCCGGCCGTGGGCGGCCAGTTGGTCGATGACGGCCTCGGTGGCCGGCGGGCCGTAGCCGGCGCGGGCCGCGATATTCTTGATGGCTGTGAGCACCTCGGTGAAAGACACCTGCTGGGGGCAGACCTCCTGGCAGGAGTAGCAGGTGGAGCACAGCCAGATCAGGGGGCTGGCCAGCACTTCTTCCCGCCGGCCCAGCAGGACCAGCCGGATGAGGCGCCGGGGGTCGTAGCCTTCCACGTGGCCAGCCACCGGGCAGCGGGCGGTGCAGGCGGCGCAGGCGAAACAGGCCTTGATGCCCTGGCCGCCGGGCTCGGCGGCCACCTGGTGCTTAAAGCCGGGATCACAGTCGTTGAGCAGCATGTCTATTTCTCCCCGGCCGTTTGGGCCAGCTCGGCCACCGCCTGGGCCAGGGCCCGGGGTTGATTGGATGCCAGGTGCATAAAGCGCACCTGCTCGGGCCGGCCGCCCACCTGGGCCAGCAGATCAGCCGCCTCGCCGGAGCGCAGCTTGGCCCGCAGGTTGCCGTTTAACGAGCGGCAGTTGCCCTGGTGGCAGCCGGCCACCAGCACTCCGCCGGCTCCCAAAGACAGGGCCCGCAGGATTAGCTGGACGCCCACCCGGCCGGCGCAGTTGACCGGCACCATCAAGAGCCCCTTGGGCCACTGGTGCCCGGCCAGGCTCAGGGCGCGGGCCGCGTCCATGCCGGAGTTGCGGCAGGCAAACAGCACCAGCTTGTCGCCGGCGGCCGCCTTGAGCCCGGCGGCCAGGGACGCGATCATCTCGCGGTTGGACCAGCCCGGCGGGGCGATGGCCTCGGCCGGGCACTCGGCGGTGCACACCCCGCAGGCCAGGCAGGCGGCCGGGGCGGGGGCGATGTGGTCCTCGGCGTAGCACACCACGCCGTGGGGACAGACCCGCACGCAGGTGAGGCAGGAGGCGCATAACACGTCGCGCACCGCCGGCACCGCCACCGCCTCGCCCGAAAGCAGGCCGTGCAGGTCGGCCGCCGCGGCCGCGGCCTGGGCCCGGCGCGGGTCGCCCGGGGCGGCGCCGCGCGCCCCGCCGATGAGATAGAGCCCGCTGCGGGCGGTGCGGCCGGCCTGCAGGCGGGGATGGTCGGGCAGGTCCTGGTCCCAGGCCGTGGTGACCAGGGGGTTGTCCAGCCAGGCCGGGGCCCGGCCGGTAACCTCCTCGCTAAGCACCACCAAGTCGGGCCGCAGGTCCACCGGCTCGCCGAGCACCGGGTCGTCGAAAGACAGCTTGCGGCCGTCGCGGCTCACCCGCAGCCCGCCGGGCTCCACCCGCATGGCCAGCACCCCCTGGCGCCGGGCGTCGCGGTAGAGCCGCTCGCCGCCCTCGGAGGCCACCTTGGCCTCGCCCAGGAACAGGGTGACCTGCACCCGGGGCCGCTTTTGCAGGGCCAGGGCCGCGGTCACCGCCCGGGCAAAGCCGTGGGCCGTGGCCCCGGGGCCCAGGGGCGCGATCACCGCCGCTTGCAACCACTGTTCGCCGCCTTGGTACTGCTTGGGCTTAAGCCGGCTCACCGGCAGGGTGATGTCTTCGGCCGTGGCCGGCATGTCGCCGGGCACCGCGTAGGCGCTGGGCGGGGCCAGCACCACCGCCCCGAAGCGCCGCCGGCTGGTGCGGCGCGGACCCTGCAGCCGGGCCTGGAAGTCGCCGCCGGCCCCGAGCAACTCCACCAGCTCGGTGCCGGTGACCACCTCCACCTGGGCCGGCAGCCCGGCCAGGGCCCGTTTCACCTCGGCCGGTTTCTCGTCGGCGCAGGCGGCCCGGGCCCGGGTGGTCTCCAGGGCCAGCAGCACCGGGTGGCCCAGGGCGGCGGCCTGGTGGGCCGCGGCCACGGCGGCCAGGCCGCGGCCGGCCACCAACACCTCTTGGTTGGGCTGGCGGGTGTAGCGCTGGGCCATGGTGCCCAGGGCGGCCGAGCCGGCCGCGCGGGCCACCGCGGCCGCGGCCCGGGCCTGGCGCAGGGCCAGGGGACCGCCGCCCACCTCGGCGGCCAGGTCCAACCACTTCACCGGGTAGCCCTTGAGCCGGTTGACCAGGCTGCGGGGGGCCCGCGCCTCGGTGGTGGTCACCACCGCCGCCTCCACCAGCCCGCCGTCAGACAGCGCCACCCCGGCCTTCTTGGCCGCCTTGGCCGGGTCCAGCCCCTCCAGCCCCGCTTCCTCGATCCAGATGAGGCTCACCTCAGGCATGGGCCGCCTCCCGAACCAGGGGCTGGAGATGCCCGGCGGCCGCAGCCGCGGCCACCGCCCCGTGCTCTATGGACTCCACGATGGACATGGGCCCCCGGGCCGAGCCGGCGATGAAGACACCGGCCGCCCCACTGGCCACCGGCTCGGCGTCGGAGCCCAAAAATCCGTCGCTGGTGCGGGTGCAGGCAAAGAGCTGGCTCAGGGCCGCCGCGCCCACCGGCGGACGCATCCCTTGGCTCAGCACCACCAGGTCGAACTCGGCGGTCTGGCTGCGGCCGCCGGCGGCGTAGACCACCTGGGGTCCGCCCGGGCCGGCGGTCACCTCGCCGGGCATGGCCCGCACAAAGTTCATTTGCTCTCGCATCTCCGCCAGCTCCCCGGCCCAGGCGCGGCCGTAGGTCTGCACGTCCATGTGGAAGAAGGTTATCTCGGTCCCGGGCCGGCGGGCCTGGATCACCCGGGCCATGCGCAGGGCGAACCCGCAGCACACCCGGCTGCAATATAGATGACCCAGGGACTCGTCGCGGCTGCCCACGCACTGGATAAAGGCCACCCGCCGCGGGTCGCGCCCCCCGGCCAACTCGGCCAGGGAGTGCTCCAGGGCGCCCTCCAGCTCCAGGGCGCTCACCACGCCGGGCACCCGGCGATAGCCGAAACGACTCTTGGCCGAGGGGTCAAACGGCGTGGCCCCCACCGCCAGGATCACCGCCCCGGCCTGGACCTGGCTGCGCCGCGGCAGCGGCCCACCGGCCAGCTCCACCACCGGGGCCGGTCCGTTGTTGCGCTGGGGCTCCAGGGTGAGCCGCCAGCCATCGCCATCGGCCTCGGCGGCCACCGGCTTGGCCGAGGTGTAAATCGCTATCTCCGGCCGGGCGGCAACCCGGCGTACCAGGTCGGCCAAACGGCAGGCCCCGCAGCGGACGCAAGAGTCGGTCGCCTTGCAGCAGAAATCGGCCACCCGGCCCCCTAAACGGGGGCCGCGCTCCACCACCAGCGAGGATAGCCCCCGCCGGGACAGATCGATGGCCGCCGCCAGCCCAGCCACGCCGCCCCCGATGATGACGGCTGGCGTTTTAATTGTCTTAACAGCCACTTAAATTGTCTCCCCACCCAACACAACAGCAGGGCGGCGCCTGGTGTTTCATGCCTGCCCCCACCCGCGGCAACCCCTGGCGCAGGGGGTCCCATCCGGGACTTTTCAGCTTGACAAGCCGCGATTTTCCCGCCTATAGTGCGTAATAGCTGGATTGTAGCTAACATGTAATCATTTTGTCTACCCGTTTTTCGCTTTTCGCGCCGCTTTTTTTGTCTGCCGGCAGGTTTTTGCGGCCGGCGCGAGAGGCCCTCGAAGGATGGTTATGCCTCCCATCAAAGCCACCAAGCAGATGAAAAAGCTCATGGAAGACCACTTCCTGGGACTGGCCAAGGCCAAGGAGGAGGGCAATCCCAAGGTGGCCTGGTGCACCTCGGTGGGGCCGGCCGAGCTGCTGCACGCCATGGGCTTTGATGTCTACTTCCCGGAGAACCACGGGGCCATGCTGGGGGCCACCCGCATGGCCACCGATCTCATCCCCGAGGCGGTGGCCGCCGGCTACTCGCCGGAGATATGCTCCTACCTCACCTCGGACGTGGGATCCTACCTGGCCGGCCAGACCCCGCTGACCCGGGCCTATGGCCTGGAGTCGGTACCCCGGGCCGACGTGCTGGTGTTCAACAACAACCAGTGCCGGGAGGTGCAGGACTGGTTCATGTTCTACGCCCGGGAGTGGGACGTGCCCCTGGTGGGCATCAACAACCCGCGGGTGATCCACGAGGTGAAGGAAAGCCACGTGGCCGACGTTAAGAGCCAGATGCACGACATGATCCCGGTGTTGGAGCAGGTCAGCGGCAACAAGTTCGACATCGACCGTTTCCGCGAGGTGGTGGGGCTGTCCAAGCAGTGCACCATCCGCTGGCGCAAGGTGCTCGAGGGGGCGGCCCACCACCCCAGCCCCATGACCTTCTTCGACCACTGCATCCACATGGCCCCGGCGGTGGTGCTGCGCGGCAAGCAGGAGGCGGTGGACTACTACGACCTGCTGCTGGCCGAGATCGACCAGATGGTGCAAGACCAGGTGGCGGCGGTGCCCGGGGAGCAGGTGCGCCTGTACTGGGACGGCATGCCGGTGTGGGGACGGCTGCGTATGCTCTCGGAGCTGCTGAACGAGCTGCAGGCGCCCATCGTCTCCTCCACCTACTGCAACTCCTGGATTTTCGACGCCCTGGATGAGCGCGACCCCTTCGACTCCATGGCCCGCGCCGCCCTGGAGCTGTTCAACGTGCGCGACGATGACTTCAAGGAGGGCTATGTCAAGGAGTGGGTGGAGCGTTGCGGGGTCGCGGGCATCATCTTCCACGACGCCAAGACCTGCCCCTACAACACCAACAGCCGCTTTGCCATGCCCCAACGTCTGTCTCAGGAACTGGGTCTGCCCACCCTGGTGATCAACGGCGATCTCAACGACCTGCGCTTTTTCAGCGACGAACAGGCCAAGACCAACATCGAGGCCTTCGTGGAGCAGTTGTTGGAGCAGGCGGCCTAGGGGCCGGCGGTAGCGGGAGCTGACTTGGCGAGCCATTTTGCCGGTATAGACGTGGGAGCCAGCGCCACCAAGGTGGCGGTGGTCGATGAACAAGGCGATCTCCAGGGCCACGCGGTGCGCCGTTCGGGGGTGGACTTCGCCGCCAGCGCCCAGGAGGGCTTCCAGCGGGCCCTGGCCATGGCCGGGCTGCAGGCCCAGGACATTGCCGGGGTGATATCCACCGGCTACGGCCGCAAGAACGTGCCCTTTGCCGGCGCCAGTCGCACCGAGATCGCCTGCCACGGAGCCGGAGCCTACTTCCACTATCCCCAGGCGATAACCGTGGTGGACATCGGGGGCCAGGACAACAAGATCATCAAGTTGGACGCCCAGGGCCGGCGCAAATCGTTCAAGATGAACCGTAAGTGCGCCGCCGGCACCGGGGCCTTCTTGGAAGAGATGGCCCTGCGCCTGGACCTGGAACTGGGCGCCATGAACCAACTGGCCGCGGCGGCCCGGGAGGAGGTCACCCTGGGGGCCTTTTGTACCGTGTTCACCGGCACCGAGCTGCTGAGCAAGATTCGCGAGGGGGTGCGGGTGGAGCCGCTGGTCAAGGGGCTTTTCCGGTCGGTGGTCAAGCGGGTGCGGGAGATGGACACCCTCACCAACCTGGTGGTGATGACCGGCGGGGTGGTGGCCCACAACCCGTTTCTCATGGAGATGATGGCCCAGGAGGTGGGGCGCGAGGTGGTGACCACCCCCCGTCCCCAGCTCAACGGGGCCTGGGGTGCGGCCCTGCTGGCCCGTGACCAACTGACGTAGAGTTTTTATACGCTAAACAACACACCGCGCGGCCACGGGACGGCGGCTCGCCGCCGGCGGCCCCGGGTCGGCCCACGCAAGAGGGAGGTAGATACAATATGAATCGCTGGTTGACCGTTGGCGACATACTCCGGGTAAACGCCACCATGTTCGCCGACAAGGAGGGAGCGGCAGACCTGTACAGGTCGCTTACCTTTAAGGAGTGGAACGAACGCTGCTGCCGCCTGGCCAACGCCCTGGCCGACCGCGGGCTGCAAAAGGGTGACCGCATAGCCATGATCGCCTTCAACTGCCTGGAGTGGTTGGAGTTCTACGGCGCCTGCGCCAAGGGCGGTTTCGTGGCGGTGCCGATCATGTTCCGGCTCACCCCGGCGGAATACGGCTATATCCTCAACAACGCCGAGTGCAAGGCCTTCATCGTGGAAAAGCCCTTTGCCGATGACGTGGCCGGGGCCAAGGCCGACCTGGAGACCATCGACGCCGACAAGTACTTCTTCTTTGGCGAGGGGGACGCGCCCGAGGGCTTTGTGCACCTGGAGGACCTGTTCAAGGAAGGTTCGGCGGTGGAGCCCCCGGTGAAGGTGATCGACGAGGACACCTGGATCATCATGTACACCTCCGGCACCACCGGCCGTCCCAAGGGCGTGGTGCGCACCCACGAGTCGCTGGCCGGCAAGTACTGGACCAACATCGCGGCCATGGGCTACGACCGCGACGACCGGGGCCTGTTGGTGATGCCCATGTGCCACATCAACAGCGTCTTCTACTCCTTTGTCTTCACCTGCCTGGGGGCCGCGGCCATCGTCTACAATTCGGTGTCCTTCGACCCAGAGCACATGATCAAGACCCTCAGCGAGTTCGGGGTGACCTTCACATCCCTGGTGCCTACCCACTACATCATGATGCTGGCCCTGCCCGAGGAGGTTAAGAGCAAGTACAACGTGGACTGCGTCAAGAAGCTGCTCATCTCCTCGGCCCCGGCCCGGCGCGATCTCAAGCTGGCCATCATGGACTACTTCAAGAACAGCCAGCTCTACGAGGCCTACGGCTCCACCGAGGCCGGCCTGGTCACCCTGCTGCTGCCCGACGAGCAGTTCGACAAGCTCGGCTCCATCGGCCGCGAGATACCGGGTACCGACCTGCTCAAGATTCTCGACGAGGACGGCAACGAGGTGCCCGACGGCGAGGTGGGCGAGCTCTACTCCCGCGGGCCGGCCCTGTTCAGCGAGTACTGGAAGCTGCCCGAGGAGACCAAGGCCGCCTTTGTGGGCGACTTCTTCAGCGCCGGCGACATGGCCTACCGCGACCAGGAAGGTTACTACTACCTGGTGGACCGCAAAAAGAACATGATCATCACCGGCGGCGAGAACGTCTACCCCTCGGAGGTGGAAGACTGCATCGGCGGCCACAACGCGGTCAAGGACGTGGCGGTCATCGGGGTGCCCGACGAGAAATGGGGCGAAAAGGTCACTGCGGTGATCATCCTGCACGATGGTTACCAGCCCACCGACGAGCTGGCCGCCGAGCTGCGCGACTTCACCAAGGGCAAGATCGCCGGCTTCAAACGGCCCAAGGCCGTACACTTTGTGACCGAAGAAGAAATGCCCCGCACCGGCACCGGCAAGATCCTGCACCGCGTGCTGCGCGAGCGCTACGGCCACTGGTCCGAGGCCGAGAAATAGCCGCAGCCCCGGGAGCTGGGCTTTATATTTTTAAACTTGGTACCGGCTGATCAAGCTGACTTGCCAACGCAACCCAAGGAGACAGGACATGTTCACCAAGTCGTTTATCCCCCACAAGGGCTACTGGTCCTCGCCCTTTTCCCGATGGCAGATGTCCTTCCAGAACGAGCACGCCATCGTACTGGCTGCGGCCACGACCAAAAAATTCTTCGAGCTGCGCCAGATAGACCCCGCCGTCTTTGACTGGGGCGTACTGGGCATGACCATCGGCCAGAAATCCTGGTTCTACGCCTGCCCCTGGTACTGCGCCCTGGCCGGGGCCGAGAAGATCGCCGGCCCCACCATCAGCCAGGCCTGCGCCACCAGCGCCACCTCCATCTACACCGGCGCCGCCGCGGTGGAGCTGGGCAGCGCCGAGTGCGTGCTGGTGGGCACCACCGACCGCTGCTCCAACGGCCCCCACACCGTGTGGCCCAATCCCAAGGGTCCCGGCGGCGAGGTGATCCACGAGAACTGGCTCATGGACAACTTCAACATCGACCCCTGGGGCGGCGAGGCCATGGTCAAGACGGCCGAGAACGTGGCCGCCGACCACGGCGGGGTCACCAAGGAAGAGTCCGACGCCCTGGCCCTGCGGCGTTACGAGCAGTACCTCATGTCCCTGGAAAACGACCGCGCCTTCCAAAAAGAATACATGATCCCGGTGGACATCAAGGTCTCTAAGAAAAAGACCATCACCATCGAAGGGGATGAAGGCATCATGCCGGTGACCGCCGAGGGCCTGGCCCCGCTCAAGCCGGTGGTGCCCGGCGGCTCCATCACCTTCGGCGCCCAGACCCACCCGGCCGACGGCAACGCCGGCTTCGTGGTCACCACCGAGGAAAAGGCCAAGGAGCTCAGCGCCGACAAGAGCATCACCATCCAGATACTCTCCTACGGCTACGCCCGGGCCCCCAAGGCCCGCATGGCCGCCGCGGTCACCCCCTCGGCCGAGATGGCCCTGGCCAAGGCCGGCATCGGCGTGAGCGATCTGGCCGCGGTGAAGACCCACAACCCCTTCACCGCCAATGACATCGTCATGGGCCGCCTGATGAAGATACCCGAGGAGATATTCAACAACTACGGCTCCTCGCTGGTCTTCGGACACCCCCAGGGTCCCACCGGCGCCCGCTGCACGGTGGAGCTGATCGAGGAACTCGTCAAGCTCGGCGGCGGCTACGGCCTCTTTGCCGGCTGCGCCGCCGGCGACACCGCCGCGGCCCTGGTGATCAAGGTCTCCTAGGCCCACTCCCGGCCGGGGGCTCACCCCCGCCGGGGACATGCGCCCTGCGCGCCTTTACCAAACGGCCGGTCCCATCGCGATCCCGCGGCGGGACCGGCCGTTTGCCGTTAGCCGCCCGGGTCAACTAATATCGGCCGAGGGCAGGTGGGGCTTGCACCCCACCTCGCCCTGGAGTACCTTGGGGGCGTTTGGGCAGGCAAACGAGCTCCAGCAGACCACCAGGGCCGGCCGCCGGCGGGGATAGCAAGACATGGGCATGACCCTCAGCGAAAAGATTTTGGCCGCCCACGCCGGGCGCCATGTCCTGCGCCCCGGCCAGATCGTGGAGGCCCGGGCGGACCTGCTCATGGCCAACGACATCACCGCGCCGCTGGCCATCGACGCCTTTAAAGACACCGGGGCCCTCAAGGTCTTCGACCCCGACCGGGTGGTGCTCATCGCCGATCACTTCACGCCCAACAAGGACCTGGCCACCGCCCGGCAGGTGCGCAAGATGCTGGACTTCGCCGCCGCCCAGATGCTCACCCACCGCTTCGAGGGCGGCCGGGCCGGGGTGGAGCATGTGCTGCTGCCCGAACAGGGGCTGGCCCTGCCCGGTGAGATCATCGCCGGGGCCGACAGCCACACCAGCACCATGGGGGCCTGCGGGGCCTGGGCCGTGGGAGTGGGCTCCACCGACATCGGGGCGGCCATGGCCACCGGCAAGGTTTGGTTCAAGGTGCCGGCCACCCTGCGGGTGGAGCTCACCGGCTCCTTGGGCCCCTGGAGCTCGGCCAAGGACCTGGCCCTGGAGATGCTGCGCCGCCTGGGGCCCGACGGGGCCGACTATCTGGCCCTGGAGTTCCACGGTCCCCTGGCCGGCCGCCTCAGCATGAGCCAGCGCCAGTGCCTGGCCAACATGGCGGTGGAGGCCGGGGCCAAGACCGGTATCTTCGGAGTGGACGACATCACCCGCGACTACCTGGCCGACCGGGCCCGCCGGCCGTGGCAGGCGGTGGCGCCTGACCCCGACGCGGTGTACCACGACACCATCACCATCAACGCCGACGGCCTGGGGCCGCTCATCGCCCGCCCCCACAGCCCCTACGACGTGGCCCCGGCCGGCGAGAGCTCGCGCGAGGCCATCAACCAGGTGTTCATCGGCTCCTGCACCAACGGCCGCTTAGACGACCTGCGGCAGGCGGCCGCCGTGCTGCAGGGGCGGCAGGTGCACTCGCGGGTGCGGCTCATCGTGCTGCCGGCCACCCCGGCTATCTACCGGCAAGCCCTCAAGGAAGGGGTGCTGGAGACTATCGTGGAGGCCGGCGGCCAGGTGGGGCCGCCCTCCTGCGGCCCATGCCTGGGCGGGCACCTGGGGGTGTTGGCCCCCGGCGAGGTGGCGGTGGCCACCAGCAACCGCAACTTCATCGGCCGCATGGGACACCGCACCAGCCGGGTCTACCTGGCCGGTCCCATGGTGGCGGCGGCCAGCGCGGTCCTGGGCCGGGTGGCCTCGCCGGAGGAGCTGTAGCCATGCACTATCGACGCGCCTGGGTCTTGGGCGACCACGTGGACACCGACGCCATCATCGCCGCCCGCTACCTCATCACCTCCAATCCGCGCCGCTTGGCCCCCCACGTGCTGGAGGACCTGCGGGCCGATTTTTGCGAGCAGGTGGCCTTTGGCGACTTCCTGGTGGCCGGTCGCAACTTTGGCTGCGGCTCCTCGCGCGAGCACGCCCCCCTGGCCATCCGGGCCACCGGGGTGGCTGCGGTGGTGGCCGCCAGCTTCTCGCGCATCTTTTGCCGCAACGCCTTCAACACCGGCCTGTTGGCCCTGCGCTCGCCCCAGGCCGCCGCCGGGGTGCGCGAGGGCGACCGCCTGCGCCTGGACCTCAAGCGCGGGGTGATCGAAAACGGCGACCAAAAGACCGAGTACGCCATCGAACCCCTGGACCCGTTTCTGATGGAGCTGGTCGCCGGCGGCGGGCTCATCGCCCGGGTGCGGCGCCAGTTGGGCACCTGAGTCCCCGGAAAACGGCCGGGGACCGGCGCCGGGGACCGGCGCAATCTCAAATAAATTTGCAAAGGGCCGCGACCTTGTTTAAAACAATACCTCTACGGGGGTGTTAGGGACCATGACCATGCCCTTGGCGGAACCACCGGGCCCCGGGGTGCCCCCAGGAGCAATGTCACCGGGGCCGCGGGCGGCTCCGAGCTGGAGAGACAACACATGGCAAGGCAATTCAAGGTAGCGGTTTGCGGAGCCACCGGCGCGGTGGGCAACCAGATGATACAGTGCCTGGCCGAGCGCGATTTCCCCATCAGCGAGTTGCGGCTGCTGGCCTCGGAGCGTTCGGCCGGCAAGAAGCTCAGCTTTCAGGGCCAAGAGGTGCCGGTGCAGGTGCTGGATGAAAACAGCTTCGACGGTATCGAGGTGGCCCTGTTTTCAGCCGGGGCCGGGGTGAGCAAGCAGTTCGCCCCGGTGGCGGCGGCGGCCGGCGCGGTGGTGGTGGACAACTCCTCGGCCTGGCGCATGGACCCCGAGGTGCCCCTGGTGGTGCCCGAGGTCAACCCCCAGGACATCGCCGGCCACACCACCAAAGGCATCATCGCCAACCCCAACTGCTCCACCATCCAGATGGTGGTGGCCCTCAAACCCATCCACGACGCCGCCACCATCGAGCGGGTGGTGGTATCCACCTACCAGGCGGTGAGCGGCACCGGCCAAAAGGGCATCAACGAGCTGAAGCGCCAACTGGAGGCCCTGCACCAGGGACGTCCGGCCGAGCCGGAGCTGTATGTCCATCCCATCGCCATGAACCTCTTCCCGCATATCGATGTCTTCCAGGACAACGGCTACACCAAGGAAGAGATGAAGATGGTGCTGGAGACCCAGAAGATAATGGGCGACGACTCCATCCGGGTATCGGCCACCTGCGTGCGGGTGCCGGTGGTCTACAGCCACAGCGAGGCGGTAAACCTCACCACCGCCAAGAAGCTCACCGCCGACCAGGTGCGCGAGCTGCTGGCCCAGGCCCCCGGCGTCAAGGTGGTGGACGATCCCGCCGGCAACCAATACCCCACCCCCCTCATGGCCGCCGGGGCCGATGAAACCCTGGTGGGACGCATCCGCGAGGACATCAGCCAGGAGCGTGGCATCGAGATGTGGGTGGTAGCCGATAATATACGTAAAGGGGCGGCCACCAACGCGGTGCAGATCGCCGAAGTGCTCACCGCCCAATACCTGTAGGCGGAAGGTTGGCCATGCTGCGAATCGTAGCGGGGGAACTGGGAGGCCGGCGGCTCAGCGCCCCGGCGGGTATGGGTACACGGCCCACCAGCGAAAAAGTGCGCGAGGCCCTGTTCGCCATATTGGGCGAATGGCTGGTGGACAAGCGAGCGGCGGACTTCTTCGCCGGCTCCGGGGCCCTGGGCTTGGAGGCCCTGAGCCGGGGCGCCGCCTGGTGCCTGTTCGTGGAACACAGCCACAAGGTGGGGCGGGTTCTGCGCAGCAACCTCGACCGCCTGGAGGTGCAAGAGCGCAGCCAACTGGAGGTGACCGACGCCATACGCCCGGACCTCCGGGTGCTGGAACTGGCCCCCTTTGACCTGGTGCTGGCCGATCCCCCTTACGAGCGCGGACTGGTCTCGCGCTTTGTGAGGACCTGCCGGGACGAGGAACTGGTGGCCCCGGGGGGTAAACTGGTCATTGAGCATTCCCCGGCCGAGCGCCCCCCCGAAAGCTCGCACCTCAAGTTGACCGACCAAAGGCGCTACGGACAAACCGAGCTTAGCTTTTTGGACTCGCTAGTATGAGCAACAAGGAAAAGTGCATGAAGGCCGCTATCTACCCCGGCTCCTTCGACCCCATCACCAACGGACATCTCTCTATCATTCGCCGGGGAAGAGAGATTTTTGACCAAGTCATCGTGGCGGTGGCCATTAACTCCGAAAAAGAAGGCCTGTTCACCATTGCCGAACGCATAGCCATGGTCAACGAAGTGGTGGGTGACATGGAAGGCGTCAGCGTGGATACCTTCGAGGGCCTGCTGGTGGACTACGTCCAGAAAAACAACCACAACGTGATCTTGCGGGGGCTGCGGGCCCTGAGCGATTTCGAGTACGAGTTCCAACTGGCCCTGATGAACCGCAAGCTGGCCGGCGACGTGCAGTCGGTCTTTTTGATGACCGACTACAAGTGGTTCTACGTCAGCTCCACCATCATCAAGGAGGCCGCCCGCCTGGGGGGCAACATCTCCGGCTTGGTGCCGCCCACGGTGGAAAAGCGCCTAGCCGAAAAATACCACGGCGCCACCGGCTAACCCGCCGAGGGTGTGGGCGCGGGTCACCGGGACGCGGGACCGGATCGCGGGATGGGAGCCAGGTTGCATGACGCAAGTCCGGGTTGCGGGCCGCGGGGGCATGGTGCCTGGGCCGGCGGGCATGCTTGCGGGAGACGGCGGCCGGATCGCGTGACGCAGGTCCGGGTTGCATGACGCGGGGACCGGGTCACGCAAAGCGGGTTTAACCGGGACGCTGGCGCGGGCTCTCAGTCGTTATTCTCGCCAAAGACCTGGGCGCTGAAGATAAATATCTGTACATCGTCATCTCGCCAACAACCGGGCTGCATACCGGCCTTGACGCAGGTCTGGTCCAGGAAGGTATCGCGGTCCCAGCCCCACTCGGTGGCCACCTGGGGCAGCAGCACTCCACGGCCGCGCGGGCTCACCAGGTAGATGCCGTGGGTGCCCACCTGTATGCGGCTCACGTCGTCGATGGGCTCCAGCGGTGAAAGCACGCTGATCTCCAGGTCCAACTCGTCGAGCTCCTGCGGGGTGACCGGGGGAAAGCGGGGATCGCGCAGGGCGGCCGAAACCGCCATCTCCTGCACCGTGTCCACCAGCGGTCCCTGGGAGACGAAGTTGCCGATGCAGCCGCGCAGTTGGCCGCGCCGGTGCAGGGTGACAAAGGCCCCGCGTTCAAAGCCCAGCCCCTCGGGCTCGGGGTCAATCTTGCCCGGCCGGCGGCCGTGGGCGGCGTCATGCACCGCCTGGCGGGCGATCTCCAGCAGGCGCCGCTGCTCCTGGGGAGTGAGCTCGCGATACTCAACCATGGCTAACCTCCACCTTTCAACCACCGGTGTCCGGGCGCAGGCAAACCTCCATGGCCGGTCCGTTCACCGTCAGTTGAGCCTTGCATTCCACGCACATGAGGGCGTTCTGTTTGGGGCTCAAGGAAAACTCGCTGCCGCAAGAGGGGCACACGGCGTGGTAGCTGGTCCACACCGTGTAGAGCGTCACCACGGGCAACAGCAGGCCGAAAGGCACGGCCAGCCAGGGACCGACCACCGGGATTTCCCATACCGCCTTACCGATCAGGGCGCCCACCGAACCAGCCGCCAGGATGACGAATATCGACAACCAGACCTTCTTGGAGGTGGGGTCGGGCTCAATCTTACTGCAGGGGGACTCGCTCATCGGCCTATCTCTCCCGGGTTGCGGGGCAACCTCGCCCCGGCACGGCGCTCACCCCGCCAGGCCAGGTAGTCGTTCACAATACGTTGGTGGTCAAAACACAGCCGCCCCGGCGGCGACTGGGCCGGCGCCACCACCACCTGACCGGCGTCGTCGCCGGCCGCCGGCACCCCCCGGGCGCGGCCCACGAACACCACCGACAAGGTGTGCTGCCGGGGATCGCGCGCCGGGTCGGAGTACACCCCCAACAGGTGCACCAGCTCCACCGCCAGCGAGGTCTCCTCGGCCGCCTCGCGCACCGCCGCCTGCTCCACCGTCTCGCCGTAGTCCACGAAACCACCCGGCAGGGCCCAACCCCGGGGAGGGTTGCGGCGCTCGATAAAGACGATCGGCGGCCCGTCGCCGCCGTCGGCCAGCTCGATGACCACGTCCACCGTGGGCACCGGGTTGCGATAAACCAACACCCGCGCCCCGCACTCGGGACATGTCACCCGCCCGCTCACCCGGCCCGGCCCTCCTGGTCCCGGTGGTCACGCCGCCGCAGGTAGTAGTCGCAGCGCCCCTGGCATCCCGGCAGCAGCATCAGGCAATAGATGAGATGTTGGTGCAGGCAAAGGGAGCCGTCTCCGCCGGAGGCCACGAACCCGGGGCAGGTGAGCGCGCTGATGGCCTTGATGTTCTGGTTGATCACGTGCCGCCGGGCCACCTCGCGGTCGTCTTCGTCGGCCAGGCGCTTGAGCCGCTCCAGGCGGTCCAGGGTCTTTACCCCCATCTTGCGCCGGGCGTCGAGCAGTTGGCAGCGGGCCTGGTCCTGCTCGTCGCGGTTAAAGGTGCGGGTACAGCGCCCCTGCTGGAAATAACTGCAACCCTCGCCGCCGAGACGATAAACCGCGCTCATCACTTATGGTCCTTCGCCGGTCTCCAGCCGACACACCGGATCACCCGGCTTGACGGTGCCCGGGTTGAGCACCCGCACAAAGATGCCCTCCCGCGGCATCACGCAATCCCCGGTCTTCTGGCGAATGGCGCACCCGGCGTGACACTCCTTGCCGATCTGGGTCACCTCCACCTCCACCTCGCCCAAACGCAAACGGGTGCCGACGGGCAGGGTGTGCAGGATCAGTCCCTCGGTGGTGATGTTCTCAGCAAAATCACCGGGCTTCACCTCCAAACCCTTGGCACGCATGGTGTCGATGGACTCGGCGGCCAACAGCGATAACTGGCGGTGCCAAGCACCGGAATGAGCATCACCCACCAGGCCCACGTCGGGCTCCAGGCGACCCTCGGGCAGCGGCGTTTTGCATACGCCCTTGGTGCTGCTAATATTTACCGATACTACTTGGGCTTTTTTCATAACCGGCTCGCAAAAATAACTGGATGACATGAGCTTAGCCCCGCCCAACCAAGACGTCAAGGGAGCACCCGCGCCCGGCCTGGCCGGCCGGCTGCCCGGCCCCGGCCCCCTGCTGGTCGGCGTCAGCGGCGGGGCCGACTCGGTGGCCTGCGCGCGCCTGCTGGCCCTACGGGCCAGCCAGCTCCAATGGCAGGTGGTCTTGGGACACGTGGACCACCAACTGCGCCCCGACTCCCACCTCGACGCCGAGTTCACCCGGGAGCTGGCCGCCGGGCTGGGCCTGGGGTTTAAGCTTACCCGGGTGGATTGCCGAACGGCCGGGGATTCGCCGGAAGCGGCGGCCCGGGCGGCCCGGCGGCAGGCGCTAAGGGCCATGGCCCACGAGATCGGGGCCGGGGCCATCGCCCTGGCCCACACGGCCGACGACCAGGCCGAGACCATCTTGGGCCGGGCGCTCACCGGCACCGGTCTCACCGGCCTGGCCGGCATGCGGGTGTGGCGGGGCATCTGGTGGCGGCCGCTGCTCTTTTGCCGCCGGCAACAACTGCGCGCTTGGCTTGAGAGCCTGGGCCAGCCCTGGCGCGAGGATCCCAGCAACCAGGATCAGGGTCCCCTGCGCAACCGTCTGCGCTTGAGCCTGTTGCCCCTGGCCGAGGAGTTGATCAACCCCCGCGTGGTGGAGGCCCTGGGCCGGCTGGCCGAGCTGGCCGGCGCTGAGGAGGACTTCTGGCGCCACTGGTGCGCCCAGCGGGCGGCAGCCGGCTTCAAGCGCCAGGGCACCAGTCTGTTGATGACCTCGGCGGTGCTAAGGGATTTGCACCCGGCCCAACTGCGCCGCCTGCTGCGCCACGCGGCCGGCCTGGTCAGCGGGGGGGGGCAGCACCTGCTGGCCGATCAACTGGCCCGCCTGGTGGAGCTGTGGCAGGGCCGGCCGGGACGCCGGGCCACCCTGGGGGCCGGGCTGGAGGCCTGGCGGGAGCCCGGTGGCCTACGCCTGGATATTGCCGGCGATCCGCCGGTATTCAGCTATCGCCTGGATGGCCCCGGCAGCCTGGAGCTGCCGCACTTGGGCCTGCGCCTGGAAGTGGGTGAGGCGAAAACTACCGAGCCCCTCGCGGCCGCCGGGTCCCAGGCCTGGCTGCCGGCGGCGCGGGTTAACTGGCCGCTTACGGTGCGCAGCCCGCAGGCCGGCGAGCGCTTTCATCCCCTGGGCGCACCCGGTTCCAAGCGCCTGAGCCGCTTTTTCATCGACCGCCGGGTGCCCCCCTGGTGGCGTCGGCGCACCCCGGTGGTGGCCGACGCGGCCGGCACCTGGTGGGTGGCCCCCTGGTCGGTGGCCGAAAGGGCCCGCCGCCGAGGTAAAGAGGCCCTTCTTCGGCTGCGCCTCGTTGACACCAAGGGGGGTGGACCCTATACTTGGTAGCAAATATGTATGGGCCGCAAGCGGTTAATTCTCGGTGAAAAAGTCCGCCAAGGTCCTTTGCCGGGCCGTCGTTGATCCGGGGGGGGTGGGTCGGTGCCCTCCCAGTCATTCCATGGCCGATTAAGCTGGTTGGCGCGACCCGGTCGGCGGGGTCTTCTTACGGCGCGCTGGCCCACAATTTCAGGAGACTGTAGTGAACCCTTTTTTCAAGAACCTTGCCTTGTGGCTGGTTATCAGCCTGCTGATGGTGCTACTGTTCAATTTTTTCAATCACACCGTCCAGCCCAGCAAGAAGATTCCCTACTCGGACTTTTTAGAGCAGGTAGATTCTGGCGGGGTCACCAGTGTAGTTATCCAGGGCCGTGAGATTCACGGCCTCACTCCCGAAGGCGTCCACTTCCGCACCTACGCCCCCGACGATCCCAAGCTGATCGGGCTACTCACCGCCAAGAAGATCAAGATTACCGTCAAGCCGGAGAACGACTCGCCCTGGTACGTAACCGTGCTGGCCTCCTGGTTCCCCATGATTTTATTGATCGGGGTGTGGATATTTTTCATGCGCCAGATGCAGTCCGGCGGTGGCAAGGCCATGAGCTTTGGCAAGAGCCGCGCCCGTCTGATGAGCGAGCCCGGCGGCAAGAAGGTGACCTTCGAGGACGTGGCCGGGGTGGAGGAGGCCAAGGAGGAGCTCACCGAGATCATCGAGTTTTTGCGCGACCCCAAGAAGTTCACCCGCCTGGGCGGACGCATTCCCAAGGGCGTGCTGCTGGTGGGCCCCCCGGGCACCGGCAAGACCCTGATGGCCCGGGCCATCGCCGGCGAGGCCGGGGTGCCCTTTTTCTCTATCAGCGGCTCGGACTTCGTGGAGATGTTCGTGGGGGTGGGGGCCAGCCGGGTGCGCGACCTGTTCAACCAGGGCAAGAAGAACGCGCCCTGCATTATTTTCATCGACGAGATCGACGCCGTGGGCCGGCACCGCGGGGCCGGCCTGGGCGGCGGGCACGACGAACGCGAGCAGACTCTCAACCAACTGCTGGTGGAGATGGACGGTTTCGAGTCCAACGAAGGGGTCATCCTCATTTCGGCCACCAACCGGCCCGACGTGTTGGACCCGGCCCTCCTGCGGCCCGGCCGTTTTGACCGCCAGGTGGTGGTTCCCACCCCGGACGTCAAGGGGCGCGAGGCCATCTTGCGGGTGCACACCCGGCGCAGCCCCCTGGCCCCGGACGTGGACCTGTCGGTACTGGCCCGTGGGACCCCCGGCTTCTCCGGGGCCGACCTGGAGAACATGGTCAACGAGGCGGCTCTGCTGGCCGCGCGGCGCAATAAGGACGCCCTGGAGATGGAGGACTTTGAGGACGCCAAGGACAAGGTTATGATGGGCACCGAGCGGCGCAGCCTCATCCTCACCGACGAGCAGAAGCACCAGACCGCCTACCACGAGTCCGGTCACGCCCTGGTGGCCAAGCTCCTGCCGGGCACCGACCCGGTGCACAAGGTGACCATCATCCCGCGCGGCCGCGCCCTGGGACTCACCCAGATGCTGCCCGAGGATGACCGCTACACCCACGACCGCGAGTACCTGCGCAACCAATTGGCGGTGCTCCTGGGAGGGCGGGCGGCCGAGGAGATCGTACTGGGCACCCTCACCACCGGGGCGGGCCACGACATCGAACAGGCCACCGCCATCGCGCGCAACATGGTGTGCAAGTGGGGCATGAGCTCCAAGTTGGGCCCCTTGTCTTTCGGAGCCCGTGAGGAACAGATATTCCTGGGCCGCGAGATTGCGCAACACCGCGACTACTCCGAGGACACCGCCAGGATCATCGACCAGGAGGTGCGCCGCCTGGTGGATGAGGCCCAGAAGACCGCCTTGCGCCTGCTCACCGAAAACCGCGACAAGCTCGACGCCATAGCCAAGGCCCTCCTGGAGGTGGAGACCCTGGACGCCGAAGCGGTGGAGGCCATCGTGGAAGGCCGTCCCTTTGTGGCCAAGCACAAAAACCACCGCCCGCCGGCCGATCCTCCGGCCGAGAGCGACCAGCCGGCGGTTACCGCGTCGGAGCTCTACCGCGACCAGGCCGAGCCACCGCCGGACCAAGCGGACTCCCCGCCCGAGGGCACCGGGTCCGAGGGAGAAGGCGATGGTTAGCGGACGGCCGCCATGGGTGTTGCCCGGCCGGGAGATGGGTTTCGCCGGCGGCACCCGCATCATGGGGGTGGTCAACGTCACCCCCGACTCCTTTTCCGATGGCGGCAAGTTCCAAGATCACGACGCGGCGGTGGCCCAGGGGCTGCGCCTGGCCGACGAGGGGGCCGACATCCTGGACGTGGGCGGCGAATCCAGCCGACCCGGGTCCCGGCCGGTGAGCGCCGCGGTGGAGATCGACCGGGTCATCCCGGTAATCCGCCAACTGGCCGAGCGCTCTTCGGCGGTCATCAGCGTGGACACCACCAAGGCCGAAGTGGCCGCCGCCGCCCTGGACGCCGGGGCCACGGTGATCAACGATATCAGCGCCCTGCGGGCCGATCCGGAGATGGCCCCCTTGGCCGCCAAGCGGCGGGCGGGAGTGGTGCTGATGCACATGCTGGGCACCCCCCGCACCATGCAGGACAACCCCACCTACCAAGACGTGGTGGCCGAGGTCTGCGATTTCCTGGCCCAGAGGCTGCAGTCGGCCGTGGCGGCGGGCATCGACCAGCGCCGGTTGGTGCTGGACCCGGGTATCGGCTTTGGCAAGACCCTGGAGCACAACCTGCTGCTGGTGCGCCACCTCAAACGACTGCATAGCCTGGGCCGGCCGGTCTTGCTGGGGGCCAGCCGCAAGGCCTTCCTGGGGGTGCTCACCGGGCGCCGGGAAGCCGGCCAGCGGCTGTGGTCTTCGCTGGGGGTGCACGTGCTGGGGGCGGCCCTGGGAGCCGATATCGTACGGGTACACGACGTGGCCCCGGTGCGCGAAGCCCTGCTGGTGGGCGACGCGGTAATGGCGGCGGGGGGCGACTTATGACCGAACTTCTGGGCTTGCTCAAGCAGATACGCTGGCATGACCTGGCCGATATCGCCCTGGTGAGCTTCGTGGTCTACAAGGTCATCATGCAGCTCAAGGGCACCAGGGCCATGCAGATGCTCTTTGGCCTGGGCATCATCTTCATCTGCATGGTCATCATCCAAGAGCTCAACCTCATCACGGCCAACTGGATCATCAACTCCTTCCTCTCTTCCATTGTCTTGGTGGTCATCGTGCTGTTCCAGTCGGACTTGCGCCGCGCCCTGGCCCGGGTGGGCCGTGGGCCGCTGTGGCCCGGCGGCGAGGATTCGCGTTCCACCCTGGAGGAGGTGGGCCGGGCCTCGGTCACCCTGGCCTCGCGCATGACCGGGGCCCTCATCGTGTTGGAGCGGCGCATTGGCCTGGGCGACTACGTGGAGGGCGGGGTGGCCCTGAACGCCGAGGTGAGCCGTGAGCTGCTGGTGAGCATATTCCAGACCACCGGCCCCTTGCATGACGGCGCGGTGATCATCCGGGGTAAGACGGTGCTGGCCGCCCGTTGCGTGCTGCCGCTGACCACCTCCAAGGTGGGCCGCAACCTGGGCACCCGCCACCGGGCCGCCCTGGGCCTCAGCGAGGAGACCGACGCCGTGTGCGTGGTGGTGAGCGAGGAGCGCGGCCGGGTGAGCGTGGCGGTGCGCGGCAAACTGACCCAGGACCTGGACGCCAAAGCCCTGCAACGCCTGCTGAGCCAGCTCTTCGACGCCGGCAAACGGCGCGGCCGCTGGCTGCTGGCCAAGGAGTCGTCCGGTGCTTAAGTGGCTACTGAGCAACTGGCAGGTGAAGCTGCTGAGCCTGGCCATCGCCATCGCCTTGTGGGTCTTTGTGGTGGGCCAGGAGAACAGCGAGATCGTCTTGCGCATGCCGGTGGAGATCACCAACGTACCCCACGGCATGATCGTGGTGGGCGACCAGGCCGACGTGGTGGAGGCACGAGTGCGCGGCCCCCGCAACCTGGTGCGCATCGCCGCCTCCCAGCGGTTGATCAAGGTGGTCGACCTGCGCGGGGCCAAGGTAGGCGAACACGTGTTCAGGGTGGAGACCGAGGACCTCAAGCTGCCCTCGGGGGTACAGGTGATGCGCCTGAGCCCGGTGACCATCAGGGTGCGGTTGGTGCCGGTGGCGGCGCGCATGTTGCCGGTGCGGCCGGTTTTACCCGGCGAGCCGGGCGACGGCTTCCGCATGGGCGAGGTGACCATCAAGCCGGACAAGGTGCGGGCCGAGGGGCTGCCCGACGACCTGGCCGCCCTGGAAAAGTGGGTCTGGACTAAGCCCATTGATATCCACGGGATTAAGCGAAGTATCCGGGTGAAGGTGCCGGTGCGCCTGGTCTGGGCCCGGGAGCGCAAGGTAGCCGGCCGGGTGGAGCTCAAGCCCGCCGAGGTGGAGGTGGTGGTGCCGATCATCCCCCTGGAAGACGGCCCGCCGGTTCGCAGACACAACGACACCCGGGACACCCCGGTGGGTTCAGGCCCCTAGGCGACAGGGCGGCGGCAAGCCGCCCGGGAACGATCAATGCAAGACAAGCCGAAAATCTTCGGAACCGACGGCGTGCGCGGGGTGGCCAACGTCTATCCCATGACCGTAGAGATGGCCATGGGCATCGGCCAGGGCATGGCCTCGCTCCTGAAAGGGCCGGCCTACCGCCGCAAGATCGTCATCGGCAAGGACACCCGCCTGTCGGGTTACATGCTGGAAAACGCCCTGGCCGCGGGCATCTGCTCCATGGGGGTGGACGTGCTCCTGGTGGGCCCCCTGCCCACCCCGGCCATCGCCTTCATCACCCGCAACATGCGGGCCGACGCCGGTATCGTCATCAGCGCCAGCCACAACCCCTACGAGGACAACGGCATCAAGATATTCGGGCGCGACGGCTACAAGCTGCCCGAGCAGCAGGAGCGCGCCATCGAGCACTACGTGCACAGCCTCCAGCAGCACCGTAACGACGCCCCCCGCCCCACCGCCGACGACGTGGGCAAGGCCTTTCGCATCGATGACGCCATCGGCCGCTACATCGTGTTTTTGAAAAATTCCTTTCCCGCCGCCCACACCCTGGACGGGCTCACCATCGCGGTGGACTGCGCCAACGGCGCCGGCTACAAGGTGGCCCCCATGGTGCTCTCGGAGCTGGGGGCCGAGTTGGTGATCATCGGGGCCGAGCCCAACGGGGTCAACATCAACGACGGGGTGGGCTCGCTCTATCCCGAGCAGGTGCAGGCGGCGGTGCGCCAGGGTCGGGCCGACCTGGGGCTGGCCTTGGATGGCGACGGCGACCGCCTGATCATGGTGGACGAAGACGGCGAGATCGTCGACGGCGACCAGATCATGGCCATCTGCGCCGACTACATGATCGCCCGGGGACGCCTGCGTGAGGCCACGGTGGTGTCCACGGTGATGTCCAACCTGGGCCTGGAGCTGTGCCTGCGCGAGCGGGGCATCAAGATGCTGCGCACCGACGTGGGCGACCGCTACGTGGTGGAAGCCATGCGCAGCGGCGGTTATAATCTCGGCGGCGAGCAGAGCGGCCACCTGGTGTTCTTGGACTACAACACCACCGGCGACGGCGTGCTCAGCGCCCTGCAGGTGCTGGGAGTAATGGTCAAGACCGGCCGGCCGCTAAGCGAGCTCAAGACCATCATGACCCGTATGCCCCAGGTGCTGGTCAACCTGCGGGTCAAGGAGAAGAAGCCCATCGACCAGGTGGCCGGCCTGCGCCGGGCCATGGAGGCGGCCGAGGAGCGCCTGGGCCAGCGGGGCCGCATCCTGGTGCGCTACTCGGGCACCGAGCCCAAGCTGCGCATCATGGTGGAGGCCGAGAGCCAGCGGCTCACCGAGGAGGTGGCCCAGGAGCTCAAGCAGGCGGCCCGGCAGGAACTTTAAACCACACTGGCGACCAGGCGGACCATGCTGCTTACCATCGACATAGGCAACACCAACACGGTGCTGGGGGTGTTCAGCGACGACACGCTGGCCGCCCACTGGCGCATCCGCACCGAGCGGGGCCGCACCAGCGACGAGCTGGCCGTGCTCATCAGCACCCTGTTCCAGGGCAGCCCGGTGGCCATGCACGGGGTGAGCGGGGTGATCATCTCCAGCGTGGTGCCGCCGCTCAACCCCACCTTCGCCGATCTCTGCCGGCGCTACCTGGCGGTGGAGCCGCACTTCGTGGGACCGGGCATCAAGACCGGCATGCCCATCCTCTACGACAACCCGCGCGAGGTAGGGGCCGACCGCATCGTCAACGCGGTGGCCGCCTACCACCGCCACCCCACCGACCTGGTGGTGGTGGACTTCGGCACCGCCACCACCTTTGACTGCATCTCGGCCAAGGGCGAATACCTGGGCGGGGCCATCGCGCCGGGGATCATGATCTCGGTGGAGGCCCTGGCCGAGAACGCCAGCAAGCTGCCGCGGGTGGAGATATTCAGCCGGCCCAAGAACGTGGTGGCCAAGGACACCATCAGCTCCATGAACGTGGGCATCATCTACGGCTACGCCGGCATGGTCGACGGCGTGGTGCGGGCCATCAACGCCGAGCGCGGGGTGCAGTGCACTGTGCTGGCCACCGGCGGCCTGGCCGAGATGGTGGCCGCCCACTCCGATACCATTGATGAGGTCGACGAGCTGCTCACCCTGCGCGGCCTCAAGCTCCTCTACCAGCGCAACCAGGCCTGATGCACCCTGTCCGTCCACCCCGTTGGCCCAAGCCGGGCGCGCCCCTGGCGGTGGCCGCCCCGGCCGGCGCCCTACCACACCGCGAGTTCCAGGCCGGCCTGGAGGTGCTGGCCGAGCTGGCCGGGCCCTCTCCCCTGCGGGTGGACGATGTACTCTGGGCCAAGGACGACTACCTGGCCGGCGACGACCGGCAGCGGGCCGATCACCTGCAAAGCCTCATGACCGACCCGGCGCTGGGGGCGGTGCTCTGCGCCCGCGGCGGCTTTGGGACCAGCCGCCTGCTGCCCCGGCTGGCGATGGCCCGCCTGGCCGCGGCCGGGGTATGCCTGGTCGGTTTTTCCGACCTCACTGCCCTGCTCAACCCCCTGGCCGCCGCCGGCCTGATGAGCGTACATGGGCCGGTGGTGACTCAACTGCCGCGCCTGGACGACCCCAGCCGGGAGGCCTACGCCGCCCTGTTGGCCGGCCGCCCGCCCTGGCCCGCACGCCTGCGCGGCCAGGGCCTCACCCGGGGCCGGGCCCGGGGCCGGCTGCTGGGCGGCAACCTCACCCTCTTGTGCCACCTGTTGGGCACCCCCTATTTCCCCGACCCCGCCGGGGCCATATGGTTTATCGAAGAAGTCAACGAGGAACCCTACCGCCTGGACCGCCTGTTCACCCAAATGGAGCTGGCCGGGGTGTTGGCGGCGGTGACCGGGGTGGCGGTGGGCCGGCTGGGCGACGGCCGCGACCACGACCCCAGCCTGGATGAAGTGGTGCGCCGCCGCCTGGGCGGCCTGGACCAGCCGGTGGTGGTGGGCCTGCCCTTTGGCCACGGCCCGGCCAACCGGCCGCTGCTGGTAGGCGCCGCGGCCGAGCTCGACGCGGCGGCCGGCACCCTGCTGGTGGGAGCGGACCTTGGCTGAAACGGGAGCGCTAAAGGACCTGCTGGAGCTGGGAGTGGCCGACGGCGTGGCCCCGGCCATGGTGCTGGGGCTGTGGCGAGACGGCCGCGAGCTGGCGGTGCTGGCCGCCGGGGCGGCCGGGCCGGACACCGTCTTCGACCTGGCCTCGCTCACCAAGCCGCTGGCCACCGCCGCGCTGTGCCTGGAGATGGCCGCCGCCGGCCGCCTGCCCTGGGACACCACCCTGGGCCACATCTACGGCGCGGTGGTGCCGGCCGAAAAACGCGACATAAGCATAAGGCAGCTCTTGTGCCACGCCTCCGGCCTGGAGGCCTACCAGCCCTATTACACCGCCCTTGGGAAATTGCCGGTGACCATGCGCGCCGGCCTGCTCAAGGCCATGCTCATGAACCAACCGCTGGTGGCCCAGCCGGGACAAAGCGCGCTCTACAGCGACCTGGGCTACCTGCTGCTGGGGCTCATCGTGCAGGAGGCCGCCGGCATGAGCCTGGACCAGGCCCTGGACGCGTTGTACCAGCGCGCTGGAATCGACGGCCCGCGCTACGCCCCCCGCCCGGCCCCGCCGCCCTGGCCGCTCACCCGGGTGGCCCCCTGCGGCCCCCTACCCGGCCGGCCCCGGGTGCACGGCCGGGTGGAGGACGAAAACGCCCATGCCCTGGGCGGGGTGGCCGGCCACGCCGGCCTGTTCGGCACCGCCGGCCAGGTGGCCGCGGTGATGCTGCGCCTGGTGGAGGCGGCCGAGGGGCGCGGTCCCTGGCCGGCCGAGTTGGCCGGGCAATTGTTCGATCGCGACGCCGACACCCCGGGCTCTACCCGCACCCCGGGCTTTGACACCCCCAGCGGCCAGCCCAGCGCGGCCGGTGACCGGCCCCCGGACGGGCTGGTGGGCCATTTGGGATTTACCGGGGTGAGCCTGTGGTGGCACCGGCCAAGCAACAGCGGGGTGGTGCTGCTCACCAACCGGGTGGCCCTGGGGCGCGATAATGACCAGATCAAGCAGTTCCGGCCCCGGGTGCACGAGTTGGCCTGGCCGGTCCTGGGCCTTTAACCACCGTACCGGGAGCCCCATGCCGCTGGACCCCAAACTCAACCGCTTTCCCTCCCAGGTGCGCACGGTATACCTCATGGGTATCGGCGGGGTGGCCATGGGCGCCCTGGCCGGGGCCCTGGCCGCGCGCGGCCTGGCGGTGCGCGGCTCGGACAACCCCCTGTACCCGCCCATGTCCACCTTCCTGGCCGAGCGCGGCATCGCGGTGGCCCAGGGCTACCGCGCCGCCAACCTGCAACCCCCGACCGACCTGGTCATCGTGGGCAACGTGATCCGGGCCGACAACCCCGAGGTGGCCGAGTTGGCCCGGCTGGGGCTGCCCTACCTCTCGCTGCCCCAGGCCCTGGCCCGCTTCTTCCTGGACGGCAAGAAGCCCATCGTGGTGGCCGGCACCCACGGTAAGACCACCACCACCGCGCTCATCGCCACGTCCCTGCGCGCCGCCGGCCGCGACGCCGGTTTCATGCTCGGAGGCATCATCAAGCAAGGTGGCGGCAATCTGTCCCCAGGCGCCGGCGAGCACTTCGTGGTGGAGGGCGACGAATATGACACCGCCTTTTTCGCCAAGGTGCCCAAGTTCGTCTACTACCAGCCGGCTATCGCCGTGCTCACCAGCCTGGAGTTCGACCACGCCGACATCTACCCCGACCTGGCGGCGGTGCGCCGCGCCTTTGGCATGCTCATGGAAGTGTTGCCGGCCGGCGGGCGGCTCATCGCCTGGGGCGACGACCCCGAGGTGGTGGCCATGGCCGGCCGGGCCCCCTGCCCGGTGGTGACCTACGGCCGGGGGCGAGACTGCCACTGGCGGCTGCTGGCCGCCGAGCCGGCCGGCGACGGCGGGGCCCGCCTGGCGGTGCGGCCGCCGGCCGGCCGGGTGCTGGAGTTCACCACTCCCCTGGTGGGAGGCCACAATGCCCTCAACACCACCGCCGCCCTGGCCGCCCTGGCCGCCGCCGGGCTCGCCCCGGAGCGCGCCGCCGGGCTGCAGGCCTCCTTCCCGGGGGTGCGGCGGCGGCAAGAGGTGCGCGGGGTGGCCGGCGGCGTGGTGGTGGTCGACGACTTCGCCCACCACCCCACCGCGGTGCGCGAAACGGTGGCGGCGGTGGCCCGCTTCGGACTGCCGGGCTGGCCGGCCGGCTCGGGACGGCTGGTGGCCTGCTTTGAACCCCGCTCCAACACCAGCCGGCGCAACTACTTCCAAGACGACTACCCCGCCTCCTTTGACGGAGCCGACCTGGTACTGCTGCGCGAGCCCACACTGGTGGAGGACATCCCCGGGCCCCAACGCTTCAGCGCGGCCCGCCTGGCCCGCGACCTGGCCGACCGCGGCCGGCCGGCGATGGCCTTTGCCCGCACCGGCGACCTGCTGGACCACCTGCTGGGCTACCTGCGCGCCGGTGACCTGTGCCTGGTCATGTCCAACGGCGGTTTCGACGACCTGCACCAACGCCTGCTCACAGCCCTGGCCGCCGCCGGGCAAAAAAAAGGCGGAGCCTAAACCGACCCCGGGCCGGTCCTCACTCCGCCGAATGGCACCAGGCGGCTGCTACGGCGCGATCTTGCCGCCCACGGCGCGGGCGTAGTCCTGGGCCGCCTTGATGCCGTCGGGCGTGTCGATGGTGTCTTCAATGACGTTGAGCGAGCCCAGGTCGGTCATGTCCATCTTGAAGACGTTTTCCATGGTATCGAAAATGTAGCCCGGGGCGTCGCCGCTGTGGGTGTAGGAGCCAAAGGCGCCGCCGACTTTGCCGGCCAGATCGGCCTGCTCCGCTAAAAAGAGAAAGGTCTTCATGGAGGCGGTCATGTCCCGGTGGTAGGTGGGGCAGCCGAAAAGATACCCCTGGTAGCCCGCCAGGTCGGCCGCATCTTTCAACTCGGAGATATTTTTTACCTCGACCTCGTGGCCGGACATGCGAATGCCCTCGGCCAGGTAGTCGGCGATCTTCTTGGTGTGCCCGGTACGGCTGGTATAGGCGATGAGAAACTTGGCCATCTTGAATCCTTCCTTGGGGGTAATATTATTGCGAATTGTTACTAACTATTATCACTAAAGTACCCGGCAAAGTCAAGCCGGCAGCATGGGGCCGCGGTGCCGGCGGCCGCGGCGCCGGCATCGGTCTGGATTGACACCGGCCACAGCGGCTGCCAGTATGGGCGGGAATTCTGCGGGATCGTAGGCATGGATTTGGAAAAACGCTACCTGGAACTGGCGCCACCGAGCCTGGCGGACAACACGGCCGAGATCGACCGACTGGCCAAGGCCTGGCGCCGACTCACCGGCCAGTGGCCGGCCGCACCCCTGGGCCGGGTAATGGACTATGCCCGCACCCTGCGCGCCGCCGGCTACCGGGTCACGGCCACCGTGGCCACGGGCGAGCAGGGCGCGGTGCTGGTGGACCTGGAGCCCGGCGACACCACGAACCGGCCGCCCGATCCCGCCCTGGCCGAACGCGCCGCGGAGCTGCCGGCGGGGCCTTGGCCGCAAGATGGCCTGGGGGTGGCCCTGGATATCGGCTCCACCCACCTGCAGGCCGCCTTGCTGGAGCTGTCCGACGGCCACCGCCTGGCCCGGGCCACCCGGCTCAACCCCCAGACCGAGGTGGGGGCCGACATCCTCACCCGCATCCACGCCGCCGCCAGTCCCCAAGGCAGCGCCCGGCTACACGACATGCTGCGCCGCGCGGTGGTGGAGGTGGTGGGCGAGCTCTGCGCCGCCGCCGGCCGCCGGCCGGCCGAGGTGGTGGCCGTGGTGGCCGCCGGCAACACCACCATGACCCACTTCTTCCTGGGCCTGGACACCGGCTCCATCTGCCGCGAGCCCTACATCCCCATCGTCAACCGGCCGGCGGCCTTTTTCGCCCGCGACCTGGAGCTGGGCCTGCATCCCCGGGCGGTGGTCTGGGCCCTGCCCAACGTGGGGTCTTACTTTGGCGGTGACCTGGTAGCCGGCATCGTGGCCGCCGACCTGCACCAGCGGCCCAACCCGGCCATACTGGTGGACGTGGGCACCAACGCCGAGGTGGTGCTGGGCAACCGCGACTGGCTGGTGGCCTGCGCCGGGGCGGCCGGCCCGGCCCTGGAGTCCGGGGTGGCCAAGATGGGCGTGCTGGCCCAGCCGGGGGCCATCGAAGGGGTGAGCATCGACCGGGAGACCTGGGAACCCACCCTCCAGATCATCCCGGCCCCCGACGGCACTATCCCCCGGCCCCTGGGGCTCTGCGGGTCCGGGCTGTTGCAGCTCTTGGCCCAGCTCTACCTCTGCCGGGCCATGGACATGCGCGGCAAGTTCACCGATCCGACGCACCCGCGCATCGTGGACACCGAAGAAGGTTTGGGCTACGTGGTAGTGCCGGCCAAGCAGGCGGCCGGCGGCCGGGCCATCGTGGTCACCGAGGTGGAGATCGACATCCTGCTGCGCTCCAAGGCGGCTATGTACACCATCTTGCGCACCGTGCTGCTGGAGGTGGGGCTGGAGTTTGACGACCTGGAGGCCTTTTTCATCGCCGGGGCCTTTGGCAATGTCATCGACCCGGATACCGCCATAACCCTGGGCATGCTGCCGGACCTGCCGCGCGAGCGCTTCATCGCCCTGGGCAACTCCTCCTTGGCCGGCTGCCAACGGCTGCTGCGTGACCCCGCGGCCCGGCCCCAGGTGGAGGCGGTGGTGGACAAGCTCACCTACCTGGAGCTAAACGTCAACCAGGCCCTGATGAACCGCTTTTCGGCCGCCCGCTTCATTCCCCACACCGACGCCGAGCGCTTCCCCAGCGTTCCCGCCTGGGGACGGTGAGCACGGCCATGGACCTCAAGGCGCGGGCCGAAGAGCTGCTGGGGCGCTCCCTTAATTCCCTCAAGGTGGTGGAGGACACCAGCCAGTTCATGGACCTGGGCATGGGCGACGTGCTGCACCTGGAGGGGCGCTACCTGGTGCTGCGCGGCATGACCTACGAGGGGCGTTTCGGCCTGGACGAGGAGCCCAAGTACTGGGTGCGCACCGGGTACGACCTGGCCGACGGCTCGGCCAAGATCATCAAGATGGTTTTTTTCGAGGAGTTCGACCTGCCGGTGGGCGGGCTGATGATCCACTGTTACCGTAGCCCCCGCAAGGAGCAGCGGGTGCTGGACACGGTGCGCGGCCACCGCTTGTTCATGCAGGGTGAGACCCTTTTCGACCGGGCCCACAACCCGGTGCGGGTGATCGACCGCATAAAGGGTGGGCCCCTGCACCGGCGCCTCGACGGCTTGTCCCAGGACCACCGGGCCTACTACCACGGCCACTTGCCGCGAATCCTGGACCGCTTCATCGCCTCGGTGGAGGCCATCGGTTTTTTGCACTCCCACCAGTTGGTGCACGGCGACATCCGGCGCGACCACATCTTCCTGGAGACCGACACCGGCCTGTGGCGCTGGATCGACTTTGACTACAACTACAGCCTGCCCCAAAACCCCTTCGGCCTGGACCTGTTCGGCCTGGGCAACGTGCTGTGCTACCTGGTGGGCCGGGGCATCCCCACCCTGCACCAGCTAAAGAGAGAGCGCCCCGAGGCCCTGGAGCGCCTGGACACCGGCGATCTCTCCCTGGTGATTCCCAACCGGGTGTTCAACCTGAGAAAGTTGTATCCTTATATCCCGGAGGCGCTCAACCGGGTGCTGCTGCACTTTGCAGCCTCGGCCCCGGTGTTTTACGAGCAGGTGCCGGAATTTTTAGCCGATCTACGCGAGGCCGCCGCACAGGTGGCCCGTGACAGCCAGGAGGTGGCCCCATGAACCAAGGTCCGTCGGTGCTGATCTGGAACCGCATCCTGGTGGCGGTGGATGAAAAGGCCATCAGCCTGGAGGCGGTGGACTACGTGGCCGCGGTGCTCAGCGGCTCGGCCAACTGCCGGGTGGACCTGCTGGCCGTGCTGGTGCCGCCGGACCCCGACAACTTCCCCGACCAGGCCGGCCACGCCGCCCGCGCCCGTGAATTGGAGCAGCAACTGCAGCAGGTCCTGGCCCGGGGCGAGCGGATATTGCTGGAGGCCGGCCTGGAGCGGCAGGCGGTGGCCAGCCGGCTGGTGGAGTCGGAGGGACGCCGGGTGAGCGAGGTGATCATGGAGTACCAGGCGGCCGGCGGCTATGGCACGGTGGTGGTGGGACGCCGCGGCCTGTCCAAGGCCGAGGAGTTCTTGCTGGGTTCGGTCTCCAGCGCGGTGATGCACCAGGCGGCCGACTGCTGCGTGTGGGTGGTGGGCTGAGCGCTACAACTTCTCCCGCACGCTGTCGATCTTGGCCTGGGCCGTGGCCGCCTTGTCGCGGCGGTCGTCGATGTTGATAAGCGTCATCACCCGGGCCGCGCCCTGCTCAAAGGGCAACTCGTGCACCCGGCGGATCACCTGGAGCAACTGGTCCAACTCGCCCTCCAGCACCGTGCCCATGGGAGTGAGCTGGTTGGTCACCCCGCTTTCTTCCAGCACCCGGTGGACCTGGGCCACGTATTGCGACAGGCTGGTGGAACCGGTGCCCAGCGGCACCACGGAAAACTGTACAATCGCCATGAAACCCTCCTGGCCGGGGCACAATAGTGCAAATGCGCCTTGCCGGTCTGTCCGGCTTTGGGTATAGTCTAGAAGTAGGGTACCGGATTAGGAATGCTTCCGGCACCCTCTTGTTTTCTCAAGGGATACTACCATGCGCCTCACTGATTACCGCAACATGGACGCCGACCAACTGGCCGAGCTGCTGTTTATCGCTGAAGACCGGCTGGAGTTGGCCTGCGTGCAGGAGATGGCCCGCCGGGAGGAGATGCTACCCATCTTGTCCCAGGTGGTGACCACCAAGCACAACTGGCTCAGTGAACTGCCGGCGTGGTGGGCGGTGGTCCATAGCACCTACATCCTGGGAATGCGCGGCGGCGAGGAAGCGGTGATGCCGCTGTTGGCCGCCCTGCGCTGGTCTGACGCCTTTGACTGCGACTGGGTCACCGAGGTGCTGCCGGCCATCTTCGGGCGGCTGGGACCGGCGGCCATCCCCGGCCTCACCGCGGTGATCCGTGATCCCTCGGCCGGGTGGGCGGTGCGCGACGTGGCCATGAAGGGCCTGGCCGCCATGAGCCTGAGCTGGCCCGAGTCCACCGAGCACGTCTTCCGTCTTATCGGCGAACGCTTCATGGACGAGGGCGAGGAGCCCTCGGTGCGCCACCTGGCCGGCCATATCCTGCTGGACTTCCGCCGGGCCGACTACCGGCTGGCCCTGGTGAAGTACGCCAAGGACCAGGCGCTGGTGAGCGAGTTCGACTACTGGTACAACCCGGGGCTCAACTCCGACGAGGTGGAGTGGGCCTTTAGGGGCGGCGAGCCCGAGCTGTGGCACTACACCGACGACTGGATGCGCTTCTATGAACCGGCCGAGATCCAGCGCCGCCAAAAACGCTGGATGCGCGAACGGCTGGGAGCGGGACGCCTGCCGCGCGACCGCCAGCAGCCCGGCGGCGGGGGACGGGTGCTGCCCCTCTGGGACCGCAACCCGGACCAGGGAACCGCCGAGCCGCCCGCCAAACCCGAGCCCGACAATCCCGGCTCCAAGTAGCCGGCCGTATTACCTTCCCCGGCGAAGGTCAAGCCAAGCCCTTTAAACCCCGGCCTCGGCCATGGTAAAGTGTTCGGATAAAAACGGACCAACTTGAGCGGAGGTCGAGGATGCCCGGCCATCAAACAATAGCAACCCGGCGTTTGATTATCCTGTTGATCATCGTGGCGGCCACGCTGGCCTTTAGCGGCTGCGCGGCCATCAACCGGATCCGGGGCAAGGGAGACCCCGTCAAGCTGTCGGCGGCCTACTACAACCGGGCCATGACCTTCATGCAGGCCCGCCGCTATCCCCAGGCGGTCACCGACCTGCAACGCGCCATCATGGCCGACCCCAACATGTACCAGGCCTACTACCAACTGGGACGGGCCTACCAGGCCCAGGGCCAGGCCAAGCACGCCCGCCAGAGCTGGGTCATCGGCCTGGACAAGGCCCAGCACGGGCCGGAGCGCAAGGACTATCCCCGGGCCAAGGCGATAGCCGAGCTGCGCGCCGCCCTGGCCGGCCAGGACGCACCGGCCACCGTGGCCAAGCCGGCCGCCACGGCCCGTCCGCGTAAACCCGCGGTAAAGACCACCGCGGTGGCCCCGCCCAAAAAGAGCCCCCCGGCCCGCCGCGGCTCGTGGGCGGTGCTCTATTCGTCCAACCTCAAGATCGCCAGCGCCCAGGCCGACGTGCGGCGCCTGCAGGCCCGGGGCATCAAGGCCATGGTCAAGACCCACAAGATAAAGGGACGCATCTGGCACCGGGTGTGGGTGGACTGCTGCACCAGCTACACCCTGGCCCGCCGCCGGGCCCGCCAGCTCAACGCCAAGGGCATCGCCCGCGGCGCGGTGGTGATGCGCCCGGGCAAGTAGCGCCCCGGACCGCGGCCCAATTCCTTAGCCTCATTTGACACCCCGGTGGCCCGGGTGCTATCTTTACGCGAGCGTGTACGATTAATTCAATTTGTAATATCAGGCTGTTAGCCATTAACCCCTCGCGGGGGAGACACCTTTGAGTTACCTGGTACTGGCCCGCAAGCACCGGCCCGCCACCTTTGACCAAGTAGTGGGGCAGGAGCATGTCACCCGCACCCTGGCCGGGGCCCTGGCCAGCGGACGCCTGGCCCACGCCTTCATGTTCACCGGACCGCGCGGGGTGGGCAAAACCTCGGTGGCCCGCATCCTGGCCAAGGCGCTCAACTGCGACGCCGGACCCACGGCCGAGCCCTGCGGCCAGTGCTCCCACTGCGCCGAGATCGACGCCGGCAACGCCCTGGACGTGCAGGAGATCGACGCCGCCTCCAACTCCAGCGTGGAAGACGTGCGCGAACTGCGCGAGGTGATCCGCTACCGCCCCCAGGCGGCGCGCTACCGGGTCACCATCCTCGACGAGGTGCACATGCTCTCCAAGGCGGCCTTCAACGCCCTGCTCAAGACCCTGGAAGAGCCGCCCGAACACGCCGTCTTCATCCTGGCCACCACCGACGTGCACAAGGTGCCGCTCACCATCCTCTCCCGCTGCCAGCGCTACGACTTCCGCCGCCTGCCGCCCAAGCTCCTGGCCGAGCACCTGGATAACGTGCTGCGCTCCGAGGGCTGCCAACTGGCCCCCGAGAGCCTGGCTCTCATGGCCCGGGAGGCCGACGGCTCGGTGCGCGACGCCCTGAGCCTGTTGGACCAGGTGTTGAGCCTCGGCCGCCAGGAACTGGGCCACGCCGAGGTGGTGGAGCTGCTGGGCCTGGTGGACCGCGAGCTGGTGGCCGCCTGCGCCGACGCGGTGCTGGCCGGCGACCCGGCCCGGGTATTGGATATCGTCAGCCAGGTCTACGGGGCCGGCGGCGAGATGCAGGCCTTTTACGGGGCCCTGCAAGAGGAACTGCGCAACCTGGCCGCCGCCAAGGCCGCGCCCCAGGGCATGGACCTGTTCGGCCTCACCGACGAAGAAGTGGCCTCCCTGCGCGCCCGGGGCCAGGACTTCAGCCCCGAGACCCTGCACGAGGTCTTCGATATCCTGGCCCGGGCCGAAGAGCTGTTCCGGCGGGCAGCCCAGCCGCGCCTGGTGCTGGAGATGACCCTGCTGCGCCTCACCCAGGTCAAACCGGTGCTGAGCCTGGACCAGATAATCCAGGGCCTGGAAACGGCCGGCGGCGCCAACCCGGCGGCCGCTACCCCCGCCGCCCCCCACGCCGCGGCTGCGACCAACCGTAAGGCCGCGCCTGCCAAGCATACGGCTGCCGCACCCGCGGCCCCGCCGCCGTCCGGCGGCGGTCGGCCGAGCTCGGCCGAAAAAGCCCTCAAGGAGTTGGTGGACTACGCCAGCCGCCAGGAACCCATGATGTCCTCGCAGCTCGGCCGGGGCCGGGCCGAGTGGAACGGTGACGTGTTGGTGATCACCCTGCCCCATGGGCCCCGGAACGGCCAATTGTGCAAGACCGACAACCAGGCCCGGCTGGGCCGCTTGGCCGCCGAGTTGTGGGGGGGCGGCTCCACGGTCCGGCTTACGGTCGCGACGCAACAGGAGGAACCCACTCCCCCGCCGGGGGCCGACGAGGCCGCCCGGGCCGCCGCCTTGGCCGAGCATCCGGCGGTGGCCGAGGCCATGGACGTCTTCGAGGCCCAGGTGGTCTCGTTAAAACCAAGCAAAGAATAAGCCTATAACTACGGAGAATATCCAGATGAAACCCAAGGGTATGGGCAACCTGATGAAACAGGCCCAAAAGATGCAGCAGCAGATGCTCAAGATGCAGGAGGAGCTGGCCACCAGAACGGTTAGCGCCGCGGCCGGCGGCGGCATGGTGGAGGCCACGGTCAACGGCCAGGGCGAACTGGTGGGCCTGCGCTTGGAGCCGGAAGTGGTCGATCCCGACGACGTTGAAATGCTCTGCGACCTGGTGGTGGCCGCGGTGGGCGAGGCCCAGCGCCGCGCTCAGGAGATGACCCAGCAGGAGATGGCCAAGCTCACCGGCGGCATGAACATCCCCGGTATGTTTTAGGCGCCATGGCCCTGTATCCTAAAGCCCTGCAAGAGCTCATCGCCGCGCTGAGCCGGCTGCCCGGCATCGGCCGCAAGACGGCCGAGCGCCTGTCCCTGCACCTGGTGCGGGCCCCGGAGTCCGAGGCCCGCCGCTTGTCCCAGGCCCTGGCGCGCCTGCGCGACCAGGTGCGCACTTGCCAGGTCTGCCGTAACCTGGCCGACAGCGACCCCTGCCCCATATGCAGCGACCCGGCCCGCGACAGCGCCACCCTCTGCGTGGTGGAGACCCCGGCCGACCTGTCGGCCCTGGAAGCGGCCGGAACCTACCAAGGACGCTATTTCGTGCTGGCCGGCGCCCTGGACCCCCTGGAAGGCGTGGGGCCCGGTGAGCTCAACCTCCAGGACCTCGTCGGCCGGGTCAAAGACGGCGGGGTGACCGAGGTGATCATCGCCACCAACCCCACCGTGGAAGGCGAAGCCACCGCCGACCTCGTCCGCCGTAGCCTGCAACCCTCCGGCGTCACCATCACCCGCCTGGGCTACGGAATGCCCGTGGGCGGCGACCTAAAATACATGGACGGCGTAACCCTGGGCCGCTCGCTGGAGGCCAGGAAGAAGATGGAGGAATAGGGAGAGGAGCTTGGGGGAAACCCTTTCTTTTAGGAAAAAGAAAGGGTTTCCCCCAAGCCCCCTTCCCAAAGAAAACCTGCGGGATATTGCTACGCAATATCCCGCCCGGGTTTTTGGGAATTGGTTTGGGAGTTCCTATTACAGGAACCTTTCCAATAATGGGAAATCAACAATTAAAATTATCTTTTTGGATTTTTAAATATAATCTTTTTCTAATCTATATTATCTTTTTTTAATCCCTCATTTACTACCAAACCCAAACATTGCCATCTCACCGGGGTGCCGTGGACATACTTGGTTATGCGCCGGGGGGAGTTGACTCCAGTCAAGTCCTCCCGGCGCATAACCAGCCTTTTTCTTTGGGAGGGGTCTGGGGAACCCTTTCTTTTTGCAAAAAAGAAAGGGTTCCCCAGCTCTCCCCCACCTCACCCACCTCCCCCAGCTCTCACTCATCTTCCAAACTTCGCCTTACCAACAGTTGGCAGCACTGCATGATGCTTTCGGGCGAGTAGACCAGCAGTTCGTCTTGGTAGTAGTGGTCGAAGATTTGTTGGGCGATGGCCTGTTGGGTACAGCCGCGCCGGGTTTCGGTGTGGATAAAGGCGTGTTCGCGCTCCAGGTCTTGGACCACGCTTTGCAGGTAGGCGTTCACCGCCGGTCCGCTGAACCAGTCTTGGTGGCCGCCGGCGAGCACCTCGGGTTTCAGCTCGGCGATTGATTCCAGGGTATCGCGGTAGGCTGCGTAGGAGACGAAGTACAGGGGGAAGCCGGGCGGGCGGCGGGTTACGAACCCGGCCGAGTCCGAGGCCAGCACCGCGGCGAGTTGGGGCACCAGGGCGGTGAGCCCGCCGGGCACGTGTCCTTCGGCGGCCAGCAGGCGCAGGGTGAGGTCGCCGAGGTCCAGCTCAAAGCCGGGCTCCACGACCTGCCACGGCTGGGGCAGCAGCTCCCCGGGGCGGGCGTCGGTATCGGCCGGGTCGCCGGCGCGGGCCAGGGCGCGGTTGCTGTAGGCGTCTTCGGTGGCAAAGTCATCGGCGGTGGAGGGCTTGGCCAGGTATTTTTGGCTGGCGGCGGTGAGCAGCAGGGTGGCCTGGGGCAGCCCGGCCAGGAGCCCGGCCTGGCCGGTGGCGTGGTCGGCGTGGGCGTGGCTGAGCACCACCCAGCGCACTTCCTCGCGGTCCAGGCCCAGGGAATCAAGTTGGGCCAGGATGGTGGCCACGGTGCCGGAGACGCCCACCTCGAAGAGGCAGGCGCCCTGGCGGCCGCGCACCAGGAAGGCGGCGATGTGGTAGGTGCCCAGCCGCCACAGGCCGGGCGCCAGCTTTGCCGGCAGGTTCATCCCACCACCCAAACCGCGTGCTCCGGCAGGCGGGCCAGGACCTTGTCGGCCACGTGACCCAGCAGGAAGGATTTGTGCTCGCCGCGCCGGCCCAGCACCACCGTACCGAACTCCCCTTTTTCGGCGTGTTCCACGATGGCCCGCACCACGCCGAGGCGTCCCTCTTCCTCCAGGGTCTCGACCTGGTCGGGGTCGATGCCGGCGTCTTGCAGCACCTTTTGGGCCCGGCCGTAGAAGTCGCCCATGCAGCGCTGTTCGCTCTCCAGGATGTGGCCCTCGATCTCCCCGGCCATCTCCTGGGAGAAGTCCAGCTCACAGTAGTTGGACCACGAGGCCCCCACGTGCAGCAGGGTGATCTTGGTGTGGGGGTTGCCCCCGAGCATGAAGGCCATGTGATCCACCGCCTTGAGCGCGCCGTCGGAGCCGTCCACCGGCACCAGAATCTTGGGGCTGGTGGCCGCCGTCCCGATGGCCCACACCGGTATGCGCTGCGACTGCTGCACCACCCGGTTGGCGGTGGAGCCGGTGAATATCTCCTGGGCCTTGCTGAGGTTGCGCCGGCCCAGGGCCACCGCGTCGTAGAGCCCCTGCTCGGCCTCGAAGATGATATTACGGGTGACCTCGGAGCTGCGGGGGGTGGCCTTGGTCTCCACCGCTTCCTCGGCCATGCCGTGATCCAAGAGGCGTTGCTTGGCCTCCTCCAGCACCCGCCGGGCCTGGTCCAGGTTGGAGCGCTCCATGGTCGACACCCGGCGGTGCATGGCGGTGTCGCGTTTGGCCTCCTGGCGCATGAAGTCGGGCACCGCCTTCATCACGAAAAACAGGCAGACGCTCAGGTCCTTGATCACCTGGTCGGCCATCATGCCCACGTAGTCCAAGGCGTGCTGGGCCGCCGGCGAGTCGTCCACCGGCAGCAGGATCTTTTTGCGCATGGCGTCCCCCCGTAGCTTGGGTTACTCCCAGGACAACAGCAAGTGGTTGAGCTTCACCTGGAGATGCCTGATCTCGGTGGCCAACACCTGCTTCTTTTGCTTTAGCTCAAATATCTCGGCGGCGAACACACCCTGGCCGGTCGTCTCGCGCTCCAGGTAGCGGCGGGCCTCGGCCTCGCACTGCTCGCGCTTCTCGGCCAACCGGGCGATCGCGGCCTCCAGCTCCTGGCGGGTCATGGCGGGCTCGCTCCCCTGGTTTTCCCGGTGGGTATCCACGGCCTACATCCCCCGCCGGTACTGGCCGCCCACCTCGTACAGGGCCCGGGTGATCTGGCCCAGGGAGCAGACCCGCACGGTATCCATGAGCTCGGCGAAGATATTGCCCTCTTGCAGGGCCACCTGCTGCAGCTTTTGCAAGGCCGCCGGCGCGGCCTCGGCGTGGCGGGCCTGGAAGTCGGCCAGGCGCTTGAGCTGGCTTTGCTTTTCCTCTTCGGTGGCCCGGGCCAGCTCCACCTTGCCGGTGAGCCCGTCCCAGTCGGAGTTGGGGTTGAGGAAGGTATTTACCCCGATCACCGGCAGCTCGCCGGAGTGCTTTTGCATCTCGTAGTAGATGCTTTCCTCCTGGATCTTGGAGCGCTGGTAGCCGGTCTCCATGGCCCCCAGCACCCCGCCGCGGGTGGCGATGCGCCTAAACTCGGCCAACACCGCCTCCTCCACCAGGTCGGTGAGCTCCTCTACGATGAAGGCGCCCTGCAGGGGATTTTCGTTCTTGGCCAGTCCCCACTCGCGGTTGATGATGAGCTGGATGGCCAGGGCGCGGCGCACCGACTCCTCGGTGGGGGTGGTGATGGCCTCGTCGTAGGCATTGGTGTGCAGGCTGTTGCAGTTGTCGTAGATGGCGCACAGGGCCTGCAGGGTGGTGCGGATGTCGTTGAACTGTATCTCCTGGGAGTGCAGGCTGCGGCCCGAGGTCTGGACATGGTACTTGAGCATCTGGCTGCGGGGGCCGGCGTGGTACATCTCGCGCATGGCGATGGCCCAGATGCGGCGGGCCACCCGGCCGATTACCGTGTACTCGGGGTCCATGCCGTTGCTGAAGAAGTAGCTGAGGTTGGGGGCGAAGTCGTCCACGTTCATGCCCCGGTGCAGGTAGTACTCCACGTAGGTGAAGCCGTTGGCCAGGGTAAAGGCCAACTGGCTGATGGGGTTGGCCCCAGCCTCGGCGATATGGTAGCCGCTGATGGACACGCTGTAGAAGTTCTTCACCTGGTTCTCGATGAAGAATTGCTGGATGTCGCCCATCATGCGCAGGGAAAACTCGGTGGAAAAGATGCAGGTGTTCTGGCCCTGGTCCTCCTTGAGGATGTCGGCCTGCACCGTGCCGCGCACGTTGGAAAGCACCATGGCCCGGATGCGCTGGTATTCCTCGGGGTCGGGGTCGCGGCCGTTGTCGGCCTTGAAGCGCTCCACCTGCTGATCGATGGCGGTGTTCATGAAGAAGGCCAGCATGATGGGGGCCGGGCCGTTGATGGTCATGGAGACCGAGGTGTTGGGGTCCAGCAGATCGAAGCCGTCGTAGAGCACCTTCATGTCATCGAGGGTGCAGATGCTCACCCCGGAGTTGCCCACCTTGCCGTAGATGTCGGGGCGCTCGTCCGGGTCCCAGCCGTAGAGGGTTACCGAGTCGAAGGCGGTGGAGAGCCGGGCGGCCTTGGCGTCGGCCGAGAGCAGCTTGAAGCGCCGGTTGGTGCGGAAGGGATCGCCCTCGCCGGCGAACATACGGGTGGGGTCCTCGTCGGTGCGCTTAAAGGGAAAGACTCCGGCGGTGTAGGGAAAGTGGCCGGCCACGTTTTCGCGGCGCATCCAGCGGTAGACCTCGCCCGGGTCCTCCCAGCGCGGCAGGCAGACCTTGGGCACGTCGGTGCCCGAGAGCGAACGGGTGGTAAGCGGCACCTTGAACTCGCGGTCGCGCACCTGGTAGACGTAGTGGCTGCCGCGGTAGGCCTCTTGCATCTGGGGCCATTCGGCCAGCAGGTGGTGGGTCTCCTCGCTAAAGCCTTCCTCCAGCTTGTGCACCTCCGCCCGCAGCTTTTCCAGGGCCGAGTCCAGGCCCTGCTGCCGCCAGGCGTCCTGCAGGGCGTCGTGCACCTGCTTCATCTGCCACACCCGGCGCACCAGGGCGGCCTGGCGCTCGGTCTCGCGGTGGTAGTCGCGCACCGTGTCGGCGATCTCGGCCAGGTAGCGGGTGCGCTCCGGCGGCACCAGCACGGTGGTGTCGGTGGAGTAGTGGATGTCGCCCACGTCGCGCGGGCTGTTGAAGGTAACCCCGGTAATCTCGCGCACCGCCCGCAACAGGGCCAGGTACAGGGCGGTGGTGCCGTCGTCGTTGAACTTGCTGGCGATGGTGCCGTAGACCGGCATGGTATCGGGGTCCACGTCCCACTGCTCGCGGTTGCGCTGCATCTGTTTGGCCACGTCACGCAGGGCGTCTTTGGCCCCCTGGCGGTCGAACTTGTTGATGGCCACCAGGTCGGCGAAGTCGAGCATGTCGATCTTTTCCAACTGGCTGGCCGCGCCGAACTCGCTGGTCATGACGTAGAGGCTTACGTCCACCACGTCCACCACCGCGGCGTCGCCCTGGCCGATGCCGGCGGTTTCCACGATCACCAGGTCATAGCCGGCCGCCCGCGCCACGTTGATCACGTCGGCCAGGCCCTGGCTGATCTCCATGCCCGAGCCCCGGGTGGCCAGGGAACGCAGGTAGACCCGCTCGGAGAACATGCTGTTCATGCGGATGCGGTCGCCCAAAAGCGCCCCGCCGCTCTTGCGCCGGGTGGGGTCCACGCTGATCACCGCCACCCGCTTGTCCGGGAAGTCCTGCAAGAAGCGCAGCAGCATCTCGTCGGTGAGCGAGGATTTGCCCGAGCCGCCGGTGCCGGTGATGCCCACCACCGGGGCCTTGTGCCGCCCGTTGACCGAGCCGATCATCCGCCGCCAGCGCTTGAGGTCCCGGCCGCCGGACAGGGCGGCCAGCTCCATGAGGGTGATGGCCCGGGCCACCACCATGGGGTTGTCCGGCTTGAGCCCGGACAGGTCGAAGTCCTGGCTGGGGTCGCCCTGGGGATAGTCCACCGTCTGCACCAGGTGGTTGATGATCCCCTGCAGGCCCATCCTGCGGCCGTCTTCCGGCGAGTAGATCTTGGTCACCCCGTAGGCCTGCAACTCGGCGATCTCCTCGGGTACGATCACCCCGCCGCCGCCGCCGAAAACCTTGATATGCCCGGCCCCGTTTTCCTTGAGTAGGTCCACGGTGTACTTGAAGAACTCCATGTGGCCGCCCTGGTAGCAGGACAGGCATATGGCCTGCACGTCCTCCTGCACCGCGGCGTCGACCACCTCGGCCACCGAACGGTTGTGCCCCAGGTGGATCACCTCCACCCCGGTGGATTGCAAGATGCGGCGGATGATGTTGATGGCCGCGTCGTGGCCGTCGAAAAGGCTGGCGGCGGTTACCGCGCGCACCGTGTTGCGGGGGGTATACGGTTTGCAATCAGCGGTCATGGTGCATATCTCCGCGTGGCCAAAGGGTCAAACCAGCGCCCCCATGATGAGGTCGCTTTGTTGCCTGGCGTATTGTTCCAGGGTGAAATGGCGCGCCAGGGACCAGCGGCGAAAGGCCCACATGTGCCCCAACACCGCGATGTTGTGGGCCATGAGGGCTATCTCGCCCCGGTCCAGGGGCTTGAGGGAATAGTCCTCCACCCCGCGCTCCAGGATATCGCTGAAGATGGCGGTGACCCGCTCCTCGTTGGCCAGCACGTAGCGCATAGACTCCGGCGGCAGGCTGGCCGTCTCCTGGTAGATGAGCAGTATGTGGTCAGCCATCTGGTCGCAGACGTGGAAGTAAACCTCGATGGCCGCCTCCAGGGTGCGGGCCCCGTTGCCGCCGGCCATGATGCGCTGCTTGAGGCGCTTCTCCACCTCCTGGTGGATGGCGTCGCAGACCAGGTAGAGCACATCCTCCTTGGAGGCCACGTATTCATAGAGGGTGCCTATGGAGAACCCGGCGGCGCGGGCTATCTCGCGGGTAGTGGTTTTGTGAAAGCCCTTTTGGATGAACAGGGTCACCGCGGCGTCGACGATTTCGCGCCGGCGGCGGCTCACCAGTTGGTGGTCCTTCACCTCGGTGGGGATGTCGCGCGGCCCCCGGGGCTTGCGGGCCAGGGGTTGATACGCTTGTTGCACACTTCGTTTCATGAGACCTCGCTTCGGGCCACAACGCTCACCTGCATCTCCACTTCACCATATCCGCCGCACTCCACCCCGGCGTCCGGGCAACGCACCCGGTGCATGAAGTGAAACTGGTTGGGATCAAGACCTTCGCTAAGACGCTCGTTGATCACCGCCACCGGCACCACCAACTGGGAGGCCAGGTAAACGCAGAGGCGCTTGGGACCCAGCTTGGTCAAGAAGTTGCCGT
>Ga0256835_1000131_pt1 | contig 59604 bp, 68 predicted proteins | sample PIR30metaG_FD_185972 | JGI IMG/M metagenome (GOLD analysis project Ga0256835, IMG submission 185972) | Hydrothermal vent microbial communities from East Pacific Rise, Pacific Ocean - PIR-30 | ecosystem: Environmental > Aquatic > Marine > Hydrothermal vents | place: Pacific Ocean: East Pacific...
GTCTACGTCTTCTGCGAGTGGCATGCGCCTAGTGTGGACCTTGAGTATCTCGAGCCTGGCCTCCTCGTCGGGCGGAGGAACATAGATAACCCTGTCAAAACGCCCAGGCCTAAGCAACGCAGGATCAATAATATCAGGCCTATTAGTAGCAGCGATAACCATCACCCCCTCGAGCTTCTCCAGGCCGTCCATCTCGGTGAGTATCTGGTTGACTATCCTGTCAGTTACGCCCGAGTCGAAGCGGTGACCCCTCCTAGGCGCGATGCTGTCTATCTCGTCGAAGAATACGACACACGGCGCCGCCTGTCTAGCCTTACGGAATATCTCCCTAATAGCGCGCTCGCTCTCGCCGACCCACTTGCTGAGTATCTCAGGTCCCTTCACCGCTATGAAGTTGGCGCCGCTCTCCGTCGCCACGGCCTTAGCTAAGAGCGTCTTACCAGTACCGGGCGGGCCATAGAGAAGCACACCCTTAGGCGGGTCGATGCCCATCTCCTTAAAGTACTCTGGGTGCTTCAGAGGCCACTCCACGACCTCGCGGAGCTGCTGCTTCACATCGTGGAGGCCGCCGATGTCGTCCCAGTGCACCTCGGGAACCTCGACGTATACCTCCCTGAGAGCGCTGGGCTGTATATCCTTCATCGCCTCGAGGAAATCCTTCCTAGTAACCTTTATCTCCTTGAGTATCTCCGGTGGCACATTCTCGCTCTCCAGGTCTATCTTAGGCAGGAAGCGGCGTAGCGCATGTATCGCAGCCTCCCTGCAGAGCGCCGCCAGATCCGCGCCCGTGTAGCCGTGGGTCAGCTCAGCTATCTCATCGAGATCCACGTCGTCGGCCAGCGGCATGTTCCTCGTGTGCACCTGGAGTATCTCCCTCCTGGCCCTCTTATCCGGAACCGGGAAGGCTATCTCGCGGTCGAAGCGGCCCGGACGGCGCAGCGCAGGATCTATATCGTTCGGCCTGTTAGTAGCGGCGATAACGATGACCTGGCCCCTCTCCTTCAGCCCGTCCATCAGCGCCAGGAGCTGTGCCACGACGCGGCGCTCCACCTCGCCGGTCACAGCCTCGCGGCGCGGCGCTATCGCGTCTATCTCGTCGATGAATATTATTGCAGGGGCGTTCTTCTGGGCCTCCTCGAATACCTCCCTTAGACGCTGCTCGCTCTCGCCATAGTACTTGCTCATTATCTCAGGACCATTTATCGCGATAAAGTAGGCGCCACTCTCATTCGCCACGGCCTTAGCTAAGAGCGTCTTACCAGTACCGGGCGGGCCATAGAGAAGCACACCCTTAGGCGGCTCTATACCCAGGTGCCTGAAGAGCTCCGGGTGCTTTAGCGGCAGCTCAACCATCTCCCTTATCTTCTCCTTGGCCTCCTCCAGGTCGCCTATGTCCTCGTAAGTTATCCGCGGTATCGAGATCTCGCCGCTCACAGGCTCCGTTCTAAGGTTTATCTCCGTAGTGCCGACCACCTGTACGGGGCCGGGGGGCACCGTGTTTACCACGGTGAACTGGAGCGCAGTGTTGAAGAATGGTATCTCCACCACATCGCCACGCTTCAAAGGCCTGCCGATGAGCCTGCTCTTCACGTACTCTATCAGATCAGGTGTGACCTGAATCCCTAGCTTGAAGGAGGGCGCAAGCGTTATCCTCCTAGCAGGGGAGAGCTTGGCCTTGCGCACCTTGACGACGTCGCCGAGAGTCACACCAGCATTCTTCCTTATGATGCCGTCCATGCGTATTATACCGACCCCCTCATCCTCCAGGGGTAGCGGCCACACAATCGCGACCGTAGACTTCTTGCCCTCGATCTCGACGGCGTCTCCGGGCTCCACCCCGAGCTTCCTCATCGACTGCCGGTCAATCCTAACTATCCCTCTCCCAACGTCACGCGTCCTAGCCTCAGCGACCCTTAGCTGTATCTCTGGGCTCCTCTCATTCTTCTCGGACATAATCCGTCCACCCAAGGATATTATATTATAGATACTTTAAAAAATATGGTTAGAAGAGTAATCTACTAATCACTTTATAACCCCTGCCGGGAGGCGCTGCGCACACAGGGATACCGCCGGCCCATCAAGCAACTATCTCGACAACGTCCCCATCCTCGACTACGAAGTCGCGGCCAACCCTCCTAGGGCTGAAGGTGAACCTGCTACTCCACACCTTAGCATACTTGAAGTTCCTGTACAGGTAGCTGTGTATCGCCCTGGCGACATCAATTATTCTCGTCCCCCGCTCCACGACAACCGGTTTCTCCTCCACAACACCCGTCTTAGGGTTCCTCGTGTAGACGCGTATAAGCCCCAGCGCCTCGAAGAGATACCTGGCTACACGGCCGAAGTCAAACCTGCCACAGAACCTCTCGGAGAAGTAGAACACGGGCGTTGGCGCAACCCTTCTAGCAAATTCACGCAGCTCCTCTATACGGTCCAGCGCCTTATCCACCTTAGTGACGACGATGACCGCCGGCCTATAGTAGACGGTGCCGAACAAGGACTCCTCTATATCCTCCAGCGTGGCACGCCCACGTATACGTATGACCGCGTGGTATATCCCGTAGCTCCTCAGCAGGGACGTCACAGCCTGGGGAGTCGTGTCTTCAAGCTCTCCCTGGATAACTATGCCTCCACTCCTCCTCCGCTCGATCTCGACGACAGCGTGGGGCTTATGTATGGCGACCCTGCTCTCCTCCAACTCCCTGACTAGCACCCTGTACTGGTAGTCTAGGTCTCCGGTCGCGTCAAGAACCAGGATCACGGCATCCGCGTTCCTCACGAGGGCGAGCACCCTAGACCCCTCATAAGCCCCCCGCGACGCCCCCTCAAGTATCGAGGGGGTGTCTATGAGCTGGAAGTAGACTCCCTCCCATACACCTATGCCTGGCTGAGGCCTACGCGTTGAGAATGGCGAGCTCGAAGGAGCAGCCGCGGCCCCCGTGATACACTTGAAGAGGGCCGTCTTACCGGAGTTGGGGAACCCCAGGAGAACCACCTGGACGTCGCCCTCCTTCTCGACGAAGAACCGCTCCCCCCTGCCGGCCTTCTTCCTCTTGGCGAGCTCTATCTCGCGGCGCAGGGCCGCCATCTGCCTGGTAATCTGCATCCTAAGCCTCTCGGTACCCTTATGCTTCGGGATAGCCGACATAAACTCCTTCAACGCCTCCAGCTTCTCCTCGGGCGTCCTCGCCTCCATTACGCGGCGCCACCTACTCTTGGCCTCAGCCGGCAGATTAGCTGGCATAGACTACACCACGGGGACCCGGAGACACCTAGATGCTAGATACCGTGTCCGGCATGATAAGCTCAACGCAGCGCCCCAGCCAGCCCCCTAGACATGATACAGGATCCCACGCCTCGACCTAAAATTTTTTATAACAAGGTAGAGGTGGATTGATGAACCAGAGACAGGGGGGCTGTGCGGATGATCAAGGGATACATGCTGGTGAAAACGGAGCCCGGAAAGGAGTATGACGTTGCGCTCAGGATAAGGAAGCTCCCACACGTATCCGACGTGACGATAACCTACGGGCTATGGGACATTGTGGTAGAGATAGTCGCCCCCCACATGGCCGACTTCGACAGAACCGTGATGCGGATACGAGGGATAGAGGGCATAGAGCAGACCGCGACGCTGCTCGGCCACGGCTCCGAGTAAAATAGGGGTAGCGTGGCTAGGCCTATACTATCCACTCGCCACGCTTGAGCTTCTCCGGGATATAAGTGTGCGACAGGAACTTGAAACCGTGCCCGCTGAGCGCCTCTATCTCTATCTTTTCCTTCTTCTTCACGAAGAGCTTCAGCTCGCGCATCCAGTCCTTTGACTCCCTGAACCAGGGGTAGTTCATCAGCTCCTTGGCCCTCTTTATGTCCCGGTCTGTGGCCTTGATTATATAGTTCTTCGGTATCTTGTAGCGGTCTATATCGCTGACCGTGACGCCGAGGAAGCGGGCCTCCGGCGTCGCGAGCCTCTCACTCTCATAGCTCAGGGATATGCTACCGCTACGGTAAACGCTGTAGATGTAGAACCCATAGCTGTCGGCGTCCGTCAGTATATACACCGGGAGGCCGAACTCCTCCCACAGCCTCCTGACCACCCGCCTAGTACTCCTGTCTGGCTGCCCCTTGCCCGTGATCAGGACACAGTTATGTTTCCTCCAGAACTCTTCCTCGTTCAGCCTCTCGAAGATCGCGTCCTTCTCGACAACCAGCACGTAGTCCGCGTCCACCCTGAGTATCTCGAGCCGGTCCACGTTCGGCGGCACAGCGTACGCACCGCTACCCATCCTCGAGAGATCTATCTCGTACCCCTTCGAGCGTATAATCACGTTGCCGACAATCTTGCCCTTGGCGTCGTGCATTATTCCCATGTGCTCCCTGAGGAGGCCTGTGGCCACCTCTATGTCCTGGATCACCGCGTTCGACTCGCGCTGGTCATTCCAGGTCTCCTCGCTGCGCCTCCTGCCATGCAGGTCGCGGTAGTGGATTGTATGCTTCCCCGTATAGTAGAGATCCCTTATAGTCGGGTAGTCGCCCTCCCTGCGGGCCCTAACTATCAGCGAGAGCATCAACACCGTCTGCATAAACTTCTTGGACTCCCCTATGTCGAAGAACTCTCTCCGAGCCTTCCTGGGGCCGAGGACCAGTATCTTACGCTTCTCATCCCACACGGTGTTGGCGAGAGTCCTCACAGGGATCTCCAGGTAGGGAGGCTCCCCCCTGAGTATCTGCTCGGTCACCTGCTTTCCAAGGCTCTCTAGGCGCTCCAGTACCTCCTTGTCGCTAGGCGCTGCTGCCCTACTCTTACGCCGCTTTTGGGAGCGGGGCATCCGCCACTACACCTCTCTTCTTTATCTCGCGTTCAAGCATCTCCTCGAGCTTCCGCTTAAGCGTGGCCTCCTCGACGCCGGAGACATAGGAGAGTGACCGCGAGACCTCAGGTATATACTTCCTGATAGTGATCTCCTTCCTCTTGACCTCGTGGAGGCGCTCCATCCTGGATAGATGCTGCCTAAGCTTCCTAGACACCTCTCGTATGGCTATCTCGAGCTCCTTCTCCACCTCGGGCACATCCGCTATAGCCTCCTTGCCGACGCTCTTGAATGGGAGCTTCGTAGAACACACGTGGGTTATAACGGCCAGCGGGGCCGGGAACTTTACCTTATACACGCTCCAGTCTATCGAGTCAACTATCTTCCTCGCCACGTCGGCGCCCTCATCGTATAGAAGCGGCATACGATTGGCGAACCTCAGCAGCAGCGGAGAATTCTGAGGCTCGATCTTGCCGCCGTACGCAACGGCCGCCTCTACTATAAAGGGGTGGCCGCCGTAGGAGGCGGGAGGCCTGGTCACCGCCGCGACAAACTCGGGGTCGAGAATCCTCCTAGCACCTTGCTCTAGGAGATCCTTGCCGAGGGGGGAGAGAGTTATCGGGCGGGGCCTCCTCCACTTCCCGTATCTTTTCATTGCGTTAGCCAGCCTCTCGAGATCCCTTATCCCTAGGCTCTTGATCGGCGTCTCTGGGTCAAAGCCAGCCCATCTGAGGAACTCCACCGCGCTCTTCTCCCCAACGCTCTCGAAGTACCTCCTAAGGAAGTCCTTCAGAGGGATGTCCTCGTCGAGCGACCTTATCATATTCTTCAGTATCTCTATGTCGACGCCCCTGGGGTGGTGCTTACCCACCTGGGGGGGCTCTGGGAGCTTATCGGAGGCGCGCTCATACACTACCTCGCCCTCAGGGGTTCTATAGATTATAGTCGCGTAGGGGGCTATCAGCGCGGTCCGGCGGATATACTCGTCTATCCTGCGCCGCGCCTGGCTCCACGCACCCTCGGTGACCAGGCTTACGATTGTTCCGTGCCACTTACTACGGCCCTTCCTCCTAACCCTGAACCCTATTATATGGGGGATATTCTTGCCGATGTCTATGTAGAGCCTATACTCATATGACACACGGGCGTCGAGCGTGGAGCTCTTAACGTAGATAGGCCTCGCCGTGGTAATCTGTGCATGCAGGACGGCCATCTTACCGCCTAGCCCGAAGGTCCCCCTTGTCTGCCTTATAACATACTTCGAACCGTAGAAAACCCTGCCGAACACGTTGGGCACCTCGGTCAGCGGTATCCCTATACCGTTGTCCGCCACCGTCACGTGCACCCAGTTGTCTCTCTCCTCGTCTAGGGCTATCTCGACCTTTATCTCGGGGAGTATGCCATGCGTCTCCGTCGCGTCCAGGGCGTTCTCCACTAGCTCACGCACAGTCTGGTACAGGGCTCTGACGGGGTTAGAGAACCCCGCCATCTCCCTGTTCCGGTGGAAGAACTCCGCCGGCGATAACCCTCTGTACTTCTCCATGAACGAGTCCCGGCTTCTAACCCCAGCGGCTCAAATAAAGCCTTCTTTGCCAAAATCCGGGCGTGCAAGGAGAAACTGTGGTTAGACCACCACCCTGACCCTGACGGTCTTCCTACGCGACCTCCTAAACCTCGCCGCAAGATATGCAGCCGCGATGGCGGCCACCAGCACCACACCCACGTTATTCAGCGCGTAGTCGAGCATCGCTACATTCATATGACCACCGTAATACCATCCCTCCAGGGACAATATAGTCCTATCACGTAAAATAGGTGCACTCGGTGGCCAGCACCGGCAGAGGCAGAAGGGTATTCGAGGTACTAAGGCGGGAGGCTGCCAGACTCTGGTGGAACCCCCTGAGAAACCTGCCAGTGCTAGATGAGAGGCTGGCGTCGCCCGCGCTACCGCTGCGCGCCACGCCGCCACGCGATGTCAGGCCGGTAATGGGCAAGTGGTACAGGTTTGTACGAGGCGTTATCAGCGAGTACCTGGGTGTCAGCGTCGAAAAGGTGCTTCCATGGAGGAGGGTGGTGCTGGGGAACAAGGTTCAGTACCCCGACTACGGGGAGGAGATCATACTTGACGGCATGGTTGTAGGACACATAGTCTACGATATAGCCGAGAAAAAGTGGAAGTATAGACCCCTCTACGCGGCTGCTGAAAGGATAGTTGATGAGAGAGCCGGGTTCTTCGCCATAGTCGATGCCCCCAGGCTTTCACGCGGATACGAGGTCCACTGGGACAGGGTGATCGAGAAACAGCTCCCCGAACGCGGCAGGGACGAATACGTCGTCGTAGCCACAGCTAACCGACGCTTCTACGGCCTCGGTGTGAGATCCAGGCGTGGCCGGCTATACATACTCAAGGCCTGGAGGAGCGGGCCACGGGACTTCCTCGAGGGGGATCCGAACTGGTGGGATACCGTAAAGGCGAACATCAGTGTACTCGAGGAGAAGGAGAGGGAGGCAGTAGAGTTCATTAGAGAGCTGCGGGAGCGCTACGGCCTGCCCTTCTACGTATCCTTCTCTGGGGGGAAGGACAGCCTGGTCGTACTCCACCTGGCGAGACTCGCGCTCGGCGACGTCAAGGTGGTTTTCAACGACACCGGCATAGAGTTCCCCGCCACCGTAGAGTATGTTCACAGCCTCTCGGAGAGGCTGGGGCTAGACCTTGAGGTCGCCGATGCGGGAGAAAGCTTCTGGCGCGGCTTCGAGGCTGTGGGGCCGCCGGCCAGAGACTTCAGGTGGTGCTGCAAGGTCGTAAAGTTCTCCCCCACCGCTAGGCTTGTGAAGCGCCTCTTCCCTGGTGGAGCCGTGGCGCTGGTTGGGCAGAGGAAGTACGAGTCCAGCCTACGCGCGAAGTCGCCGAGGGTGTGGCGTAACAAGTGGTTCCCTAAAGGCATCGCCGCGTCACCAATACTGGAGTGGACGGCACTGGAGATCTGGCTATACATCTTCTGGCGGCGGCTGCTGCCGAACAAGCTTTACTACGAGGGCTTCGACAGGCTGGGGTGCTGGCTTTGCCCCGCGGCGGAGATGGGTGAGTACGAGCTTGCCTCGAGGGTAGAGCCGCGCCTCTACAGCGAGTGGATCGGTAAGCTGCGGGGCTACGCTAGGCTTAAGGGCTACCCGGAGGAGTGGGTCGAGTACGGGCTTTGGAGGTGGCTTGAACCGCCCGGAGACATTCTACGCTACCTGGGCCGCAGTGGGAGATGGTACCGCGAGGCCAGGGGGGCCTCTGTGAGGGTTGAGGAGCTTGGCGGCGGGAAGACGAGGATAGTGGTAGAGGACAGCAGGCTGCCCGCGGATCCCGAGAGACTGGCCAACATAGCCTATACGGCCTGCGGCGAGACGCGCGTAAGCGGGGGCGAGGAAGGCCTAGTAGCCGAGGGGTGTGGACGGGAGGATCTGTTCAGGGCGTCTATACGGGCATTCTACTGTGCGGAGTGCCTCGAGTGCGCCAACTGGTGCCCCCGTAACGCGATCTATAGGAGGGAGGACGGGGGGATAGGGGTTAAGACCGAGGCATGCATAAGCTGCGGTGTATGCAACGAGAAATGCCCGCTAGCCGAGTACACGCTGAAAGCCAGAAGGGCTAGCGGCGCTGGAGATCTTTCCCGCAGATAGCACACTTATAGAAGATCTTCTTCGCGCACGTCGAGCAGTAGTACACCTCGCAGGAGGGACAGTGGTACACCTCGTCTCCCCTGTACAGCTTCTTGCCGCACCGTACACAGCGGCCTATGACCAGCGTCTTAGGCACATACGCCACCTTCCACTCACCTCCTCTAGATGCTAGGGGGACCGGTAATAAATCTTGCCGGGGGCGCGTACCAGGCTGGAGCGTATGGGAAGAGGGTTAAAACTATTCCCCTCGCCCTCCTCCTTAACATATATCCCAGCCACCAATAGGGGGCCCCCACACTTGGGGCATGCACCCTTCTCCTTGAAGAAGAAGTCGCCGCGCTCGTACTCCCTCTCCTCGCTGTAGCCGCATTTCTCACACTTCACAAGGGTCACAACTCTTCTAGGCTTGAACTTGAGGCCCGCCACCTTGTATATGGACCACCCGATGTAGAGGGCGAAGAAGGCTGCAACCATTGCGGCGGTTGCATAATCGGTGCTCTCCGTCAGATAGTAGAGGTATATAAGGCCGCCAAGCACGACTAGGGATGCGGCGAGGAGCAGGACGTACACCGGCAGCCATCTCCGCTTAAGCCTAGAGACTACGTCGTCGCCCATTTACGGCACCCCTATAGTATTGCCAACCCCGAGAACCACCGCTGTTGAGCCGGGCGCACACTTGTTCAGTAGAACGTCGTGGACTATGCCGACAGCCTTGTCAGCGGCCCTATACACCTTCTCACTCATTATGGAGCTCGCCTCCCACTCAGACATCTTTATCAGGACGGCGTAGAGAGGTATCCTCCTTTTGGTGGCCATCTCCTCTATACGGAAGCGCTCGACGCCTATGCCGCCCATAGCGACTCCGAAGCCGTGGGAGATTAGGCCCGTCTCCTCACCCTCCAGCTTCAACGCAGCATCGACGGACACGATGAGCGAGACCTCGTCTCTCTCGAGGATCCACTTGAGTGCCTCGTCCAAATGGCCCACCGTACCCCCGGGCCCCCTCGCCTTTGCAAGGTATATCCTCCTGCCCTTATGCTCCACATAGAATATCTCCGTGTCCTTCACCGGCTCGTAGCGGCGCACAGCCCCAAACCTTCTTGCCAGGCTGGCGACGACATAGGGCCCGGCGGAATCGCCTATCGGCAGCCCGTTTCTGAACGCCTTTACAGCCCCCTCGAGAGCCTTTATCTCCTCCAGCACAAAGGGTAGGAGCGCGTTCAACTGGAGTATAAGCCAGAGACTCTTGAACTTCCTCGCTATCAGGTAGTAGTGGTTTATCACCTTGTAGAGATAGTTGAGCGCCCTAACGGCTTCCACGAGGTTAGTGAGATTCTGCACGTCCACCCGGCTACCCTTTGACGCTATCCGGGCTACCTCACCCTCAACCTCCTCCTGGGCCGTATAGAGTATATGCCTGATCTTCTCCACTATACCGTAGGGATCCAGGTTTACCGGGAATATCAACGCTGTCTCGATGAGCTGTGAGGCCTTCTCCCTCACCTCCTTCTCGCCGAGATGGGAGAGGCGGCCTAGACTCTTGGTCAGGGATTCGAAGGCGTTGTCCCTGCTCTGCTTGAAGAGGGCGAGGTAGCCCTCCACTTCGTTTATCGCGCGCATTATCTCGAGCTCCCTGGAGAGGTAGGCGAAGAGCATGAGCACAATCATCGTCACTATCAGGTCAAAGGTTGTGCCATTCATCGAGCCACACCCGGTAACCGCTACATAGCCAACGATTATGCGGACACACGACGGATAACTCTTACTGTTATCTCGGTATACCGGCTAGTAGAAGCTATCAGTCGTATTACATTTACGCTACGCGGAGACTACACATCTGGCGCCTCGATCCATGTGAAAAAACCACCAGGGAACCTATACAGTGAGTGGTAAATATGGAGAGACTGCTCCTAGCCGACATTAGGGGAAACAAGAAGTTCCTCGAAAGACTCATCGACAGGGAGATCTATACTCCGCGGGGCCGCCTCATAGGCAGGGTCTGGAAGATCTATGTGTCGAAGAGAACCAAGAAGCCAATAAAGATCGTTGTAAGGGTTCCCGACGGTAAACGGCTAAGCATAGACCCGGGCAAGATAGTTGTCACCGAGCAAGGCCTCATACTCCAGGCAGAGGATACCAGGAGATTCGAGAAACTCCTGCTCGAGCTTGAGAAGACTGTCCGCGAGGTTAGGAGGCTCCACGAGGAAATCCTCGTTGCTGACGAGAGACTGATAAGAGGGGTTATAGGGAGGGACGAGTATAGGGTTCTCAGAGAGAGGATAGAGAGCCGCAGGGCAAAGCTGCTGATAAGGGCGAGGAGTATCATCGAGGAGATAAACGCCATGCGTGAGAGAGGGGAGATAAAGCTCTCTGTGGGGGAGGAGAAGCTGCTCTACAAGCTTGTAGACTACCTCAGGAATAGTGTACTAGTGGTTCCGCTGGAGAGCATAAATCTTCTCTTTGCATAGGCCCGAGTATATCATATCTATAGGTACAAAGTTTTGAACCTTACACTTATACACATAAAAAGACGGCTTAGGGTAAATGTATGAGGCATTATGCTGCGGGAGAAGCTCTTCATAGAGGTCGAGTCAGGGGAGGAGCCCAGGGTTGATTATAGTAAATACCTCGACGCCACCGTAGAGGACTTTGAGCGTCTCGCCGCCGAGCTTAGGCCGAGGCTCATGCCCAGGCTTGGGAAGGACTATAAACTATACCTCAGCCATATGCCGCCGCTTAGGGATGGGGAGAAGCCCATAACCTATACCCTCTCTGCGTGCCCCGAGTGCAACTCTCTCCTAAAGGCGGTGATATTCAAGCGCGACGGAAAGGTTTGGATAAGAAAGGTCTGCCCGGAGCACGGCGAGATAGAGGAGCTCTACTTCGGCGACTACGAGATGTATGAGAGGTTCCGTAGCCACCAGCACGACGGTAGGGGGAACCTCAACACCCATGTACCACTCATGGCTCCCTGTCCCTACAACTGTGGCTTATGCCCGCGTCACAAATCACATCCAGCCCTCATAAACCTCGTCGTCACCAATAGGTGCGACCTAAGCTGCTTCTACTGCTTCTTCTTCGCGTCTAGGGCGGGCTACATCTACGAGCCGACGCTCGAGCATATACGCTACATGCTTAGACAGCCGAGAAAGCTGCGGCCCCAGCCGGCGATCGCGCTTCAGATAACCGGTGGCGAGCCGACGCTTAGGGAGGATCTGGTGGATATCGTCAGGATCGCCAAGGAGGAGGGGTATACACATGTACAGGTTAATACTACGGGTATAAGGCTGGCGTTCGACCCGGAGCTGGCTGTAAAGCTGAGGAAGGCTGGCACAAACGTGCTCTACATGAGCTTTGACGGCGTGACGCCGTATACCAACCCGAAGAACCACTGGGAGGTACCCTACACCCTGGATAATCTCAGGAAGGCCGGCCTCGGCGTCGTGCTTGTCCCGACTATAATTAAGAACTATAACCTCAACGAGGTCGGCAAGATCGTCTACTTCGGCCTCAAGCACAACGACATAGTCCGCGGCGTCAACATACAGCCGGTCTCGATCACAGGCAGGATGCCTAGGAAGGAGAGGGAGAAAGAGAGAGTGACTATCCCCGACGTTATAATGGAGATCGAGCGTGAGACAGAAGGCCAGATCTCGCGCTACGACTGGTACCCGGTGCCCAGCGTCGCCCCCATATCCAGGTTCATAGAGGCTGTGACCGGCGAGCCCAAGGTGGCCTTCACGACCCACTTCGCCTGTGGGGCCGCCACCTATGTGTGGCAGGAGAACGGCGAGATAATACCTGTTACGAGGTTCATCGACGTAGACGGTCTCCTCAAGTTCCTCGACGAGAAGGCCGATGAGCTCGAGCGCGGCAGAAACAGGTACATAGTCTTCCTCGACGTGCTCCTCAAGCTGAGAAAATTCGTTGACGCCTCGAGGGCCCCGAAGAGGCTCAGGGAGGGCAAACGCATACTCAGGCTCCTCTACAAGGTGTTTATAAAACACGACTATAGCTCGCTCGGAGACTTCCACTATAACTCGCTCTTCCTCGGGATGATGCACTTCCAGGATCTCTACAACCACGATGTAGCCAGGGTTATGAGATGCGACATACACTACGTCATGCCGGACGGCCGCGAGGTACCATTCTGCTCCTTCAACGTGATCCCCGATCTCTACAGGGACAGGGCCCAGAAGGCCTTCTCATACACTATCAAGGAGTGGGAGAGGCTAACAGGGAGGAAGCTTATCGACCTTAAATATAAGAGGAATATTAGGAAGCTGCTCGCCGGTGAACCCTACCGTAGACACTATGAAGGCCTCTTCGACATAGACTCTATACCCTATGAGGACCACGTATTGGCCTCGAAGAGATTCGGGATCCCAGTCATCGAGTAGACAAGGGGCGGCTGGGATGACCATAAAGGCTTTTTCCTTCACTGTACGCACTAATGACCCACGCCCCCTGGATCTAAGCGTCTCCACGCATGTCTATAAGACGGGGGGCGGCGTCATGGAGCGCATAGCCCTCGTAGGGAGAGAGATGGGCGAGGAGGATATACTCGACTTCGACGCCGAGTTCGGCGACACATTCAACGTTTCCTACAACGACCTTATACATGGGGAGTACTCCATCACCGTTATGGAGGGAGAGGCCTCCGCCGCGCCCTTACTGAAGATATACCTATACGATGACCGTGTTCGGGGGGACAGCGGAGTACTATTCCGCGTGGTCGGTGAAGGCGGCGAGACAATATATGTCGACAACGTGTATTTCTCGTCGCCGCTTAGGACTCGTATCGCGCGCGTCGCACGCCTACTAGGTGTGCCGCAGAGACTCGTGGAGGAGGAGGTTAAAAGGCTGGGCGGGCGGGGCATGTAATTTTTCGACTGTAGTCGTTTCCACCCCCTATGCAAAATGATTATCCTTATATGTGGTGCTGTAGAAAATAGTACAGGAGTCGAGAGGTGGATAGGAGTATGGCCTCTACACTTGACGAGGAGAAGGAGAAGCTCATCGAGCAGGTTGTAGTTATAGCTGAGAAGATCATCGATTCTACCAAGTCGAGGAAGATTTCGATAAAGCTCCGCACGCTCCTCAGGTACGCCTATGTAAGCTACATCAAAAAGACCACCGACATAAACATAATCAGGGGCCTCGTGCCGCGCATCAGGCCGCCAGCCCGCCTCACAAACCAGTACTACTACAGGGAGATTGAGCGCGTCCTCAGGGAGAGGCTGAACGCCAGGATAGAGAATAGGCGCCAGTTCAGGTACGTGGTTCTCTACAGGAAGCCCCGCTAGGGGAAACTATTTTCCCTTGTTTCTCTATTTCTCCCCATCCCTTCTATAGAGGCCTCTCCTGGTCTTAACGGCCTTGCCACGTTTCATCAACACCATATCTCGGCCCGGCAGGACAGCCCTGCCGAGTGCTACCGGTACGCCATGACTGTTTGTGACGACAACCTCGTCCCCGGGCCTGACTGGCTCCCCGGCGTTGACGACGTGCTTCGCGAAGACCGTTCTACCCTCCCCCACGTATACCGCGGCGTCGTCCTCGACGGTGACTCTGTACTCTGTGTTCTCCGAGAGGGGGGCCGCTAGGCCCTCTCCGGGGACTAGGAACCCATCGCTGGCCCTGATAGTTGCTAGGTGGGCGCCGCCCATACCTATGTACCTCACCCTACCCGTCTTCCTGGACCTAGAGACGCTGTACCCCGGGGGCAGCACACTGGCTGGGTCCACGCCGTACTGGTATCTTATGAGCGCGTCTATCATAGCTTTCTCCGCCGGAGTCGGCTCGTCCCATTCAATGTCGCCGGGCATACTGCTAGGTATGGTGGTCTGGGAGAATATATTTTACCCGGCTTACATAGGGTTAAACGGCATGGCTCGCTGCGAGCTCTGTGGACGCGAGATAAGAGGACTCGCGTATAGGGTGATAGTTGATAGAGCCGAGCTTATCGTCTGCCCCTCCTGTGCCAGGGGGAGACACGTCGTCGATACGATAGATTTTTCGCGTCCCTATAGGGGGAGGAGGAAGATGCCGCAGATCAGGAGGAGGCCTAGGAGGAGCGAGGTAGTGGAGGAGATAGTGGAGGACTACGCGGAGATAATCAGGGAGGCCAGGCAGAAGATGGGTCTCACACGCGACGTTCTCGCGACCATGGTCGGCGAGAAGGAGTCAACCATAAGGAGGATAGAGGCCGGGAAGCTGCAGCCGACCATAGCGCTTGCGAGGAAGCTCGAGAAGGTTCTGAAGGTGAAGCTTGTAGAGGTATACGAGGAGGAGGATTTCTCCTGGGGTGGCGAGTCGGGCAGCGGGTATGAGCTCACGCTGGGCGACATAGCAGAGTTTAGGGAATAACGTGGTCGCTAGTATGAGGCGAGCGGTTCTAGTGCAGCGTAGGCTACCGGGGGAGCGAAGCCTGCTATACGAGCTCAGAGAGCTCGTGGAGGCTGCGGGCTATAGTGTCGCCGGGGAGGTAGAGCAGGTTAGGCATGAGGACCCCAAATACAACCTCGGCAGAGGCAAGGTTCTGGAGCTAAAAAGCCTTGTAAGGAGGAGTGGCAGCGATACAGTGGTGTTCTTCAACGAGCTTAGGCCCAGCCAGGCCTACAATCTGCGCAAGAAGCTTGGAGTCGAGGTGAAGGATAGGTTCGAGATAATCCTAGAGATATTCGCGCAGAGGGCGGGCAGCCGGGAGGCGAAGCTACAGATAGAGCTGGCGAGGCTTAAGAGAGAGCTCAGCTTCGCCAAGGAGTATATAAGCCTGGCTAAGAGGGGCGAGCTTCACGGCTTCCTCGGTGGAGGAAAGTATGCGGTCGACACCTACTACACCTATGTCTCCAGGAGGATCGCGCGCATCGAGCGCGAGCTAAGGAGAATTAGGAGACAGAAGAACCTCAGGTGGAAGAGGCGGGTCTCTGCGGGGCTCTACAGCGTCTCGCTCACCGGCTATACGGGGGCCGGGAAGACTACGCTGTTCAAGGCGCTCACCGGCAGGGAGGGCTATGTGGACGGGAAACCCTTCGCCACGCTGTCGACGCTGTCCAAGAGGATAGAGATAGAGGGGCTCCCCATTCTCGTGAGCGATACAATAGGCTTCATCGACAGCCTCCCGGACGCGCTCTTCGACGCCTTCTACACTACGCTGGGGGAGAACACCCTGGCGGATCTAATAGTACTGGTAATAGATGTCTCGGAGCCGGAGAGCGAGGTCAGACGTAAACTCCTCGCGAGCCTCTCTACACTGCTAAACCTCGCGATACCACGCGGCAGGATACTTATTGCGGCGAACAAGATCGACGCCGTGGCGCCCCCATAGTCGAGAAGAGGGTTGAAATGCTGAGAAGATACGCTGTGAGGGTTGTACCCGTCTCGGCGAAAGAGGGTATAGGCCTTGACGTGCTGAGGAGGAATATCCTGGAGTCGCTGCCTGGCAGGAGCGTAGACACTATAGATATACCATACGGCGAGAGCTACCTCATAAGAGAGATAGGCAGGCACTGCAGGATAATCAGGCTCCACGATACAGGGCGTGGAATCCGCCTCCTGGTCGAAGGGAGGGGCGAGGTAATCGACCGGTATAAGGGCAGGTTAGAGAAGGCTGCCTACAAGCCTCGGGGGCGGTAGCGGTTGTCGTGGAAGCTCGGGGTAGAGGTCTATGTGCTAAGAATAGGCCACAGGCCTGTACGCGACCACAGGGTTACTACGCACGTGGGGCTTGTGGCTAGGGCCTTCGGCGCAGACGGTATAGTGCTCGAAAACCACGTTGAGAAAAGCATTATTGAAACCCTTAGAGAGACGACCAGGAGGTGGGGTGGCCCCTTCCAGGTCTCGACAACAGACTCGCCTCGACGCTACATAGACTCGTGGAGGAGGAAGGGGGGCGTCGTGGTCCACCTAACCATGTATGGCGTAAACATAGAGGGTACAGGGGTCGTAGACCGCATAAGGGAGAGCGGGAGGCCCATCCTAGTCGTTGTGGGCGGCGCAAAGGTGCCTGGATGGCTATACGGTGTCGCCGATTACAACGTGGCCATCGGCAACCAGCCCCACAGCGAGGTAGCAGCGCTGGCGGTGTTTCTTGACAGGCTCTTCGGCGGCGAGGAGTTGCTGAGGAGCTTCGAGGGAGCAGCCATAAAAGTTATCCCCTCAGAGAGGAATAAGATAGTGAGGAATCTTGATAGTGGAGACCGACGAGGAGGCGATAGTGATACTCGCGGAGAAGATACATGGCGAAACAGCGGGACGCATAGCCCAGCTCCTACGCGATAAAGGCGAAGTTACCGACGACGACATCGCGAAGATCCTCGGCATGAACGTCAATATGGTTAGAAAGATCCTAAACATGATGTTCGAGTCACGGCTCGTCAAGTACCGCCGAGCCCGTGACGAGAAGATAGGGTGGTATAAGTACTTCTGGCGCCTCACCGACGAGCCGGCCCATCAACTGCTAGAGGATAGGAAGAGAATGGCGATAAGAGTGCTCGAGAGGAGGCTCCGGGCCGAGGAGGAAAACGAGTACTTCTACTGTCCCAAGTGCGGCAGAAAATACTCCCTCGACGAGGCCGACACGTACGGCTACCTCTGCCCCGACTGTGAGGAAGTACTCGAACCCTATGACAACGAAAAGGACAAGGCCATACTCAGGAAGGCGCTAGAAGAGCTGAGAAACTATAACCCGCTCAGCATACCCTCAAAGGCCTAAGCCCTTTTAAGGGTAGAACACCCGCTAACCAGGGGGGATGACCGCTCAGAGTTACGCTGAGCAGTGACGAAAAGGCATTATAGGGACCCCCCAAACAACGGCGCAAAAGGCCGCCTACATGATAACTCTTGGTGGCGCCGGGGCCGGGATTCGAACCCGGGCGTCCTGAACGGACAATGGGTTTCACACCAGGCTACCAGGAGCCCCGATCTCGAGCCCATCCCCTTGGTCCACTCGGGCACCCCGGCGCCGCTTCAAGGCCACATAGAAAACCTTTAATGGAGGTAAAAAGGTGTCGCCGCGGCTACTCCATCATCCTGGCGACATTTAACACGTCTACCTGGCTGACACCCTCTATCGAGGAGACTATCTCCTCGAGCTCGTTAGTGCCCCCCTCTACGTCCTCGGGCATCAGGATTATGACCCTGAGAGCCTCTAGCCCGAAGGCTATGGGCTCGGCCTGGTACTGGGCTATATGATATTTCTCTGGCAGCTTCTCCCGTAGCTTCTCGAGTAGCTGGTCGGGCTTTATAGCCGCGTCCTCCGGCAGTATCCTCATCAGCACAGCCACTTTAGCCATATTTCTCTCACCCGCACCATAGGGGAAGACACAGAATATAAGTCATACTTATCTACGGGCCTACAAAGCCGCACTTCGGGCATACGTAGGGGTTACCCTGCTTCCTGCACCTGTTACACCGCCATATAATCACTTCCCCGCACTTCGGGCACCTAAAGGACGCTGCCTTCTCGAAAGGCGGTATAGGCCTGCCGCACGACGTGCATGTTGGCAGGTTCAACGCCTTCGACACGCTATATCACCTACCCTTCAACAATGAATGTCGATTTAAACTTAGCGAGAAGGGGGGTGGGCGGCCCAGCCCGCACTACGGCCCCCAGGGAGGAGGTGGCCGCCGCGCTATCCAATCTGCGCCACGGGCCCGCCGCACCATTCACATCACCGAGCCAGAAGATTAATAGCTTTTCCATAGCCGCCTCCCCCGGAAACCTATAAATCTGACCTAGTAGTCCACATCTCCAGGACAGGGGCCGTAGTCTAGCTTGGGAGGATGCCAGCCTGGGGCTAGCCCTGTGCTAACAGAGCGCTGGTACCCCCTCTCCAGGGAGGGGTGCAGAAGGGTCCCGGGTTCAAATCCCGGCGGCCCCACCATTTCTAAAATTTATGTAGATACCCCCTGTAACGTCTAAGCATACCGGTTTTCGGCACCCCAGGGTTTCCTGCATGCCGAGAGGCTAGGGCTGGGAGCCGGCCCGTCACCGTGGGCGTAAAGGTGATAGGGCTTGTGAGCGTCTAGAGAATGGTTGTACGATGCTTTTCGAGGACGTGCTTAGGAGGCTGACGCCTACCGAGAGACGCGTGGTCGAGTACTTCGCGTCTAATGGGGGATCCGCACGGGAGATTGCGGGGGCGCTCGGAATCTCAGAGAGAACCGTGTATAAGGCGCTCTACCGGTATAGGAGGATCGCCGAGAGCCTGGGGTATGATGCGAGCGAGTTCTACTTCAGGAGGAAGTGGTCCATGCCCGCGGCGGCGAGGGCGGTGGGGGCTGCCCGTCATGGTGGGGGCTCTAGCTGCGGTGAGGAGGTTGTTAGGCTGTTGAGGAGGATTCTATCGGAGTTAGAGGAGATAAACGCGAAGCTTGACGCACTCTCAGGCTCGGGCCCGCGTGTAGGCCCTGTTGAGAGGCCTCGTGTGGCGGCGGAGGTGGAGGAGGGTGGGCGAGGAGGGGAGGGGCTCCCGAGCTTTGCGAGCGGTAATCCCTGGCTTAGGGTGTTGTCTGACAGGCGATAGGCTAGGGTAGCTGGGGTGTAGCAGTGTTTACTAGTAGTGGTGTCGCCGCCACTATGGCCGAGACGAGTATCACGGCGTAGTCCACGGGGCGTAGGCTTAGCTTGTAGAGCGAGGTCGGGTGCTTTGTGGCTCCGAAGGCCCGGGACTCTAGTGCCTCGGCTATCATCAGGCTTCTACGCACCTCGTACACTATTAGAGGTACGAGCAGGTAGACATAGTTTCTCGCCCTCTGGAGCAGGTTCCCCCTGTCCAGCTGGAAACCCCTGCTTAGGAGCGCCGCTGTGACGGTCTCTACATCGTCCGCCAGGGTCGGCACGAAGCGTAGGCTCATAGTTAGCATCAGCGTGTATTCGCGTGGGACGCCGCTTTGCTCGAGTGCCAGCGCGATGTCGTCGGGCGTGGTCGTCAGGAAGAACAGGCTGAAGGCCGTTGTAACCGCGAGGAAACGGAGCGCCATGAGCGCGGCGCCGCGCAGCGGCATGCCCGGGGTGAAGACGAGGTTTGCAGCGAATATCAGGAGTACTAGTGGTGTTAATGCCTTCAGCGTGGGGAGCCACTGTGAAGCCCTCTTCGCCGCAGCTATCAGCGCGGCCGCGGTGGCGAACAGTGCTAGCTGTACCGTGACCGAGTTGGAGAGTAGGCTCGCAAGGAGCAGGGAGATGGAGAGAGCGAACTTGGAGCGTGGGTCTAGGCTGTCCATAAAGGTGTCCTTCTTCACATACTTGAAGGCTTGCAGCGGGCTGCTCATCCCCCCGTCCACCTCTTTAGAACCGCTTCCACTATCTGCGACGCCTCAGGTATACCGTCGAGCCTTAGGATACCCTTCTTCTCTAGCTGTATCGCGAGCCGTACGAGCTGGGGGGGCATGAGCCTGGCGGACGCCAGAACCCTGGGGTTGGTGAGGAGCTCGCCGGGCGGCGCCGATGCGACCACACGGCCCCTGGACATCAGTATTATCCTGTCTACGTGTTCTACCACAAACTCTACGTCATGCGTCACCACGACGACCGTCTTCTCCATGGTTCTGAGGAGGTTCATTAGGCCGGATATGTGCTCCTTCTGGATATAGTCCTGGCCGGCTGTGGGCTCGTCCAGGACTACTATCTCCGGATCATAGGCTAGGACGGCGGCTATCGTTAGCCTCTTCCTCTCGCCGAGGCTCAGCAGGTAGGGTGACCTCTCCCTGTACTCGTAGAGGCCCATGAGGCGGAGATACCTTTCAACCCTCTCCTTCACCACGTCGTCTGGGAAGCCGAAGTTGCGCATGGGAAAAGCCACCTCGTCCCACACGGTCTCGGAGAAAAGCTGGTGGTCAGGGTTCTGGAAGACTACCCCCACTCTTCTCGAAAGCTTGGAAACGGGTACGTTGCGTGTGTCGACCCCATCCACCAGCACTTTGCCGCTCGTAGGCTTTAGGACGCCATTGAAGTGTTTTATCAGCGTCGTTTTTCCAGACCCGTTCTCCCCCATTATGGCCACGAACTCCCCCTTGCTAACGGCGAGGTTTATCCCACGGAGCGCTTCATACCCGGAGGGGTACCTGTAGTGCAGCTCTACGGCCTCTATCGCATAGCGGCCCATAATCTACTCACCTCCTCGGCCCATGAGCGCACTCTCTATCCGGCTCGCCAGCTCCTCCGGCGTCCTCGGCCATGCGCCGAGTTCGAGACCTCTAGCCCTCAGCCTCCTGTACACGTCGAATATCGAGGGGAGACCCACGACGTGCGCGTGCTCTACAACAACGCTATATGGGTCGCCGTCGCCCACTACTCTACCCTTGTCCATAACTACTACGCGGTCGACATAGGGGAGCACAAGCTCAAGCCTGTGCTCAATCACTATCGCGGCGATATTCCTCGCGTCGACCTCCCTCCTCACGAGGCCAAGCACCTTCACCGCAGAGAAGGGATCCAGGTTTGCTGTCGGCTCGTCAAGTATGAGTAGCTTCGGCTCCATAGCCATTACAGAGGCTATGGCTACCTTCTGTTTCTGGCCACCACTGAGCTCCGATGGCGCCAGATGCCTTATATCCTCCAGGCCGTACTCTGCTATCACCCTCTCAACCCGCTCCCTTATCTCCTCCGGCGGCACGCCGAGGTTTTCCAGCCCGAAAGCTATCTCCCGCTCCACGCTAGAGAAGAAGAGCTGGTTCTCCGGGTTCTGGAAGACGAAGCCCACGCTCATCGCCATTACATAGGTCGGCGTCTCACGGGGATCCTTGCCGTCCACCACGATCCTACCCTCGAGGACGCCCCCATAGAAGTTGGGTATCAGGCCGTTAAGCACCCTGGCGAGTGTGCTCTTACCGCACCCGCTTGGGCCGGCAAGCAGTATGTACTCGCCCTGCCTAACGCCCAGCGTGACGTCCACCAGTGCGGGCGTCGAAGACGATGGATACCTATACGTGACGCCCTCGAGATCGGCCAGCAAGGGGGGCTACCTCGACAACACGATCTTTACAACCATCCTGTGCCTAAGCTTCTCGTCAGAGCCCAGCCTCCTCTTGGAGACGGCGTCGATGGCGAAGGCGAAGCGCTCGCCAAGCTCGCTGTGTATCATATAGGCGAGATCCCGGGCTGTCGAGCCCTCCGGCAGAAGATAGACGTCTGGGAGCACGTTGCCCTTATGGTCGGTGAACTTGTTCTCGTTCTCCACCGGGTATACGGCGATCATGTGCAGTGCATCGAAGACGGCACGGTTCAACGCCTCCTGTACGCCGGTCGAACCGTAGCGCCTGAGCACACGCTCGCGGATATATTCTAGCGCCTCCCGCTGTTTCCTCGTGAGACTGCCTATCACTTCGAAGTCCGGGTCGCCTGGAAGATACCTTATCAGGCCCGCCTTAGCCGCCTTTCTAAGGGCAAGCTCCGCCTCCGCGGAGGTGGGAACCACTATGTAACGATCCCCCAGCTCCTCCCTTAGACGCCTAATGTTGTCCTCAGCCGGATCAACGTCGGCCTTGTTAGCCGCGATGACTATGGGTTTCGCCCGCCTACGCACCAGTCTGACGAGGGACGCTATATCCTCGTCGCTCCAGTTGACAGTTTTCTTAGCGTGGAGGCCCAGCTCCTCTATGGCGCGGAGCACCTCCTCACGCGGTATCTCCAGCCCGCTGAACCGCGCATAGAGCTCCTCATAGTCCTTCTTCAGGTCCATTACCTTCGCCATCTTCTCCCAATCCTTCTTGAGGAGCTGGAACATCCACATGTCGAGCTCACGCTCAAGGAACTCAACATCCCTCAGAGGATCATAGGTGCCCGGCTTCACCGGACGACCCTCCTCGTCGGTGGCACCAGAGGCGTCGATGACGTGTATCAAGGCGGACGCCCTGCGCAGATGATCCAGGAAGCGGTTGCCCAGCCCCCTGCCCTTCCAGGCGTCGGGTACGAGGCCCGCGACGTCAATTAGCTCTACGGGTATGAAGCGCCACCCCTCCACGCATATAGAGTTGCGTGGATTATCCTTTACGCCGAGATCCCGGCACACGCAGCGAATCCTTACATGCGCCACCCCGACGTTAGGGTCTATGGTCGTGAAGGGGTAGGGGGCCCGCTTCACCTCGGTCATCGTAGCAGCTGAGAAAAAGGTTGATTTGCCCGTGTTGGGCTTGCCTACTAGTCCCAGCTGTACAGGCACAGGTAGGTGTAGGACGGCGTGTTCAAAAAAATTGTTGTATCAAGCATGGGATACCCTGGAGTCGCCCTCGCGTACTGGCTCAGGTTCCTCTCCCCCAGAGTCTCCATAGTGACACCGAGTCTCTCGGTGCTAGAGGACGTCACCACGCCTAGGAGGTGGGGGCGTAGCACACCCTTCTATAGTAGACGCTACGTCGAGGACGTCCTCGGCGTGAAAGAGGGAGATAGCGGAGACGTATACGTGGAGGTTACGGAGCCTCATGTGAGGCTAGGCGGGCGCACGTTACCCCTCTACAGGGCCAGCACCTTTAGGGCCTTAGCCGAGGCAAAGTACGTGGAGATCAGTGGGCCTGGCGCCGCGCAACTCTCCTACTACGCCGGCTGGGCTGGAGAGGGCGGCGACGTGGAGGCCCGAGTCTTCGGTGAGACACAATATAGGATAACCTGTGGGGAGAGGGAGGCCATAATCCGTGGAGGCTTGTTCGAGGAGAACGTTGAGCAGGCAGCAGCCGAGGCCGCGATGAGGATCCTAGGGCTGCCGCCGGGACCACGTCTACGGCTCGAGATAGTTGAGAGGGGGGAGGGGGTCGACTTCACGCTAGGCTCCGGGGACTGTGAACACAGTACACGTGTAGCCTCCTATGGATGCGGCGTGAGGATATGCGTCGAGGACGATGCTATATCAAGGATCAGCGGGCAAGCCTGTAGAGTCAGGGCCATAGAGGAACTCCTACTGGTTTTCCTCGAGCGCAATACGAGCGAGTGGATGCCGCTTCTCGCCGCAGCCTGGAGCCCGCTATTCCCCGAGAGACGCCGCTTCGCGCCGCTGGCCGGGCTCTGGAGGAAGACAATCCCGAAACGCCTTCTACAGCTGGGGGAGGGGAGGGGCTCATGCATACTTGTCTAGCTCCCCCCACTCAATGGCGACCCTCTCCCCCCGTTCACCGCTTTTAAGAGCATAAACCACGCTCTTGAGAGCTATATAGCCGTCGAATATGTCGGCCATGGGCTTCTTACCGGTCTTCACGCTCTCCAGGAAGTCGATCATCTCGAGCCTTAAAGGCTCCTCCTGGAGGTAGGAGACCTCGATGCCGCTGCGCTCCATATGCATTACCGCCTCCCTGCCATCACCTATCCTCCACCGCTCTATCCCCTCGTCGACGACTATCCTCCTCAGCACGTAGTCGGCAGACACCACCTTGTCTACAAGCCTAACCTGGAAGCTCCTATGCTTGTACTTGGGTGCTGTACGCCAGCTAGCCTCGAGAAAGGCGGCCGCGCCCTCGTATTCGTATAGAGCCGCCACCTCCACCTCGTATGGGAAGCCCTGGGTGTGATAGGTTCTAGCATACACGGCGCGGGGGAGCTCCCCCATGAATAGGTTTACAATATCTACGTCGTGCACGAGAAGGTCGTGGCCTACACCGAGGTTCAGCGTATAGCCGCCAGCCGGCCCGGGGCCTAAGCGGCGCGCCGTCATGCCTACAATCTCTGAGCCCTCAACGATCTGTCTACAGACCTTTACAACCGGGTTGAACCTCTCTATGTGGCCCACGGCTGCCACACGGCCCAGCTTCCTCGCCTTAGACAGCAGGCTTTCCCCCTCCTCCAGCGTGGCTGCGAGAGGTTTCTCAATGAAGACGTTGGTATGGTCAAGCAACGCGTCAGCAACCACGTAGTGAAAAACCGTGGGAACCGCTATAACCGCGGCGTCCAGATCCTTCTCCCTCCTAAGCATCTCGTCTATGTCTCCGTAAACTGCGTCCACCCCGTAGCGCGACGCAACCTCCCTCGCACGCTCAACATTCTTGTCTACTATGACCAGTCTATCCAGGAGGCGGCCACGCAGCTGTGAGAGAACTCTCGCGTGGTTACGGCCCCACCTGCCAACCCCTATAAGGGCGACTGCCAGGGACATCAAGCATCTACCCTGGTGGTGAGGGATGCGTGAGATAAAAGTGATACGACAAGAGGTGCTCCGGCACCGCGCTTTCCCGGGGCCGCAGACCCCAGTACTTGCAGCGGCGCCACCGGCTTAGCTTCCGAGATCTGACGGGTTCGGGCGTGGCCCGGTGGCTATGGCCGGAGCGTCAACATATTTTGAAAACTTGTATATAAAATTTACCGGCTATGCGAGCAGCTTCCTGGCAAGCTTTATGCTGAATATCGGGTGCCTCAGCAGCTTCATGGCCACCTTGGCCACGTTCTCGCCGTTCGCCAGGTTTATGATATCCTCGGGCTCAAGCAGGTCGGCAAGCATGTTAAGCTCGTCGTCGCTCATGGCCTCTATGGCCTTCAACGCCTTGAGGCTGTCCCTTATCTTCTTACCCCAGTACTTGTCGTACTCCCGCGGATACTCTGAGAGGAACTCGGCCGTGTACACGTCCCTCTCCAACGCTCTCGCAGCCGTCTCGGCGGCTATAACGCCCCCGGCTATAGAAGTGTGTATCCCGCCGCCCGTAAGCGGTATGACCTGGCCGGCGGCCTCCCCGATAAGCATTACACGGTCATCAACTATCTTCTCGAGCATGCCTCCTATAGTCACAGCCGCTGCACGGAACTCCACCATTGTGGACGCAGAGAAGAACTCTGGGTGTTCGCTGATGAACTTGTCGAGATACTGTTTAGGAGACGCGCCCTGTACGCCAATACCGACGTTGGCCAGCTTTCCATCCTTCGGGAAAATCCACACATAGCCCAGAGGAGCGACCTTGTTACCCATGTAGAAGTATGTGAGCGTGGGATCCTCAAGCTTTACATTCGCTAGAACATACTGCACCGTCGGTATAACCTTCCTCTCACCCGGCTTTTCGAGCCCGAACGTCTTAGCCACACGGGACAGGTAGCCGTCAGCACCGATGAGGAGCCTTCCCTCCAGCTCCAGCGTCCGCGTCTTCACCTTCACGCCGTCCCCGGAACGGGTAAACTCCTTCGCAGGCTCCAGCATCCTTATCTCGGCCCCAGCCGCGGCGGCGTACTCGCCCATGACCCTTAGAAACGCCCTCTTGTCGACCACGTACCCCATCTCTCCTTCCTGTCTCAGCACGATAGCCTTCCCGTTGGGTGCGACAATAGCTGCACCCGAGATGCGCCTCGAAGCAAAGCGGTCGGCCTCGGCTCGCGGTATACGCGCGGTCTCGAGAACTCTCGCGCTTATCCCCTCGCCACACGGCTTCTTGGAGAGCTGATCCTCCTTCTCTACGACTATGACGCTATAGCCCTTCTCTGCGAGGCTCCTGGCGAAGGCTAGGCCCGCGGGCCCCGCACCCACAACTATGGCGTCGTACCTCATGGCTAACGGTTTATATTTTATACCCGGGTTTAAAAATTAAACTGAGAGGGGTATTTGGCTTGCGCATAGACGAGAAGACGCTACGCCTCCTTGACGAGAAGCTCTCCCGCGCGATAAGCGGTATAGAGGAGATACTCGACGCGCTACTCGAGAAGGAGAACCTGAACACGGAAGACATAAAGAGGCTTGTCGAACCCCTCCAGCCCAGCTTCAGCGTTCTCTCCAAGAAGCACGTGCTCGAAATCCTCTATATCCTCCTAATCACAGGCCCGCTCTCCTTCACAGATCTCAAGAAAACACTCCACATAAACCAGAGCAGCCTAGCGCTAAAGCTCCGGGAACTCGAGAAGATGGGGTTCCTTGAGAGAAAGCTTGTAAGGCATAGATCCAGGCCGCAGGTAGTCTACTTTCTCACGGAGACGGGGCGCAAGACAGCGCTCCTGTCGATACCCCTGATATACTATATTGCATCGAAAAAGATTAAGCCCGTAAACGAGCTAAGGAAGGAATAGCTCTAGGGTACCGACCAGCGGCCTAGAGGAGCCCTCCCCGACGACCACCGTGTCCTCGAACTGCGCTACGAGGCCCTGGCGTGCCTCTACAAGCCTCGGATAATGGTACACCCTCCCGCTCTCCACCAGCGCCTCGAGATCCTCTAGGGAGGCTATACCCGCGTCCACCACCCACCTAGAGGCGAATGGGAGGGACCTGTACATCCTCCACAGAGTCTGCAGCAGCTCTGTCATCGCCTTCGACTTCTTCACACGCCTCGTCGAGACTACGCGGTATATGTTGCTGAAGCCGCTGTCCACGACGTAGCCTGCCCCGTCGGTGGCGAACGGCTCTATAGCGTAGACCTCGCCCCTACGCATCTTCATGAGCCTGTACTCCAGTGACGGCACGTTGGGCACGCTCTTCCCCGCATGGAGCACGTAGCGCTCAACCTTATGCCCCGTCAGGTTCTCTATAGGCCTATACCCGTACCCCCTTATAGCCTCGAAGACCCTCTTTCCTACCTCGTTTAGCGAGACACCATCCCTGGCCGTGGCCACGGCGGCCTCGAGGCCGCTCCACGCCGCCTTAACGAGGCTACGGTGCCTAGGGTCGAAGTACAGGGTGATCGCCGCGTCCGCTATGTAGCCATCCACGTGGACGCCGACATCGATCTTCACGAGGGAGCCCTCCGGTATGCGTAGCTCATCCCCAGGCCTCGGAGTATAGTGCGCGGCTACATCGTTAACAGAGATGTTCACTGGGAAGGCGGGTGAAGCCCCCCTAGACCTGATGAAGCCTTCTATCCTCTCCGCTATCTCAGTGAATTCCACTCCCTCCTGGACTGTATCCATTGCCAGCCTCAACGCGTCACGCTCTATCCGCCCGGCTGCAACCAGCTTATCCTCCGCCACTTGCAGTCCCATATAGTTTTATCCTCCCTGAATATAACTCTACTAGCCCTGGTGGACGGAGATGGGTGACACGTGGAAGGAGTCTGTGGCGAGGGTTGTAAAGGCCCTAGAGAAGCTGGACAGCGAGAGAGAAACACTCCTCAAGACTACGCGGGAACTCACACGCCTAGCGCGTGAGACCGTGTTCAGCATCCATACGGGGAAGCTGGAGGAGGCGGGCAGGCTGATAGAGGAGATGCGGGTGAAGTTCAGCGAGATAGCCGCCTTCAGGGAGAGAGAGCCACTACTCTTCTACAGTGGAGCCGTCAACAACGCCCTCACGGAGTACGTGGAGGCGGTCTCACTATACACGGTGGTGAAGGAGTGGAGGATACCGACCCTGGAGGAGCTTGGGGTAACGTACTCCTCCTACCTGGCCGGCCTAGGCGACCTGGTTGGAGAGCTGAGGCGCTACGCACTGAACATGGTTAGGGAGGGGAACCTTGAGAAAGCCTGGAGAGCCCTAAGCCTCATGGAGGAGATATACGTCGAGGTCAGCAAGCTCTCATTCCCCGAGGCGCTGATACCGGGTGTCCGGCACAAGATGGATGTTGCTCGTTCGCTGATAGAAAATACACGTAAGGATCTCCTCTTCTACGAGAAAAGCGGTGAGCTTATCTCGGCGCTCAGAGAGGCCGTCGAGACGTTCAGAGAGGGGCGCCATGGGGGAGGCTAAGATACGGGCCAGGCTACCCTCCGGTTTCTCCCTCGAGCGGGCCCGCTACGCGCAGAGAGTTATAGCGCAGCGAGTAGTCGAAGAGGATGACATCGAGTGGCCCGTTGAGAGGGCCGTCGGCGTCGACGTGGCATTTAGTGGCGAGTACTCGATAGGCGCCGCTGCGCTGGTAAGCTACCCCGGCCTCGGCCTCGAGGAGAGCAGCTGGACATGCATGAGAACCCGGATGCCCTATATTCCGACGCTGCTAGCTTTCAGAGAGATGGCGCCGGCGTACCTCGCGCTCAGGAAGATCGCCTCGAAGTACCAGGTTGTATTCGTGGATGGGAACGGCAGGCTCCACCCGTACCTGGCGGGATTCGCCTGCCAGCTGGGAGTCACGATAGACAAGCCCACGATAGGCGTCGCCAAGAAGCTGCTTGTGGGCGAGATAGGCGAGTGGAGGGGCGGGTGGGCCCCTATACTATACAAGGGTAGAGTCATAGGGGCCGCCGTCGAGACCAAGCCGGGGCACAAACCCATCTTTGTCAGCGTGGGCCATAAGGTATCGCTCCAGACAGCTGTAAGGCTCGTAAAAGCCTTTACCGGGAGGTACCGGCTCCCGGAGCCCATAAGGCAAGCGCACCTAGCCGCCGGTAAGGCGAAAAAGGCGCTAGAGGCTGGAGCCGCCAGGTGTATCTAGCCGCGAGCGAAGACCCGTAGAGCTGTAGCCGCCCTTCCTCGAGCCGAGCACCCTTATCTCAACCTCTAAGCCCAGCTCCCTCGCGGCCTCCTCCACTAGAGGCTTGAGCCATACCTGATCCGGCCCGAGAAACACTATGTGCGGCTTCACCCTGGAAAGAGGCTTCCTGAAGTCAGGCGGCTCGTCCCCGAGGAAGGCCTCCTTGACCCATCTAACCGCGCGTAGCACCTCGACCCGAGAGTTCTCGTCAAGGAGGGGGGGCCTGCCCTTCTTCTCCGTAACTGTGGCATCCCTCGCGACCACAACGTAGACGTCACCCAGTTCCGCGGCCTTCCTGAGAAAGTATATGTGGCCTGGGTGAAGTATGTCGAAGACACCTCCTACAAGCACTCTTTTACGCGGCTCAAGCACAGGCTCGGGCCACGTAAAGGATGCGAGGCCCATCCTCCTCAAAGCGTCTAGTAGGCCCTCCGCATACGATATACATGCAAGCGCTGTACAGGTATCACCCCTCCCCAGGTAGTATTCCGCATCCCTTAGATAAGCCTCGGCGAGAGAGACGAGTTCGCCGACCCTGCCCTCCAGCCCCCTCAGCTGTCCGAGGGCATGCCTCACGTATCCCGTGTAGACATGTACCTTGTCTTCACAACTGAGTTCCACGAGTACAGCACCTCTTTTTCAACCCCCCAGCGTGATGATAAGTATTCTATCTCGCTTTCATGTAGAAGACCGGGGACGACGAGGGTGTGGGGAGGCGGCCCCGGCTCCACGTCGAGCATCCCTCTAAGCCTCTCAACGTAGACCGCGGCGTCTGGCGAGGCCGCCCTCGCCACCCCGATTAACAGCGTGTCATCCCTGAACACGCCTCGGCCAATCCTCTCCTCCAACTCTATGAGCACGGCGGCGGCGTCGCTGAGCGACATATAGACCCCCTTCTCCACCTTGAGATCCAGGAGGAGGAGCGTGTGAACACCCCTCTCCAGGTTCTTGCACGCAACCTCATAGGTGCTCACCGGGTAGTATCCATACTCCGGCTCCGGGAAAACAAGCGTGGCCACACCACCTATCTTGTAGACATGGATCCCCGTCTCGAGAATGACCCCGTCGATGACGGACGGCGCCGGCAACAGCACGGTCTCTATACCCCGCTTCCGCGCCTCAACTATAAGGTAGGAATGCGTCGTCGCCACCAGCGGGTTCCCTATGGTGAGGAAGACCGTGAGCGCCCCGCCCGCAGCCCTAAGGACGACCTCGCCTCCACCCTCCTCGAGATCCCTCCTCTCGAGGAGCCGAGGCCTCTTACCATACCTCCTCTCGAACTCCTCGAGCGTGAAACCTGGCAAGACGCTGGTATAGGGCTCTAAAAACACCTCCTCCGCCTCACGTAGATACCTCGAGAGCCCCTCAGACACGTCCCTGAGCCCGTAAAGGCCGAGCCCTCCCACAACGAGCATATAGACCCCACTTAAGGCGGCTCCAGACACACAAGAAGGTTACCCCGATCCAGAGAAGATGCAGGGAAAGAAGGAGATAAAACAGGGGCGGGTACGGGGGCCGCGGCATCTGCCCCCTTACCCCTCGGGCACCCCGGCTCCTGGGGGCTTAGCCCCAGGTATGGTGGGGGCCCGGCGCCTTATTTATCCTTTACTTCTTTATCGGCAGCTTTATCCCGAGCTTACGTACAAGCTCCTTATACCTGTTCCTCACTGTAACCTCGGTTACCCTGGCCGCCCGTGCAACCTCTTTCTGCGTCCTCATCTCGCCGTTGAGCATCGCGGCAATATATATCGCAGCCGCCGCGAGGCCGGCGGGATCCTTACCCGCCGTGAGGCCCATCTCTCTGGCCTTCTCTATGATCTCGATAGCCTTCCTGATAGTTGGGCCTGAGAGCTTTAGCATGGACCCTATCCTCGGCACAAAGTCCGCCGCATTGGGGAGCGGAACCTTTATCGCCGCCTCCCTGAGGAGCAGCCTATAGCATCTAGCCACATCCTTCCTCCCAGCCCGTGTATACATCGCTATCTCGTCAAGGGTGCGGGGCAGCCGCATCTCACGGCACGCGGCATACACCGCGGCCGCCATGACGCTCTCTATCGACCGTCCCCTCACGAGGCTGCTGTCAAGGGCCTTCCTGTATATCTCCAGGGCCCTGTCGAGAACCGCGCGTGGCAGGCCGAGCTGGGCTCCGAGCCTCTCAAGCTCCATGGCGGCCTGGGTGAGGTTCCGCTCGATGGAGCTCTGAGCCCTGGCCCTTACATGCCATTTGCGCAGCCTAAGCATCTCTATCTTCTTCCTCAGGCTTATCTCACGGCCAGAGGCGTCTTTGCTACGCCAATCTATATCCGTGCTTATACTATCGGGTGTGAGACGGGATATCGGGGCGCCTACACGGCTCCTCCTCTCCCTCTCCTCCGGAGTGAAAGCCCTCCACTCGGGGCCCCGGTCTATTTCTCTTTCACTTATGACGTAGCCGCAGTCAGCGCATATTATCTCGCCCCTAGAAGGATCGTATATCAGCCTGTTGCTTCCACACTGGGGGCAGGTTAGCGGTATCTCTCCCTCGGTTAGAGACTTGAGTAGCCGCGCTTCCCTTAACGTATCGTCTTCCTCCATACGATCGCCCGAAACTTTTTTAAACATTTTCAATAAAACCTTATATCGTCAATATATAAACATTACTCTCAAGCTATTCTCCCACCAGCCTTTGACGACACGGGAGAGTACACCTCTACGCCGGCCGAACGCGCCCTCTGCTTGAGACCCCTATCTGCCGTCAAAAGCACGAAGCTACACTCCATAGCGAGCAATAAGAGAGAGGAATCCACGTCACCCATAATAGGAGGATCTATCACCTTCACGCCACCCCTGCTATGTAGCCTCTCCAAGACGTTTACGGCGACAGCCGCCAGTCTAGACCTCCTACCCCTCCCCCTCGTCAACGCATAGAGCTCGTCCATGACGTAGAGAGGTATATAGACGTCAGACACCCCTTCAACAGTTCGGGCCAGGTCGAGCGGATCCCTGTGAACCTCCAGGCAGTACAGTATATAGCTCGTATCGAGCAGGGCGCGTTTCACATGCTGCCACCCGGTGATTAGCAGAGGACCCTACGCATAAAAAACATTATAACCAGTCAGCGTTAAAGAAAATTAAGCTAGACGCGCCTCAGCCTAAACTTTGCGTAAATAGATCCCTTAGACTTCTACAACAAGGTATAAAGGTACATTTTTCTACTATCGCTAAGTTAAAGTCCACGACTATTCATGAGCCGGCCGAGAAAACGGATCATCATAATGGGCGCGGCTGGGCGCGACTTCCACAACTTCAACGTTCTCTACAGGGATAACCCGGAGTACGAGGTCGTAGCCTTTACGGCTGGGCAGCTGCCGAACATAGCGGGCCGCATATACCCCCCCGAGCTCGCTGGCAGGCTCTATCCTAGGGGCATCCCGATATACCCCGAGGAGGAGATAGGGAGGCTTATCGAGGAGTACGGCGTAGACGAGGTTGTACTGTCGTACAGCGACCTCAAGGCAGAGGACATAGTCTGGAAGGACGCGGTTGTGAACACACATGGCGCCGACTTCAAGCTGCTCGGCGTGGATAAGACCATGATCCGGCCGAGGAAGGCAGTGATAGCAGTCACGGCTTCGAGGACGGGAGCTGGTAAGAGCACGGTCAGCAGGTGGATTGCACGCCTGCTTAGGGAGCTGGGCGTGCCCTACGTTGTGGTGCGGCACCCAATGCCCTACGGGGATCTTAGAGAAATGGTGGTCCAGAGGTTTGCCAGCTTGGAGGATCTCGAACGCTACAAGCCGACGATAGAGGAGAGAGAGGAGTATGAGCCACACCTCAGGGAGGGTAGTATAGTGTATGCAGGGGTCGACTACGGCCGTATACTGGAGGAGGCTGAGAGGGAGGCCGAAGTCATACTCTGGGACGGCGGCAACAATGACTGGCCATTCTATAAGCCTGGGCTCTACATAACCGTTGTTGACCCGACAAGGCCTGGCGACGAGCTGAGCTCGTACCCCGGCCTGATAAACCTCATGGAGGCGGACGTCGTTGTCGTCAACAAGGTTAACATTGCACGGGAAGAGGATGTTGAACGCGTACTACACAATGTTAGGAAGGCAAATACTAGGGCAAGAATCGTTCTCGCGGCCTCAGAGGTCAGCGTAGATAGGCCCGATCTCATCAGGGGGAAGAGGGTTCTCGTGGTGGAGGATGGGCCCACGGTGACCCACGGCTCCCTGGGCACCGCCGCTGGCTATACCGCTGCCGTAAAATACGGGGCCAAGGAGATAGTCGACCCTAGGCCCTACGCGGTCGGGAGCATCAAGGAGACATACGAAAAGTACCCTCACCTAGGCCCCGTGCTCCCCGCGATGGGGTATGGCGAGCAGCAGATAAGGGAACTAGAGGAAACCATAAACCGCGTGCCAGCGGACACGGTGATACTCGGCACGCCGGCCGACCTCTCCAGGATCATGAATCTCAACAAGCCCTCGGTGCATGTGAGCTACGAGATGGTCGAGGCCGGCGGGGAAAGCCTCGGGGAGATCGTCAGAGAATTCCTCAAGAGAAAGGGGCTCGTCTAGCCCCGCCTCCCCCGGTGGATCCCGAGAAAAACGGGTGTTCCATGCCCGGCTGGGCCGGCCCGCCATAAATATTTGGCTCCATTTCCTCTAACATCACGGCTATCCTTGCCCAGGGGTAGGAGTTAGAGATGAGCAGTAAGGGTAAAGTGCTCGTGCTCTGCGTCGACAGGGACAACGATGTAGGCGCCATACTAGGCATAAAGACGCCTATCATAGGTGAAGACGCCGTGCTGAGAACAGCCCTAGACTATATTCTCCGTAGGCCGGACGACTCCGACGCCAACGCCATGTTCGCCGCCATACAGACGCTGAGAGAGATGCGGAAAATGCGTGGTAGAGATAGCGTCGAGGTCGCATTGATCGCGGGGCTGGAGGAGGAGGGCGTCAGGGCTGATATAAAGATCCTGAAGGAGCTCGACGAGATCCTATCAAAGATCGACGTCTCCGGGGTGATCCTTGTATCGGATGGGCCGACGGACGAGGCCGTGGCGCCGCTGATACAGTCGAGGGTGCCGATAATATCTATCCGCCGCGTGATTGTCCAGCAGGCGCGAGGAGTCGAAGAGACCTTTGTTCTCCTCCTCCGCTACGCTAGGAAGCTCATCGAGGAGGAGAAGTATAGGAAATATACGCTTGGCATACCCGGTGTCTTCGCGGTAATATATATCATATTATCCTATATAGTGCCTAACTTCGTCTGGCCTCTCATCACGCTCTTCTTCGGAACCCTGCTGGCCATCAAGGGGTTCAACCTCGACGAGAAGGCGAGGAACATATACAGGACGAGGCCGGTAACCTTCGCCTCCCTCGTGCTCGCCGGAGTCATCTTCGCTATAGCGTTCCTCCAGGGCTATGAAACCGTGAAGGCATTGAGAGCTGCAACGTTACCGGAGATCCTGGGCTACCTACTGCTCTCACCTGTCGGCAGCCAGTTCATAGTAGCCGACCTCTTCGCTCTGGGCGCCACGTTCCCAATACTCGGCAGGATACTTGACGACCTCATCTCCGGGAGGGAGATACGACTCTTCGACACCGCAGTGATAGGCGTTATACTGATATCGAGGCAGGTAGTGGTGGAGACGGCAAAGTTCCTCACGGGCTACGGCAACGTGAGGAACCTCCTAACATGGCTCTTCATCACGCTGGGCGTGATAATCCTAGCTGTGCTCACACTTTCACTCTCGAAGGAGAAATGAGGAGCGGTATGAGCTACGCGGTGTCCCTAAAACATGTCCACGGTACATGTAGTCTCCATGAGGTAAGACACGCCCTCGTGTCGATGGGAGCCGAAATAGTTGACGTGCTTGACGAGAGAAAAATAGTCTTCGAGGCCGGGCCCGACGCCGAGGTCATAGCCGAGAGACTTTACTTCACATCGTCGGTGGACGCGTTATACGCCCTCTCCGGGGGCCTCGAGGTGCTCTATGAGGCAGGAAGATGGATACGCCTCGACTTTGGCGGTCTCACCCCCCGGGAAAAGGAGGCCGTAATCCGCGGGCTAAGGGAGAGGGGCATTGTACTTGGGGAGAGGGGGCCCCTCTACCTCGTCCTTAGAACTAGTAGAGGGCTCAGGGTATACCGGGCATTAGCCGAGTACAGGAGAGACCGGTTTAAGCCGCGGAGCCCCGAGAAGCGGGTGTTTTTCCTATCCTCCGCCCTCAACCCCCTCTCAGCGCTACTCCTCATCAACCTCTCGTTGACCGACGAGAGCTCCACGCTCCTAGACCCGTTCTCGGGGACAGGCAGTATCCTCATCGAGGGCGCCCTCATGGGCCTCTACAGCGTAGGCGTGGAGATAGACTACCGCCAGGCGAGAGGTGCCCTGAGGAACATCAGGCAGTACGGTCTCCACGGCAATGTCGACATAGTACTCGCTGACAGTACGCACGCGCCCTTTAGAGATGGGTGCTTCGACGCGCTGGCGACTGACCCGCCCTACGGGAGGTATGCTTCCACGCACAAGAGGAGCCTGGAGGAGATATATGGTGCACTCATAGAGCTCGCCGGGAGAGTTATAGAGCGGGGGAGGGCGGTGTTCTTCACGCCGCACTGGATGACGCCTAGGTGTGAGTCCGGATTACGGGAGGCGTGTAGCATTTATATTCACTCAGATCTTACGAGGCGGCTATGGGTCTACGATGTCGACGCTTGACGTGTTCTTCGGCGGCGTAGGGGCTACGCAGCCCAGGCACGGCAGGGGGCTCCCCTGCATATTCGTGAGGGTAGGCGGATGTATCGTGATCCTAGATATGGGGGAGGGGTGCCAGGAAGCGTATAGCCTCTTCGGCCTCGGCATGAACAAGCCGCTCTACATATTCATATCCCATAGCCATGGCGACCACTTGTTGGGCTTAAGGCCCTTCCTGGAGAGCCTCACCCTCAACAGGAGGAGAGAGCCCGTCCACCTCTATATGCCGCTGTTCGCCAGGGACTACGCGCTCTCCAGCACGGTGAAGTACTCGTTCCCCCTACATGTCTCAGAGTTCGTGGGCGGCGAGGGCCGCGTATCCCTCCCCGAGTGCGGGGCGGGGCTGTCCTACAGGCTTGTACCACATACAGCGCTCTCATACGCGTTTTCCCTGGAGACCGAGGAGAAGGTGAAGCTTGACCCCGTAAGGCTTGAAGCCGACGGCATAAGGGGGGCGCAGAGGAGGGAGCTCCTCGAGAACGGCGTCGTTGCTATAGGTGGTAGAGAGGTGTTCCTAGAATACTATGTTGCTGCAAGAGAGCCTGGCATCAAGATTACATATAGCGGCGACACGCTACCCTCCCATAGACTCGCATCACTCGCAAAGAACAGCGACATCCTGATCCATGAGGCAACGCTACTCACCAAGGACTGGGAGGAGAAGCCTGAGATACCGCATAGCACACCCTATTATGCGGCTAAAACAGCCCTACTCTCCAGGAGCCGCCTACTCGTACTGTTCCATATAGGCAGCAGATATGAAAACACAAAGCCACTCCTAGCCGAGGCGCGTAGGGTGTTCCCCCGCGCAGTGATGGCTGAACGCGGGATGAGCATCCACATCCCAGCCGGGAGACCCCGGAGATTCTATATAGCCCGAGGGTTTAGGAGGCCGGGCTAGCACTCTATGGTCTCGACCTCGTTTACCGGCCTGCCATTTACTGTAGCCGGCGCCAGCCAGTTCACAAACTCCTCGAAGCGCTCTCCAACCTCTACGGTAACCACTATAGCGCCTAGGGGGCTCTCCCCGAACTCATATGAGCAGAAGCTCACCTTACCCACGTAGGCGGCCTGCTTGTTTATGTATAGCCGCACCACGCCCGCCTCCCTACCCCTGTATAGGTAGCTCCTAGCAGAATCGAGTATACGCTGCCTCCTGAGGAGAGAGCGTAACGTTTCAAGACATGTGACGCACTCGCAGGTGCCCACTACCTCGCGGAAGCGGCCCTCACCCTCCACGTTAAAATCTACCCCGGGAAACAGTTTTTCGAGGGCTCTCACAACCTTCTCCTCACTCTCAGTAGGGAAAAGAGGAGCCTTGATGATAACTCTCAAGCATCCCACCCCGAGAGGATCCTCCTAAGCTCTCTAGCCGCAATCTCTGCGAAGCACTCCTTGCTAACCCCCTCGTTTACCAGCATGCTCTGAGCCAAAGCTATAACGGACCCTATCCCCATCCTCAACTCTCTCCGGTCACGCTCCTCGAATTCCTCCCAGCTCCTAGGGTCATCGCTGCGACCACGAGAACTAAGCCTTGCAAACCTAGTTTCCGGCGAGGCGTGAACCGCTACCAGCCACGTCGCAGCGTTCAGCCTAAAGTAGTCATACTCGGCTAGACTCCTCAGCCCCTCGACCACCGCCACTCCACCCTCTACCTCCCCCCAAATCTTCGCCAGCATGCGCCGCGCAACAGTGTCCTCGCCTTCATCTCTTCTAAGCTCTACGGCTATTCTCCCGAGGTTTACGCCACTCGGCTCCAAGCCTCTACGTCTAGCCTCCTCCCTGATGACGTCGCCCATAACATATACAGGAAGCCCGAGACACCTCGCAGCGCCGCTGACGATGCTCTTGCCTGAGCCAGGCATCCCCGTCACGAGTATAAGTTTGAGATCCTTCCCGGCCATGCCGTACCCGGGGAAGAGAAATAGTGAGGTTAAACTTCAGTCTTTCTAAAAAACCTAGTCGAACTCACTCTCCTCCTCGCCGAAGCCCTTGCCGCCCTCCTCCTTCTTCTCCTCGAGCCTGGAGGCAGCTATTATGTCGTCGATCCTCAGTATCATCGCAGCAGCCTCGGTGGCGACCTTTATGGCGTGGTCCTTCACGAGCGCAGGCTCGAAGACGCCGAGGGCCAGCATGTCAGCCACCTTGCCCTCTATCACGTCCACGCCGTAACTCCACTTGCTCGGGTCCTCGTGGGCGGCGCGGAGGTCAGCCATTATGTCTATCGGGTCAAGACCCGCGTTCTCCGCGAGCGTCCGCGGTATACTCTCAACAGCGTTAGCAAAGGCCTCGACCGCCAGCTGCTCCCTGCCGCCGACGACCGTGGCGTACTTCCTCAGCTCCTTGGCTATCTCAACCTCTATGGCGCCGCCACCCGGCAGTATGTAGGGGTACCTGAGGACGTCGGCGACCGCGTAGAGCGCATCGCGGAGGCTCCTCTCGGCCTCGTCGACAGCCCTCTCCAGCCCGCCCCTCACGAGTATGCTGACGGCTTTGGGGTTGGGGCAGCCTTCTACGAAGACCATTTTCTCGTCGGCGACCTTGCGCTCCTCTACTAGCTCGGCGGTGCCGAGGGCGTCGGGGGTGAGGTCCTCGACCCTGGTGACTATGCGGGCGCCAGTTGCACGGGCAAGCTTCTCCATATCACTCTTCTTAACCCTACGAACCGCGAGAATACCAGCCTTCGCCAAATAATACTGCGCAAGATCATCAATACCCTTCTGACAAAACACCACATTAGCACCACTCTCACGAATCTTCTCAACCTTCTTGCGTAGGAGCTCTGCCTCCTGGTCTAGGAAGAGCTTTAGCTGCTCCGGGTCGGTCACGTTGATCTTCGCCGTCCACTCCGGCTTCTCCACCTCTAGCGGCGCGTCGATAAGCGCTATCTTAGCGTTCTCAACCCTCTTCGGCATCGCGGGGTGCACAACCTCCTTGTCGAGGACGATCCCCTTGACAAGTATGGACTCCTCGAGGCTCTCGCCGCGCTTCTTCTCTATCTTAATGTTGTCGAGGTCTAGGTCGTATTTACCGTCCTTCTTCTCCATAACCTGGAGCGCGGCCTCCACGATGAGCTTGGCTAGGTGCTCCTTAAACTCGGCTACAACCTTACTGCTAAGCGCGGTCTTAGCTATCTTCGCTAGAACCTCGGGGTCCGTGGGATCCACATTCTCCGCTATGGAATCTATGTGCTTTACCGCCTCTATCATAGCCTTCTCGTAGCCCTCGGTGATTATGGTGGGGTGTATCTCACCATCAAGTAGCTCCTCCGCGGCCTCGAGGAGCTTACCCGCCAGAACGACAACCGTGGTTGTACCATCGCCGACCTCGTCGTCCTGCGCCTTGGCCACCTCTACGAGCATCTTAGCGGCCGGGTGCTGCACCTCCATTTCCTTAAGTATAGTTGCGCCGTCACCCGTTATAGTGGCGTTGCCGAAGGAGTCTACGAGTAGCTTGTCCATGCCACGCGGGCCCAGGGACGTCGCCAGGGTCTCGGCGATCACCTTGGCGGCAAAGATGTTAGCGCGCCTGGCATCCCTGCCAGTTGTGCGTGTCGCCCCCTCTTTGAGAACCAGCACGGGAACCGTCTGACCAGCTGGGACTGCTGCCATATCTACTCACCCTTCACCCTACTGCGTGAGACAACAATTATCGCTTCTATATATAGGTTATGTCGAAAAACCCAATACCCCAAACACTGTATCATCACAGCCGGACATGACGGACCAGAAAACATCCGAGATAAAGGAGAACATAATATTCATAGCGCTCTTGTCCCTCCTCGTAGTTCTCTTCCTATCACTAGGCACGATACTGCACACAGACGTACCCCTAGCCGTCGTGTCTAGCTGGAGCATGGAGCCAACGCTCCACGTAGGCGACCTAGTAGTAGTAAAGGGGCAGAGCAGCTATGAGCCGGGCGACATAGTAGTGTATACGACCGGCCACTCACTGGTGGTTCACAGGATAGTTCGCGTACTCGATGACGGAACCTTCCTAACAAAGGGTGACGCCAACCTCTACGCCGACGCCATACATCCCAGGCTCGACCAGATAAAGGGAAAGGTCATACTTGTGGCACCGTATTTCGGGTCACTCAAGCTTTTCTTCGAGAAAATAATTAGTGGACGGTAAAAATATTTTACATTAACTAGGGTGGCCCGGGCCCCCTGCGCCATCCACGGCTATGGAGAGGCGGGGCCTTTATATACCTATAAATACCCTATAAATAGTGACGCATAGGACAAGGGGTGATACATATAGCGAAACCAACATATGAAATACAAAATGTAGTAGCATCTGTATCAATAAACCATAAACTCGACCTGGAGAAGATCGCCGAGCGAGTACCCAATGCCGAATACAGTCCGGAACACTCCGGGTCTCCGGACCCGGGGTCCGAGAGTTCCCAGGACTAGTGCTCCGCCTTAACAAGCCGAAGACAGCGACGCTGATATTCTCCAGCGGAAAAATGGTGTGCACGGGCGCAAAGTCGGAGTCGGAGGTCTACAAAGCTGTGAATAGCATAATAAAATTGCTGAAAGCACACGGTATAGAGATCAAGAACAAGCCAGTGATCGAGATCCAAAACGTGGTTGCAAGCGCGAACCTGAAGGCGAGCGTAGACCTAGAGAGAGCCGCCTTCCTGCTCGAGGGCGCGATGTATGAGCCCGAGCAGTTTCCAGGGCTCATATACAGGATGCGTGACCCGAAGGTGGTGCTACTCATATTCTCCAGTGGCAAGGTTGTCTGCACGGGCGCTAAGAAGGAGGAGCAGGTGAAGGAGGCGATAGATAAGATCTACAGGAAACTCAAAGAACTAGACGTCCTGATCGAGAGATAGGCCCGGGGGCGGCGAAACTCTAATCAGTATCATATTTTTCTCTTCTATTATCCATGTCCGATGGCAAATCGTTCATAGTGCGTGAAGCCAGAGAAGAGGATATACCCGCGGTGATGTGGATAAATAAGACCACCCTCCCAGAGAACTACCCGAGCTTCTACTTCAAGCTACACCTCAACAATTTTCCCAAGGCATTCCTGGTCGCAGAGATGGACGGACAGGTCGTCGGCTACGTAATGTGCCGCGTAGAGTATGACACGCTGTACACGAAGCCCGGGGTTGTCGGCAGGAAGGGGCATATAGTCTCCCTAGCTGTTCTCCCAGAAGCCAGGAGGAGGGGCGTCGCCACAGAGCTTATGAAGCGGGCCATGGAGGCCATGAAGAGCCAATACGGCGCCGATGAGTACTACCTTGAGGTACGGGTCAGCAACGAGCCTGCGATAAAACTGTACAAGAAGCTGGGGTTCAGGGCGGTCAGGGTTCTTACCCGCTACTATGGCGACGGCGAAGACGCCTACCTGATGGCTCGCCCCGCCTAGGCGAAAAACATATACCTTCTCGCCCCGGAGTGATGGAGGGTGTGTAGCGTATGCCGATAAGAGACCCCGAGAAGCTTCAGATAGCCCTCGAACACACATTTAAGGTCAAGATATGCAGGAGGTGCGGCGCCCTCAACCCGTGGGACGCCGAGAGGTGCAGGCGCTGCAAGAGCCGCGACCTCAGGCCCAAGCGTTATAAGAAGTAGCGGCGCTGTGCCGATCTTCTCCTCACCCCTCCCCCGGAGATACCATTATTATCGTTAGCCGAGCCATATACCCCTGTGATAGGTCATGGGGCGTGTTTCTAAGGGCGTGCTCTGCAGCGTGGAGGGCTGCGAGGAGCAGGCCGTGAGGTCCGTCTCCAGGGAGAAGATAGAGGAAAGCCGTGTGGGGTTTAAGCTTAAGAGGCCTGAGGCTAGGCGCGTGTACCTGTGCCGGAGGCATTATAAGGAGTATAAGAAGGCGTACAGGAAGAACGTGTGGCGCACCGAGAGGTTTGCTAGGGGGTACTGATGCTCTATCTCCTCTCGGTCAGATATAACGGCAAGGAGGGGCGGGCACACCTTGTCTTCTACGACGAAGAGCGGGGGGCAATAGTCGACATACCCGACCCCTGGGGCCATAAGCCCTATCTAGTCTCCGACCTGCCCCCGGAGAGGATACTTGAAGAGTACCCTGACGTATTGAAGCACAAGGGGTTCAACAGGCTAGAGGTCGTCGAGAAGTACGACGCGCTGAGAGACCTCTGGGTTCTCATGACGAAGGTTGAGGCGCTGGACCCGCTCTCCGTCGGCGGCTCCCGTAACAGCCTCAGGGACATACTTAGGGGGCACGCATGGGAGGCGAAGATACGGTATACACACAACTACGTTTACGATAACTCGCTTCTACCCGGGATGCCGTATAAGCTCGAGAATGGGCAGCCGAAGCCCGTCGTCTTCGAGGTCTCGGAGGAGCTTAGGGAGAAGATATCGAGAATATATAGGGAGCGGGCCGTCGCCCAGGAGGCACTCGAGTGGGCCATGCTCTTCGAGACACCTATACCCCATCTCAGGAGAATAGCTATAGACATAGAGGTCGAATCGACCGCGGGCGTAGTGCCCAACCCCAAGGAGGCCGCCCACCCGGTGATCGCCGTCTCATACTACTCTAGCGATGGGCGGCGTGGCGTCTACATGCTCCAACGCGGCGAGGAAGTCGACGTGAAAGTCGAGGGCGCCGAGATAACCTTCTTCAAGAAGGAGAAGGAGCTTCTCGAGGCCGCCTTCAGGCTAATAAGGGAGTACCCCGTGGTCGTGACGTTCAACGGCGACCACTTCGACCTACCCTACCTGTATAACAGGGCGCTAAAGCTTGGCTTCAGGGAGGAGGATATACCCATAGAGTGGACCCCGCGTCGCGACGACGCCGGGGTCAAGCCGGGCGTCCACATAGACCTTTTCAAGTTCTTCACGAACAGGTCGATGAGGGTTTACGCCTTCTCAAACAGGTACAGGGAGGGCCGTACGCTCGACGAGATAGCCACCGCCCTCCTCGGCGAGGGCAAGATCCAGCACGAGGAACCGATATCGGATATGACCCCCCAGAAGCTGGCCGAGTACAGCTTTAGAGACGCTGAGATTACGTACAAGCTCACAGCCTACAACGACGACCTCGTCATGAAGCTCATAGTGCTCATGATGAGGATATCGAAGCTGCCTATAGACGACCTCACAAGGCATAACATCTCTGCCTGGATCAGGAATCTCTTCTACTACGAGCACAGACAGCGGGGATGGCTGATACCGAACCCGGAGGACATCATGGCCCTCAAGGGCAAGACCGTCACAAAGGCCATAATAAAGGGGAAGAAGTACATGGGAGCCATAGTCATCGACCCGTTACCGGGCGTCTACTTCAACGTAGTCGTAGTGGACTTCGCGAGCCTGTATCCCAGCGTTATAAAGACGTGGAACCTGAGCTACGAGACTGTCAACTGCCCCCACAAGGAGTGCAAGGACAACAAGATACCGGGCACGCCCCACTGGGTGTGCCGCAGGAAGCGTGGGATGATGTCCACGCTTGTAGGCATACTTAGGGACCTCAGGGTCTACCTCTACAAGCCGCTCTCGAAAAAGGCCAAGGACCCCCTCCTCAGGGCGCAGTACAAGGTCGTCCAGGCGGCGCTCAAGGTATTCATCAACGCCAGCTACGGCGTCTTCGGCGCCGAGACGTTCCCGCTATACTGCCCCCCAGTCGCCGAGAGCACCACCGCTCTTGGCAGGTACAGCATCCTCAAGACCATGGATATGGCACTAGAGATAGGGCTCCCGGTTCTCTACGGGGATACCGACAGCCTGTTCCTGTGGAACCCCAGCCAGGAGCAGGTGGAGGAGATCATAAGGAAGAGCCTGGAGGAGCTCCAGATAGACCTCGGGATAGACAAGGAGTATAAATGGGTGGTCTTCAGTAGGAGGAAGAAAAACTACCTGGGCATGCTCAAGGAGGGCAAACCCGACATAAAGGGGCTGACGGGCAAGAAGAGGAACACGCCCGAGTTCATAAAGGAGCTCTTCTACCACATCGTAGACATCCTGGCTGACGCGGAGGACATTGAGAGCTTCGAGAGCAGTATAGAAGAGGTGAAGAAGGCTGTGAGGGCAGTATACCTGGACGTGAGAAAGAAGAATATACCGCTCAACAAGCTGGCCTTCAAGGTAGCCCTCACGAAGCCCCTAAGCGAGTATACAAAGAACACACCGCAGCACGTCAAGGCGGCTAAACAGCTCCTATCATACCGTAAAAACGGGATAGAGGTGGGCGAGATCATAAGCTTTGTGAAGACCAGGGACAAGGACGGAGTAAAACCCGTACAGCTGGCCAGGATAGACGAGGTGGACGTCGAGAAATACCTCGAGTCGATGCGCACGACGCTCGAACAGATACTAGACGCTCTCGACATATCCTTCGACGAGATAATGGGAAGCCAGGGGCTGGAGAACTTTATGGGTGGAGATGGGGAAAGAGGGGGGAGCCTATTCGCAGCTCAGCGCCTCCAGTAGCTTCTTCCTAGCAGCCTCGAAGTCGGGCGTGTTCCCGGCTACGGGGACCTTGGTGAGCACGTGTTTTATCGTCCCGTCGTCGCACTCCACGAAGACCTGCGGTATGTCCGCACCGCCGAGCTCGTCCTTCTCACCGTGCTTCATGAGGAACATGTAGTCCTCCTGTTTCTCCTCGAACTCTAGTCCCTTCTCCTCCGCGATCTCTAGGCAGAGCTTCTTAAGCTTCCCGTAGAATGGGGCCCACGAGGCACCCACTATTATTATCTTCCTGGGCTTTGCCATATCCGGTCTACCGCCTACACATTGGATGAGAAGTATATTAGTATAGCTACAGCCACGCTACTCCTCCCTAAGCATCTCGCTTATGCTCTTCGCCTCCCCCCTCTTCTTGTAGACTATCTTTGTCTCAATCCTAATGGGCATACCTAGCTCCCTGAATATCCAGAACACCTCCTCCGCACCCAGAGGCCCTCTGACGCGGCCAGCATATATTAGCCGGCCTATACTCTCCCCAACCCTGGCGGCCGCATCCCCGTACTGCTCTAGGGCCCTCCTGAACATCTCCTTCCCGTCGTCGCTTAGGCTCGACATGAATAGAGAGTAGAAGTCGGGCTTCGCGGGCTCCGCCTTCTTCCTACTCTTCTCGAGGAGCCTGCGCTGGAGCTCCAGCAGCTTCCTACGCTTAATGATCTCTACCTCGTCGTCCACCATATCACACACCACCTGAAAAAACAGCTAGGACAGATATAAAGCAGAGCGGTGCACATTCACCAATTGCCCCGGGCGACGGTCGCCGCCCGAGACCCCGATGGAGGGCCGATGAAAGGCGGTATCCCCCGCCCGGGACAAATACGCAACGGGCCTGCCCCCTAGGCTACACATAGTACCTTATCTTCCCCTCGGCCTTCATCCTACGCAGAGTATTCCTCAGAGCGGCCAAGAACACCTCCCTAACATTTTGCCCGGTCTTGGCGCTAGTCTCGTAGAACCCTATGGCACCTATCTCCCCGGCCTTAGCCCTACCCTCCTCGGTTGTCACCACGCGGGGCAGGTCTATCTTGTTGCCCACAAGGATAATCTCTGAGCGAGGCTCGGACTCCAGTATCTCCCTCTTAAACTCCTCCACGGCCTCGAAGCTATCCCTCCTGGAGACATCATACACTAGGAGAGTCGTGAGAGACCCCCTGTAGAACATCTTCCTCACAGTCCTGTACTGGTCCTGGCCAGCGTGATCCCATATTATCACGCGCGCAAGCACGTCGTCCACGACCTCGAGCTTAGAGCCTATCGCCACACCAATGGTAGACTTCGTGCCCTCCACATACCTGCCCTCACTATACCTCATACACAGGCTGGTCTTACCCACACGGCCCTGCCCGGTAAGCGCGACCTTGACCGATGCGATAGCCCTCGGCGGCTCGTAGCCAGCCTCCCTGTAGACCTCGTATACCGTGGAAAAACCATACTGGCTAACCGCGTCGTAAAACACCTCGTAGGGCGCCTTCTCCAGCCTATCAGCGGGAACCTCTAGGCCCAGCACACCCATCAACAGCTCTCTAAGCAGCTCCACCGACACAGTGTCACCCCTGGAAGATCACGGGCACCCAGTAATATGGAACACCGTATCCACGTATTCCACCCCCTCCCTCCCCGGGGGCCCCTAGCTACGCCTTCACGCCGTAGGCCTCAGCCAGCTCTATGAGCGCCTCCTCCAGCTCATCCCCCCTCCTGAGAAAGAGGTCTATATCGTACAGCAGGTGCGGCAGATAGTCGCGCCCATAGTAGGCACGGTAAACCCTCACGAGGCCGCGGTATATGGATGAGAACTCTTCATCCACTATAAGCTTCTCAGGATAGTTGTAGAGGACTGTCTCGAAGACGTCTAGGATCATAGACACGAGGAGCCTCCTACAGACAAAGACCACGCAGACAGAGCCGAAAACCTGGTGGCAGACATAGACATCATATATGCCGCCGCCCAGCGGCTTAACCGCCTCCAGGAGGCCTCCTCTACACGGGGGCCGCGGGTCAACCCTGACCCCAAGCCCCTCGTGGACACGCATCGAGACATTACCGCGCACCACATAGGCGTCGAGCCTCATCTTCTTGCCGCTAAGTATGAGGCGTACATACTCTCCTAGCCCGTAGACAGCTATCACAAGACGGTCTACGAGGCGCCTAGCCTCGTCGATCCCGAGCTCCCCCCTCTCAAACCTCCAGGTAACATACTTGTCGACATGCTCCAGCAGCACCTTCGCCGCGGGGTCGCCCTGATCCGCTATGACGAGCGTTGCGTTGTTACCACGCCTCTTAAAGTAGAAAGCCATGTCCCTAAGCTCAAGGGTCATCGAGGCCTCGTTCGCGCGGAAGAACTCGCTCGCGGCCTTGAGGAATAGCTCGGAGTCGGCGACCACGCTCTCGGGAGTATAGCTCCGCTTGAACACAGGGTTTAGATCCTCGGAGAACACTATGACCTCTCTTAGCGCCACCCACTACACCCGGTGTATTGCCAACACCACGCTGTTAAACTTTAGTCAGGAAACTCGGAGGACAGCGAGCCGGCAAGCCCGCATACAGCCTCGTACACCAGGCCGTAGAGCAGTACAATCGCCGCCGCGGCCACAGCCACGAAGACAGAGTCCAGCACGGGAACAGGGTGGATATACACGTGGATCGGCGCCGATATGCCCACTACCACCCCGAGCGCCAAGAACAAGCCGAAGAGGAGCCTCGCATACCCGCTCCTCAGTACAGTGTAAACCCCTGCAAGTGAGAAAACAGCGATGCCGCACATCGCCGCTAGGAGTAAGAGCAGGGCCCCGGCGGGAGGACCATCATACCTGTAGTAGAGGAAAACATGCGAAGCCACAGCCGGTAGGGACACGGCGGCCGACGACACGACGCAGCACCTACCGACCTTGTATATCCTCGAATACCTCCTAAACACCATATACGATACCGCCGCCAAGGGAGCAAACAAGCCCAGCCCCGCAATCCCATATGCAAGCACACCCGTTTCGCCGGGAAAAATAGCGGGCACAAAGAGTATAAGCGGGCTAGCCAGAGCCGTGAGGTATATCGCCGCGAACGCCACTCCCATCACGGAGAGTACCCCCCTATAGGCAGCGTACACCCCGTACAGGTAGAGAGCAGAGACTAGGAGGGACGCGAAGACTAGAACCCTAGAGACCAGGGGTAGATACGTACCCAGAATAAGCAGCAAAGCCGCCGCGGCCGCGGCACCCAACACCACGAAGCCGAAGTAGCCCGACTCCCCACAGACACTACTCACGATTCCACAGACAAAACACTACCCCTAATATTCATTGTCGAGCCCCGAGCATAGGGAACCAGAAAACCAGGCTAGTGGTGGGCCGGCCGGGATTTGAACCCGGGAGTGGGGTGGCACCCCTGGGGGCGCCATCCCCCCGGTTATCAGCCTCACCCGCCCCACCGGGGCGACGGGTGCTCCACCGGGCTGAGCCACCGGCCCCAGCACAATACTTCTCATTCTCGTTTCATATAATTTTTTGCCGCCCAAATCCAACGCCCAGGCATAACACAGGGTCGCATCCACCAGCCCCCACAAAACGGCCCATAGCTATGTCTCACATCCTGGAAACCAAAAAACGCCTAGTAGGTGGGTTTTACCGTCCCAACAAAAAATAGACGTGGTGGGCCGGCGGGGACTTGAACCCCGGGCCAATGGGTCTGGAGCCTCGACCTACCACCCATGGAGGGATAGAGGCCATCGCTCTACCTAGCTGAGCTACCGGCCCAGAGGCCTACCTAGGCCTCCGGGGAGATATTTTATCGAGCGGATATATTTCTTGCGAGCCGACGCCGGAGATAATTTTAAACCCCCGCCTACCCTATTTTCAGGGAGCCCCGGTAGCTCAGCCGGTAGGCCCTTCGGGGGCCGCCAGCGATGGCCTTGTACGGGCCAGCTCTGGGGTTCGGCTAGCCCTGGGAAAGCCATAGGTCCCGGGTTCAAACCCCGGCCGGGGCTCCACTAGCTTGGTGTGTTCTCCGCAACATGTATCCGAGTGCTAGTGCACGGCAGAAAGAACCTTCCCGGGCATTTCCGGGCCCGCCCCTCATGTAGAGAAGGGTCGTGGTGGGCCCGCCGGGACTTGAACCCGGGGCCACCGCCGATCCCACCCAGGTGGTGGGCTGTGAGGGCGGCGTTAGGCCAACATATGGTATCCTACCACTAGACCACGGGCCCTCTTCCTACTATGTGGGGGTGGGATGTGATATTTTTTACGCGCCACTGAGGTAGCGGTCTACGCCCTCGGCTGTTTTTCTCCCGCTCTTTATCGCAAGCCCGATGTTTGTCGGGCCTTGCGCCACGTCGCCGGCGGCGAAAAGCCCGGACACAGTGGTCATCCCGTTCTCATCGACCTTTACCGTCCCGTTGGGGTTGAACTCGACGCCCAGGCTTTTCAGGCTCTCGGGCGGTGTAGCCTTGAGCCCTATTGCCTGGACTACAGCGTCTACCTGTATCTCGAACTCCGTCCCCGGAATGACCTCCACGCGCTCCTTCCTGCTCTTCGTAGGCTTCGTACGCACCAGCCGTAGCCCCTCCACACGCTCCTTCCCCAGCACGGCGACCGGCTGGGCGCACTCTATGAACTCGACGCCGATCTTCCGTAGATGCTTCACCATGAAGCGGGCCGGGGATATGTTTATGGGCCTCCTATACACTATGATGGGGGCCGCGTCGAAGTCGAGCCTCGCGAGCTCGGCTATGTCTACGGCTGTCAGCCCAGCCCCTATGACGGCCACCCGTCCCTCCAGGCTCGGAGGTGGCTCAGCCTCGTATCCTAGCTTGTGCTTCATATAATGGTATATCCAGTCCAGGGCGTTGTATACGCCTGGCAGCTCTATCCCGGGGATACGTAGCTCCCTCCCCCTCCACGTCCCCGTCGCCACGATCACGGCGTCGTGCCTCTCAAGTAGCTCCCTTACCGCGACGTCCTCTCCGACAGTCACGTTCTGGTGGAAGGCTACACCCTTCTCGCGGAGCTCCCCTATACTCTGCCTAACCCCCTCCTTGGGTATCCTGAACTCGGGTATGGCGAAGATCAGCATGCCACCCGGCTCGGGCTGGTTGTCATATACATGCACCTCGTACCCCCTACAGGCCAGGACGCCTGCGGCAGCGAGGCCCGCTGGGCCCGCGCCCACTATTCCTATGCTCTTACCGGTTGGCCCGGCCGTCTCCTTGCACGGGAGAAACTTTATCGGCATTCTCCCTCACTAGGATAGAGGATTCACCATAATAGTATTTTTTGATTTACATATAGTATTATTTATCTAGGCTTTTCCCATATATAGAGTGGCAACTAGTGACACACCGAGCCGGGCCAACTATAACCACAGAGTTGTCAAAATAGCGATCTCTTAACCCCCCGGAAACAGCGCATATCCGCCACGGAGCCCTCAAAGCTCGATAGAAAACCCCTAAGCTCCCTAAGGGAGACTATGGGTACCCCGCCGTAAATCTCTCTCCCAGGCCCGTACACAGCTATAACAGCCGGGCAGACGTGGTACACCCCGCCCCTCAGGGGGAGGGCAACCTCCTGTAGACCCTCCGCGAGCGCACGCGCCCTCTCGCGCTGCCGCAGCGCAGCCTCCCTCAAAGCTGACCGCCGTAGACGGCTCCACCTCTTACAGTCAGCGGCTATTATGTAGCCGCCCCTCCAGGCTACGACGTCAACCTCGTATCTCCTACCTCCACTCCTGAAGCGAAAGTTGCGTAGCGTCGAGTAGCCGGCCTCCACGAACACCGCAGAGCACAGCTCTTCTAACCCGCGCCAGCCAAGCTCTAGGGCCAGGCCTACAACGTCGAAGCCGCTCTTCCAGGCATTGATGACAATCCTAGAGGCATCGACAGTGCCCAGCTCCTGGGGGGCTACACCTATATAGCGGAGAGCCTCCTCCACAAGGCCCCGTCCAAGCCCGGTCTCCTCTACGAGAGATTCAATTGAAGATCCCTCGCCCTGCAGGATGCCGCGCAGCACGGCGTTATAGACTAGCTGGTACTTGAGGTCTATCAAGGCCGCGTCCTAAAAACCGGGGTTAGGGACGGCTATATTATTATGCTCGCCATCGGCGCTAGACGGGGCCAGCGTTCAGCGGCCTCCTTGGCCAAGGGGCCACGTATCTCGGTGCCCTTGGGGTCTCCGTCAGGCGTGACAATGACGACCGCGTTGTCCTCGAAGGCTATCCAGGTGCCGTCTGCGCGCCTGTAGGGGCGGCGCTGCCTTATAACCACGGCCCTCATGACCTGCTTCCTAAGCTCAGGCTTCCCAGCTCTTATCGACACCACAACCATGTCGCCAACCGCGGCCCCTGGTACGCGGCGCCAGACACTCTTGTAATGAGGCACCCCTATCACCTTGGCCAGAGTGGCGCCCGAGTTATCCGCGACCCTGACAAGGCTCTCCATGAAAAGGCCCGGCGTGAGCGGAAGCCTATAGGAGACGCCTACAGCCTTCGGACCTCTCTTAGCCATCCATCACCACCCTACTCGGCTTTACCCAGTACTACGAACGAGACCGACTTTGAGATGGGGCGTGTCTCGCCTATAAGCACTATGTCGCCCGGCTTCACATCTATACATGGCGGCAGGTGCGCGCGCTTCTTCTTCTGCCTTTTCTCATACCTCATATACTTTCTATCATAGAACAGGTACTCGTGGACAACAACCGCCGTACGGTGCATCTTGACACTCTCAACCCTGACCTTCATAACCTGGCCGCGCACAGGCAGCTCGCCGTGCCAGGGACATAGCGGGTCGTCACAGGTCTTCTCCGGCGGCCTCACACCGGGGATACCTATGTTCCTTGCAACAGTTTTTCCCGGCATTACTAGCTCCCATCACCCTACAGGCGCCGTGTAAATAAACCTTTATCCTGAGCCTGGGCCTCTCACCGGGAGGGAGCCCCCATACCTCGTTTATACACTTGAATAGCTCCAGGGAGCGCGGATCCCTGCCCATGAAGAGCCCGACCTCCCTTAACCACTCCCATCCCCACTCTACAGCGCCTGCGAGTGCGGCCTTATCCTTATCTTCCTGGGCCGGGGGTCTCCCTGCCTTATGAGGAGGGCGTTGCCCCTGACGCCGTATAGGAGGTGTTCTCTCCGACTCGGTGAGGCCGTAGAGCTGCTGGAGCACGTCTACATAGGGCTTCGGCCCGCTAAGCAAGATGCTGAAGCCCGCCTGCTGGAAGAGCGGCGTGTCCAGGCCCCTAGAGCCCCCGGGTTGGCCCTCCAGCCCACGAGGCTCGGGGGCCGCCGCCTTGCTGGCGGCAGGGGGGCAGTGAGGGCCTGTGGGGGCGCGGAGGGGCCCGGGCACGGTGTGGGCGACCCCGTCGAGCAACAGCGATGAAGAAAACCCCTAGAAGGGGAAGCCCGAAAAACACAGGCCCAGCCCCCAACCCCCACACCCCCAATGAGCCAACCCCCCACAAAGCTTAAACAGCAAAAATGAAAGACTCCAGCGGCCTCCACACGCCCCTGTTCTCCTTAACCGAAGTGAAGAAGAGGTTCCTGCCAACCACATACGTCTCGTCCATGAAGCGCACCGTGCGCCTGGCAAGCCGGAGCGCGTCGTCCATACCGACCAGGTCTATCTTGTTGAAAACGACGACAATGGGCTTCGTGACGCCGAGGCCAGGTATGCTATCCTTCGCCTCCCTGTACAGCGACAAGCTAAGCTCAAACGACTCCTTCCTCGAGGGATCGAAGAACAGTATGACGCCGTCCACCCGGGGATATATTATAGCCTGCCTAGCCGCCGCTAAGTGGCCCTGCCCGGCAGCGCCCCAGAGCTCAACCCGGTAGACGCCGTCATGCCCCTCCTCGATCAGGCTGGCCGCCTCACCGCTACTAACCCTCCTCAGACCGTCGCCGCTTCTGACAGCGTATAGAACCCCGTAGTCGTAGGCCAGCGTGCTCTCATAGACGCCGACGCCGCTCACATATCTGCGGGTAGCTATGCTGTCGAACACCTCGGACAGCGCGCGTATAAAAGACGTTTTCCCGGCCGCGTATGCGCCGATGACGCCTACCCTCACCTTCCTGGTATACCATGCGAGCCTATACCGCGTGCCGCGCAGCATGAAATCATTCCTCCGCCTCCTCCCGGAACCCTATGTAGCCCTCCTCGTACATCTCCATGAGCAGGTCTATAACATCTTGCAGCCTAAAGTCGGGGTACAGCTCCCTGACCTTCTCGTATATCTCTCTGACCGTGTAGAGCCCTACATAGGTGGTGACGAGCACGCCTGCCTCCCCCCACCTGGCCCGAGTGAGCTCAAGCTTCTCCTCCATGTACTCCCTGGCCTTCACGGGGCTTACCCATACTGGCACGTGGATGTCGGGGACTATTACCTTTACACCGCTGGACATGCTAGCGCACCGGCTTTAACACGAACTCGCAGTAGTCGTCGCCCTTAGCGATGCACCTCGTCTCCTCAGCCATGTAGGGCCTCCCGAGCACCTTGGTGGCGCCACCGGCGAATATCCCGGCGAGAAGGTGGCAGGCCGGGCGCCCCAGCTTCAGAACCTTACCGTCCGGGAGCTGCGCGTAGGGGCTATTGTATACCCTCACCACATACTCGCCGCGCTCCCTGTTCACCTCGGGTATCTCCGCCCTAGCGATACCTATGGTGAGGTGCTTTACGATGAACGGCGACCACTCCACGAGCTCGTCGAGCGTCATCCTGCTCTTGCCCATCTTCTCGCCGGCCAGTCTCGCCATCTCGACGCCGACCTGGGTGCCGTATATGTAGAGCTGCCTGTCGAGGCCGAGCTGGAGGAGGTGCGCGTTGAGAAGCTGTATCTGGGGCATGAGTACTGGTATGAAGATGTTCTTCGAGACGTCTATCAGTATGTCCGCGAACTTCTTTTTTATAGCGGACAAATCCTCTCCCCTCATCTGAATAGATTTTGTTCGAAAAAATGTTTCCTTTTTTTATTGTTTATATACCTATCATAAGATCTATTGCGAAACCGACTATAAACAACAATGGATAGATAACCTTGAGATCCATGAAGCTCTTCATCATCGTAAGCCCGTCCCTCAATGCGTCCTTACCCTCAAGCGTGAGCTTCGCCACGTGATACCAGCAGACGCTCGAGACCAGGGACGCCACCAGGGGGAAGTAGCCGAGAAGAGCAAGGGCCCACTGTATGGCGAGTGCAAGCCATGCAGCCGTAAGGGCGATGACCATGGTGCCCCAGGGATCCACGCTTGCCGGAGTCCTATTACCGGCCTTGCGGTCACCCTCTATATCCCTGTAATCCTTTACGGCGCCCATGAAGAGGTAGGTAAGAAATGTTATCGCGACAATCCCCCATCCCGTTATATCGATGTCCTTGAAGATCACGTAGAGCGAGTACACGAGCGCCGCAAAACCCACGCCTATAGCCCCCGGCCCAGCCCACCACCTAGCCTTCAGCCTCGCCCCGGTGTAGCGCCTATCACTGTAGAGGAAGCTGAGGACCATGTAGACAAGATACCCTATGAGCGCCTGCGGCCTGCCTATACGGAAGGTAAAATACACCGCGAGCAACAGCCCGAGAGTATAGAAGGTAAAGCTAGCCTTGAGCGCTATGTCGGGCGGCAGCCTCCCAGCAACCTGGAGTGTCGTCGGCTTCGAGACCTCGTCCTCTGTCACGTCGTTAAGGTTGTTCCATATATTGCTGCCGGACTCCATGAGCGCGTAGGCGAGAAAGCCCAGCGCGATATACCATGCTGGGAGCGTCACGAGATCCGGGATGTAGCCGAGTGCGAGTACTGCGCCTACTATGGGGTTGAGTATTGAGAGCACGAAGAAGGGCCTGGTCTCGTAAAATATGGCTGAGAAGAGGGCATCTATATCCGTATAACCTTTACGCGTTGTTTCGATATTATTGTTTGAATTAACCATATCACTACTATTTATCCAAAAATGCTAATTTATATCTTACCACTAAGCTATATTAATGATACACAGACACAAAATTCCATAAATATAATATAAAAATTGAAAAAACACGACCCTCTAGCTTAAATCTACTCAACGATAAATAAAACAGAGAAAACGTGAGTCCAAAAATTTATCTATGGCGGGCCGGCCGGGATTCGAACCCGGGACATCCATGCCCACGCCTCGCGGCGTGGAGGCTCTATGGGTTAAAAGCCTCGACCCTCTGCCCCGCAGGGCTAGGTGGCCATCGCTCTATCCAGGCTGAGCTACCGGCCCCATGCTATTCTACGGCGTGAGATAATATATTTAGCCCCGCCAGGCCGCAAGCCCGCCGGAGTGGCACCCGGGTGATTTCTATAAACACCCTATAAATAGGGGGCGCCGCACGACGCCCTAAACACGGGGAATCGGTGACGAGCACTGGAGTGTGCAGAAGAGTTTTGGCGTAAGATCGCGCTTCTAACGCTCTTCAAAGCCATACCGGAAGCACTGGAGACGCTGGGCGGAGTAAAACTCTCGGAGATAGTTACCCGTAGGATCGCCTCTACACTCGTCTCGGCAGGACTCGGTGAGATGACGGGCATCAACACGCCAGCCGACGCGCTCTCATATATCTACAGGGTCTACGGCCTCGGGGACGATGAGTACGAGGTAGTGGAGAGCGACGGCCAAGTCGTTGTCCGTGTCTACAGGTGCCCCTTCAGCGAGTACATAGAGGAGAACGCCTCGGCCTGCTCGATAAGCCTCGGTATAAAGAAGGGTCTCCTGGAGCAAGCTCTGGGAAAGCCCGTCCACCTCCTGGACAACGGTTCGAGACCCCTGCTGCTCCGCACCGCGCATATACCCAGCGGAGACAGGTACTGCGAGTTCAAGCTATACCTGGACTAGCCCCACGGCCATGACGCGAGGAGCTGGCCTATCTTTTCCTCGAGCTCCCCTTCATGCACCCGTACCTGCTCCCTCGTATCTCTGAGCCTCACAGTCACCGTGCCGTCCTCCAGCGTCCGGCCGTCAACTGTTATGCAGAGCGGCACCCCTATCTCATCCGCCTTGGCGTAGCGTTTCCCTATACTACCCTTAGCGTCGTAGTAGCTACGATAAACCCCCTTAAGGCGGAGGTATATCTCCCACGCCTTCTCGTCGAGGCCCTCCTTCGTGACAAGTGGGAAGACCGCAAGCTTGTAGGGAGCCACGCGGGGGCTCAGCCTTAGCGTTATCCGCTTCTTATGCCTGGTGTAGCCCTCAGTGAGCAGCGCCATTATGATCCTCTCAACGCCGAAGGAGGGCTCGATCACGTAGGGAACCACCTTCACGCCCCCGTCAACGACGTGGAGCTCCTCCCCACTATACTCCATGTGCCTGCGCAGATCGTAGTCTGTCCTATTGGAGATACCCTCTATCTCCTTCCACCCCATGAAGGGGAAGTAGTACTCCACATCGAAGGTCTGCGCGGCATAGTGCGCCAGCTCGGTCTTCACGTGCTCCCGCACACGCAGGTGCTCCGGCCTCAGCCCCAAGCGGTGCATCCAGCGCAGCGACTCGCCTATCCAGTACGCATGCCACCTGTTCTGGACAACACCCGTATCGACCAGGTCGCCCAGCCGCGCCGGCCTAGCCTCGTCGACGCCGCGCTCCTGGTCCTCGGCCGTCAACACGTTTACCTCCAGGTTCTCCACTTCCTTGAAGTAGGGGCACTCGTCCATCTTCTGCGGATTTACGAAGTACTCTATCTCCATCTGCTCGAACTCTCTGAGCCTGAACAGGAAGTTCCTCGGCGATATCTCGTTCCTGAAGGCCTTCCCGTACTGGGCTATGCCGAAGGGCAGCGTAGCCCCCATCGTGAACACTATGTTCTTAAAGTTCGTGAAGATGAGCTGTGCCGTCTCAGGCCTGAGGTACGCTATACTAGCCTTAGTCCTCTTAGGCCCCACATGCGTGGAGAACATCAGGTTGAAGGGCTCAGGCTCCGATAGCTCACCACCACACCTAGGACACCTAATCCCGTGCTCCCGGATGAGCTTCGCGAGCTCATCACGCGTAAGCTCGACAACCTTTACCCCAGCGTCCTCGAGTAGGTGGTCAGCCCTGTACTCCTCGCCACATCTGGTGCACTTGACGATATAGTCGATGAACGACTCCACGTGGCCGCTCGCCTCCCATGTCCTGGGATGCGTTATAACCGCGCCGTAAATGCCGTATACGTCGCCGCGCGACTCCACGAAGTAGCCCCACCAGTCGTTGATAAGGTCGCGGCGCATCTCCGCGCCCAGCGGGCCATAGTCGTAGAACCCCCTCAGCCCCCCGTATATCTTCCCGGAGGGATAGAAGAAGCCTCTACGCAGGCACAGATTAGTGATGGCCTCCAGCGTCACCTCGCCGCTCACACCAAGCACCCCATCCATCAGAAACAGCGGCGCTTATGTGTTATACCCTTCGAGGTGCGCATCACTACCCGGGATTAGATGAAGAAGATGACGCCCAAGCAGAAAAAAGCCCGATTTCCACAATGCCCATACAAAATAAAAAATATAAACAATTTCTTTTCAACACCAATTTTTCTCTCAATATATTAGTTAAAGACAAAAACAAACACATATTTCCAATGTTTTCGCGGGACAAAAAACCAGATACATTACAAAACACGACAAAATAAGATAAAACTCCAACAAAATACTAGAAAATTTGTGGCGCCCCGGCCGGGATTTGAACCCGGGATCTGGGGCTATCTGTGGCGCGGGGCCTCGACAGGCCCCCATCCTTACGGCCGCCGAAATCTGCAGGGCGTAGGCCGGACTAGACGACCGGGGCTCGGGGATTCTATCTTGAAGAGTCATTTATATTTTTTTCAGAGTAGTTCTGTGAGTGCCTTGAGGGCTTCCCGCCGTGTGGGCGCTGTTGCGAGGCGTATTGTCACCGGTGTTGGTTCCCGCAGCTTGGCCGCTAGTTTTCTGTCTATGTCTCTGGCTGCCTTGGTGGAGTGTACCGCGAGTGTCCTGTCGTCGAGGTACGTGCTTCTCCTGATGACTATCGAGATCTTACTGGATGGCGTATGTCCTGGCGCGCCTTGTGCGAAGAAGACGTCTATTAGGCCGCCGGCTTCTAAGGCTATGGCTAGGCTGTAGCCGAGGGCCAGCTCCGCTAGTAGGCGCGGGTTTATGTCTGCGGCCGCCTTGTCCGCCGCTACGGCTACTATGCAGTCCCCGCGGTGCGTCACGTAGCCCTCGGTGGTTACTTCGAGCGTGGTTTTGTGCTGGGCCTTTATGTTGGGGTGCCCCCTGGCGTTAATGGTGTCCGTCTCCAGAGCCGACACCTCTTAGGGGGACGAATATCACGGGGCCTTTCCGCTCCTTTATCACTATGCCGTTTCTCTTCCTGAACACTATGAGCTCCTGTAGGTAGCTGCCGCCCACCGGGGCCACGGCCGTGCCGCCGTCCACTATGACGTCAAGCAGGTTGCGGGGTTCACGGCTACAGGCCGCGGTTACGAGGCCCTTGGTGAAGGCTCTGCGGAGGGGTAGCGTGGTGCTGCCGTCGGCGACTATAGGGTGCACCTTGGGGTAGTAGCCTGTCCTGGAGAGGTTGTCCCTGGCGAACCTAGCCAGCCTTTCTTCTAGCTCGATTGTTACTACTAGGCCGTCGCCGCTTCTGCCGGGTGCTACGGCCTCTGCGCAGAGTGCTGCGTGGTAGCCGCTCCCGGTGCCTATCTCGACTACGCGGTCCCCCGGCACAGGTTGGAGTAGCTCGCACATCATTGCGCACATGTGGGGGGCGGAGATTGTCTGGCCGTGGTAGGTGGGTAGCGGCGCGTCCGCGTATGCGAGTTTCCTCAGCCTTGGCGGCACGAATTCCTCCCGGGGTACGAGGAGGAAGGCTCTTTTGATGTTCTCTGATCTTATGTATCCCTCTCTTACAAGGCGTTCTACGAGCTGTCTCCTGGCTTCCTCGTAGTTCTCCTGCTGCATGGCGTTTCCCTATATGCCGAACCAGGCCTCCAGCGAGGACTGCTTGAAGTGCGTGTTGTAGGCCTTCTCTAGCCTCTGGATGGCGTTTTCGACCCTCTGGGGCGAGAAGTTGTGCTCGTCTACGAGAAGCTTTATTATGCGTTCTCTATCTGGCGGCCTCCACTCTAGCTTGTAGTCGTCGGTTACCTCCGGGTTTAGGAATATCTCGTAGATCTTCTCTGGGGGGACATCGCTGCTCCACTTTACTAGGCTGAAGACTTTCAGCGGATCCTGCACCTCCTTTACAAGCCTGAGGGCTCTCTTTACGCCGACGCCTTTCACGCCTTCGGGGGCGTAGTCGGTGCCGAGGAGGATGCCTATCACTATTAGCTGCTCGCGCGTGATGCCATAGTGGCCCAGTAGCTCCTCGAGGACTATTAGCTCCGGCTTCACCTCTACGTAGACGTTCTTGCGTGGCAGCTTACGCCTACCTGTAATGGCTAGGTTTCTCACGAGCCGCGGCGTCCCAAATAACAGTGAGTCATAGTCCTGGCTCCCCGAGGCCCAGACGTCGCCCTTCCTGGCCATGTAGGCGGCCTGCGCCTCCCCCTCCGAGGGGGCCTGCACCCAGGGTATGCCCATGTACTCTAGGAGCCTCTTGGAGTCCTCTACCATGTCGCTTGTCAGCCTCCCCGTCTGCTGCGCGTAGACTCGGGCCTCCTCCAGGTCGCCGCGGCTCAGTGCTTCGCGGTACTTTTTCTCCGCCTCCGCTCTCACGTGCATGCGCTTCTCTATCTCGCGCGCCTTGAGCTCTGGGGGCTTGCCGTCGAAGACGTACACGGGCTTTATCCCGTGCTCCACGAAGTTTATAGTTCTGTAGAAGAGGCCGTTGAGGTGGCTCGTTACCCTCCCGTAGGCGTCCATCAGCGGCGTGCCGTCACGCTGCCTGATGGTGGCGAGAAACTGGTAGAGCATGTTGTAGGCGTCAAGCGCTACGGCTTTTCTTGAAAGGTCGTCTAGGGATATGACGTGTTTTACCGGCGCGACAAGTTCGCGTAGGTCAACGCCCACGTGTCGACACCTGTGTTAATTCTATGTAGACTTGTGAGAAAAAGCTAGCCCTGCCTCCTCGGCCGCTACTTCCGTGCCAGATAGACCATCCTTGTGTTCTTCTTGATGTGCTCCACCTTGAGGAAGCCGCGTATCTCGAGTACCATTAGGAACTTGTTGAATTGGCTGCGTGAGATGTCGCTCCCCTCGTGCTCGAGTAGTTGCTTCACGTTCTCATAGAGCTCTCTGTCCCTGAGCTTTCCACCGTGGTTTTTTAGCACAGTGAGTATGTAGATGTAGGCGTCGTTCAAGGCGGATCACACGTAGAATCCCGTGGCGGTGACGTGGTGTTTCACAAGCTTCTTTGACTTCTCGTTCCATGCCTCGTAGAACCGTATCATCTCGGGCGTCACGCTGGGTTTCACCTTCTTCAAGGCTTCCTCGAAGTGGCGTGCGTACACCTTGTAGTCCTCCTGCCCGTTACCCTCGATCCTCCTCCGGATGTTCTCCCTGATCGCCGCTAGGCCGGCCTCCCTGCAGAGTACCTCGAGGTCTGCGCCTGTGTAGCCTTCTGTTTTCTTTGCTATTTCTTTGAGGTCTACGTCTTCTGCGAGTGGCATGCGCCTAGTGTGGACCTTGAGTATCTCGAGCCTGGCCTCCTCGTCGGGCGGAGGAACATAGA